>Ga0210051_1006644_pt1 | contig 10887 bp, 11 predicted proteins | sample CryGey092014_all_FD_185464 | JGI IMG/M metagenome (GOLD analysis project Ga0210051, IMG submission 185464) | Groundwater microbial communities from aquifer - Crystal Geyser CG23_combo_of_CG06-09_8/20/14_all (SPAdes) (version 2) | ecosystem: Environmental > Aquatic > Deep subsurface > Groundwater...
TCTCCTCACACCCGGGGATTGCTTCGTCGCGGAGTTTACACTGAGCCTGCTGAAGTGCTCCTCGCAATGACAGCGCTAAATCGGCTATAATTTGACTGATGAAATTCCCCCGCCTCACTATATCCTTTTTGTTAGTTTTCCTCGCAGCCTGCGGCCCGTCTGGTACGCAGACCACCCAACCGACCAGCGCGGCTGCCTACATCGAAAACAAAGGCTCGGACACCATCGTCAACCTGGCGCTGGCCTGGGCCGAACGTTACCAGCAGGAACATCCCGAGGTACGTATTTCGGTGACAGGCGGCGGGTCCGGGACGGGCATCGCCGCGCTGCTCAACGGGACGGTGGACATCGCCAATGCCTCGCGGCAGATCAAATCCGAAGAAATGCAAGAGGCGCAGTCCAAAGGGATCAACCCGGTCGAGCATGTCATCGCCCGCGACGCCATTGCCGTGATCGTTCATCCCGATAATCCGGTCAGCGAATTGACGCTCCAGCAAATCTCAGATATTTACAGCGGTAAATTCAATAATTGGCAGGAGGTCGGCGGTGAAGATCGGCCGATCGTGCGGCTCTCACGCGAGACCAATTCCGGCACGCACGTCTATTTCCTGGAGACGGTGCTGCGTCTTGGCGACAAGAACAACAAGACACTCTTCTCGACCGACACCCTGCTCCTGCCCTCCTCGGAAGGCATCATCAACGAGGTGCGGCAGAACCCGAACGCCATTGGCTACGACGGGCTGGGGTATGTCCCGGCTGACCTGAAGATGATCGCCATCGCTCGCCAGCCGGGTGATCCTTATGTTTTGCCGTCTATTTCAACAGTCAATGACAACTCTTATCCCATCGCCCGCGACCTATACATGTACACGGCCGGCCAGTCGAGCGGAGCGGCGGCAGCCTACCTGGATTGGATCATGCACTCAGATGAAGCCCAGGCGATTGTGGCGCAACTGGGCTTCGTGCCGATCAAGTGAAATGTCATTGCGAGCCGCTGTACTGCGGCGGCGAAGCAATCTCCTCGCCAGGGGGTTGCTTCGCCGCAAAAGCAGCGGCTCGCAACGACACACGCAAGGAGATCATGGCTAAATCCCTCACCTGGCGCGAGACCATCATCACCGCAGTGATCAAAACCTGCGGTTATTCGGCCATCGTCTTCGTTGCTCTTATCTTCTTCTTCCTCCTGCGTGAAGGCTTGCCAGCCCTTAGCCAAGTCCCGCTCGCCGACTTGTTCAGCCTACGCTGGTATCCCATCGAGAACTATTTCGGCATACTGCCGCTATTGACCGGCTCGCTCATCGTGACCGTCGGCGCGATGCTGGTCGCCATCCCCTTTGGCATTGGGACGGCGGTCTTTATCGCTGAGGTCGCCCCGCGTTGGACGCGCGAGATTCTCAAACCTCTTGTGGAACTGTTGGGCGGATTGCCCTCCGTCGTGCTTGGTTTCCTGGGGATTCTCATCCTCGCCCCGTTCCTGCGCCGCTTTCTGGACCTGCCGACGGGTCTGACGGCCCTGGCCGGGTCGCTGCTCCTGGGCGGGATCGCCGTCCCGACGATTGTCTCGATTGCTGAGGACGCGCTGGATTCTGTCCCCATGTCATACCGCGAGGGTGCGCTGGCGATGGGCGCCACCCGCTGGCAGACCATCTGGCGGGTGACTCTGCCGGCCGCCCGTTCCGGCGTGCTGACCGCGGTCATGCTCGGCCTCGGTCGCGCCATCGGCGAGACGATGGCCGTGATGATGGTCACCGGCAACGCGCCCGTGATGGCGACGCGCTGGAATTCGCTTTTCATGCCGGCGCGCACCATGACGGCCACGATTGCCGCCGAGATGGGCGAGGTCGCCAACGGGAGTACGCATTATCACGTGCTGTTTTTCATCGGCCTGGTGCTGTTCCTCATTTCGCTGGCAGTCAACGTGGCGGCTTCGGCGGTGGTATTCCGCCAGAAGAAGCGGGCAGAGCGGGTGTTGTCGTGAACCGCGCCCTCACCCAACGCCTCGGCTTTTCCCTGCTGACGTTGATAGCTCTGTTGACCGTCGTTCCTATTCTGGCGGTGTTCGCCTACATCATCGCCAGGGGCGCGCCAGCCATCTCATGGGAATTCCTGACCGCCATGCCGCGCGAGGGGATGCGCGCTGGCGGCATCCTGCCGGCCATCGTCGGCACGTTCTATTTGACGCTCGGCACGGCGATTTTCTCTGTTCCCTTGGGCGTGGCGGCGGCGATCTACCTGGCCGAGTACGCCCGAGAGAACTGGCTGACGCGGCTGATTCGCATTGCCATCATCAACCTGGCAGGCATTCCCTCGGTGGTCTACGGCCTGTTTGGGCTGGGACTGTTCGTCTTCTTCCTGAAATTCGGCACCAGCCTGCTCTCCGCCTCGCTGACGCTTTCGATCATGACCCTGCCGGTCATCATCAGCGCAGCGGAAGAGGCCCTGCGCGCCGTGCCGCAGGCCTTCCGCACGGTCAGCATCTCGCTGGGCGGCACGCGCTGGCAGACCATCCGTCGCATCGTCTTGCCGCAGGCCTTGCCCGGTATTATTACCGGCGTCATCCTCGGCCTGGAACGCGCCGCTGGTGAGACCGCACCCATCCTTTTCACAGGGGCGGCTTTCTTCCTGCCGCGCTTACCGCATTCGCCTTTCGACGCCACGATGGCATTGCCCTACCACCTGTTCGTCATTTCCACGCAGGTGCCGGAGATGCCGATCCAGATCCAGTACGGCACGGCGCTGGTGCTGATCGCCTTCGTGCTGGGCATGAATCTGATCGCGACAGTGATTCGGTCACGCGCGAGAGCGAAGAGGCAGTGGTAAAAAGTGCTCCCGTGCCACGTGTTTCGGTGTCATGTGGAAGGAGGATACAATGGCTTTGATAAAAAAGTTCGAGGACATCCTGGCCTGGCAGGAGGCACGTAAACTGGTACGCGAAGTTTACGGGTTTACCCGAGAAGGTGCATTCGCCAAAGATTTTGGATTACGAGACCAGATACAGCGAGCGTCAGTCTCGGTGATGACGAACATTGCCGAGGGATTCGATTGTGATTCGCATATCGAGTTTGCCCGCTTTTTGGGTATTGCCCGCCGGTCAGCCGTGGAAGTGCAATCCCTGCTATACGCTGCGCTGGACATTGGTTACCTCACCGAAGAAATCTTCAAAAGAGAGTACGCCCAAGCCGACAAAACAAAAGCGCTTATCGGTGGTCTCAAGAAATCTTTGAAGCCTCGCACGTGACATCCGAACACTTGACACTGGAAAACGTGGCACCGGAACACGTTATGACCGAAAACAAGATTGTCATCGAACACCTCTCCCTCCAATACACTGACCTCACGGAATCGCTGCGTGACATCAGCATGGGTATCCGCGCCAATGCCATCACGGTGTTGTTCGGGCCGGCCGGCGGCGGCAAGTCCACGCTGCTGCGCTGCCTGAACCGGTTGAATGACCTTACTGATATGAAGACGCTTTCCGGACGCATCCTGCTCGACGGCGAAAACATCCTCACTCCGCAGACGAACGTCATCACCCTGCGCCGCCGCGTTGGGATGGTCTTCGCCCGCCCGGTCGTCCTGCCGTTGACCCTGCGCGGCAACCTGACTTATGGCCTCGAACTGGCCGGAGAGAAGCGCAAGTCCCGCCTGGATGAGGCCGTGGAGCGCAGCCTGCGTCAGGCGGCGCTGTGGGATGAGGTCAAGGATCGTCTCGACGAACCAGCCATTGCCCTCTCCGGCGGCCAGCAGCAGCGGTTGTGTCTGGCACGCGTCCTTGCTAACCAGCCAGAAGTCATCTTGCTGGATGAGCCGACTTCCGGTCTCGATCCCATCTCAACCGGCAAAGTAGAGGCTTCGCTGCAGGAACTCAAAAAGGATTACACGATCATGCTTGTCCCGCATTCCATTCAGCAGGCGGCGCGGACGGCGGACTATGCCGCTTTCTTCTTACAAGGCGAATTGGTAGAATACGCCGAAGGGAAAGAGATATTTACTCACCCGAAGAATAAGCGCACGGAAGATTACGTTGAGGGAAGGTTTGGTTAATTCATCAATCGGGATACCGAAGAAACGAGGTACTTATGCTTCGCAAAACCTTTGAAAATGACATTCAGCAGCTCAAGGATGAACTCCTTCTGCTGGGCAGCATGGTCGAACAGCAGACCCTGGATGCAGTGGAGGCGTTGAAGAAGCGTGACCTGGATGCGGCGCGCCGCGTTTACGCTAGCGATGCCAAAATCAATGAAAAACGCTTCGCCATCGAGAACCAGGTCATGATCCTGATCGCCACGCAGCAGCCGATGGCGCACGACCTGCGCCTGCTGGCGTCCATCCTCGAGGTGAGTGCTGAATTGGAGCGCATGGGCGATTATGCCAAGGGCATGGCTACGGTCAACATCCGCATGGGCGATGAGCCGCTCCTCAAGCCGCTGATTGATATCCCTCGTATGGCCCAAATCGCTTCCAGCATGCTCCACCGGGCGTTGACGGCCTTCGTCAACGAGGATGCCGAGACCGCAAAAGCGATCCCGGAGGAAGATGACGAGGTTGATGGTCTGTATAACCAGGTTTATCGTGAGCTGATGACTTTCGTCATGTCTGACCCGCGTACCATTGACCGCGCCAACTACCTGCTTTGGGCCGCACACAACCTGGAGCGCATGGCCGACCGCGTGACGAACATCTGCGAACGGACGGTCTACATTGCCACTGGCGAGATGGCTGAGATGGATGTCAGTGATGACGAGATAAAAACCGGAGTATAATCCCTGTCATGGAACTTTTTCTTTCGCCGATAAGCATATCCCTGCGAGACCGACCCATGCGCCGGGCGGGTTTGCTTTGAGCAAACGCGGTTTGTACAATGCGACGCTCCCCGGTGTGGGGAGCGTTTTTGTTCGGGCCAGTAGCTCAATGGTGAGAGCAGCATCCTTATAAGGTGTATGGTGCCGGTTCCCTAAAGGGTGCTGCGCGACGACTCCGGCCTGGCCTACTTTGTTGCCTTTACAACAACCTATCTCCCACCTGGACCGCGTCCTGCCGGAAGTGGCAGCCGCGGGACTGGCGGTTATGCTGCGCGGCCTGGGCCACGATCAAAGCCACCTCGACGGCGTTGCGCAGGCCGATCAGACCGTCGCTCAACTTGGTCGTCCGGTAGAAGGTTTCGATCTCGTTCTGCATGTGACGCAGTTCGCGGATGGCGCGCGATAGGCGCTCACTGCTGCGCACCAATCCAACGTAATGCCACATGATGTTTTGGATCGTCTGCATATCGCCCTGGATGAGCGCCGGGTCAGAGTCGGCCGTCAGGCCGCTCTCATCCCAGGGCGGTACCTCCGCACGGCTGGGAACAACATCCGCCGTCCTCCGGTCGAGCGTTTTGACAATATACTGCGCGGTGCGGTGACCCCATACCAGCCCCTCAAGCAAGGAGGTCGAACCCAGCCGGTTTGCCCCGTGCAGGCCGGTGCAACTGACCTCGCCGATGGCATACAGATTCCCGATGCTGGTACGACCCCATTCGTCCACGGCCACACCGCCGCAGGAATAATGTGCTGCTGGAATGACCGGGATCGGTTCCTGGGTGATGTCAAGCCCACCCTTTCGGCAGGTAGCGTAGATGTTCGGGAAGCGTGCCCGGATCCTTTCAGCGGGCTGGTGTGAGGCGATATCCAGGAGAACGTGGGAGTAGCCATGTGTTTCCATCTGATGATGGATGGCGCGTGCGACCACATCGCGCGGCGCCAGGTCTTTCCATTCGGGGGAATAGTCGGCCATGAAAGCGCGCCCCTCGGGCGTGAGCAGCACACCGCCTTCGCCGCGCACCGACTCGCTAATCAAAAAACCTTCCGCGCCGGGAACAGCCAGGGCGGTGGGATGGAATTGGACATATTCGGCGTTGATGATGCGCGTCCCGGCCCGCGCGGCCATTGCCAGCCCATCCCCGCGCGCCCCGGGCGGGTTGGTCGTGTTGCGATAGATGCGTCCCAGCCCGCCGGTTGCCAGCACAACGGCTGCGGTAAGAACACGATGGATGGTCCTACCTTGCCGGTCGAAAACGTACGCGCCGTGACAGGTGATCGGCTGGTAGGCCGCTAATGAGTCGCGCGAGTGATGCGGAAAGGTAATGAGGTCTACGGCGGTCAGGTTCTTCGCCAGCCGCACGTTGGGATATTGCTCCAGCGCGGCAATCAGGCCCTCGATGATGACCTTGCCGGTGATATCGCCGACGTGGGCGATGCGTCGCCGCGAGTGGGCTGCTTCCTGGCCCCAGGCGATCTGCCCGTCCGGATCGCGGTCGAATTTGACGCCCGCCGTCTCGACCAAGATCTTTCTTAGCAGAGGTGGACCTTCTCGGGCCAGGATGCGAGCAGCTTTCGGCAAGCTGGCCCCCGCGCCTGCGGCCAGGATGTCGGCGACGAGGAGTTCTGCTTTATCGTCCGGCCCGCGGCCGATGATCCCGCCCTGGGCGTAGCGCGTGTTCGATTCACACGGATCTGGATCGCGTGTGATCAGGGTAATATCCAGCCTGGGGTTCTGAGCCAGGCTCAAGGCGGTGGTCGCACCGGCGATTCCACTGCCGATGATGAGTACGTCAGGTTGTGACATTGACTTCCTTTCCCCTCACCCCTTGCCCCTCTCCCAAAATGGGAGAGGGGTTGGGGGTGAGGGTGTCTACCCAATCGCGATCATACGTTCCACGGCCTGATAGGCGCGTTGACGGATCTCTTCTGGCACTTCGATGATATAGCGATCGAGCTTGAGGGCGTCGAGGGTATCCTCGAGGGTGATCTGGTTCATGTGCGGGCAGCGGACGCTGCATAGGCGCAGCATCTCCTTATCCGGATTGGCGGCCGCGATGTTATCGCCCATGGCGCACTCGGTCAGCAGGAGGTACTGGGGCGCCTTGCTCTGCTCCACGTAGCGGATCATGGCGCCCGTGCTGCCGGAGAAATCCGAGGCCGCCACCACCTCTGGGCTGCACTCCGGGTGTGCCAGGATGACCACCTCTGGGAATTGCTGGCGCACGGCCTTGATATCTTTCACCGTAAATTTCTCGTGCACCTCGCAGCGGCCGCGCCAGCCGATCATGGTTTTACCGCGAAGACCGCTAAGGTCGCTAAGATTTAATTCTTCTTCTTCCTTCGCGTTCTTAGCGTGCTTTGCGGTAGAGTTTATTTCGGGGAAGATGATATTCCAGCCCAGTTCGCGCGCCACGTTTCCGCCCAGGTACTCGTCTGGTAGGAAGATGACCCTGTCGCTCTTGAGTGACTGCACCACCGCGATGGCATTGGACGATGTGCAACAGATGTCGCTCTCCGCTTTGACATCCGCGTAGGTATTGACATAACTCACCACCGGCACGCCGGGGAACTTCCGCTTGAGCGCGCGCACGTCCGCGGCGGTGATGCTGGCTGCCAATGAGCAGCCCGCCTTTTCGGAGGGCAGGAGCACCGTCTTGGTCGGGTTCAGTATCTTGGCCGTCTCGGCCATGAATTTCACGCCGCAGAAGACGATGATGTCCTTATTCGTCTGCGCCGCCTTGCGGCTGAGTTCCAGCGAGTCGCCGACGAAATCGGGGATCGAGTAATACAGCGCCGGTTCCATGTAATTGTGCCCCAGGATCACGGCGTTCTTCTCACGCTTCAGTTCGAGGATTTCCGCGGCCAGCCCGGCCTTGTAACGCAGCTCTACATCCGGCACCACCTTTTCGAGTTTCGCCCGCATTTTGTCGTACATGGTTTGGGTTTGTTGATTCATTATGTTCACCTTTGTGGGGCGGAATGGCATTCCGCCGAATCACTGATTGCGGAATGGCATTCCGCCGAATCACTGATTGCGGGATACCATCCCGCACCACATCATTTTATGTAATCAAAACTCACATCGAACACCCTGGCCGAATGCGTCAGCGCGCCAATCGAGATGAAATCCACGCCGGTTTCGGCAATCTTGCGGACGTTCTCCAGCGTGACGTTGCCCGAGGCTTCGAGCTTTGCGCGGCCATTCGTTATCCTGACTACCTCGGACATCATTTCCGTTGACATATTATCGAGCAGGATGCGTTCGACGCCCAGCTCGAGCGCGGCGCGAACGTCTTCCAGCGTGCGCGCCTCGACTTCGACCTGCAAGCCGTTCCCCGCGCCGCGTGCCCGGCTGACGGCCTCCGCCAGCGAACCGGCGAAGTCAATGTGGTTATCTTTGATGAGAATCATATCATACAGGCCGACGCGATGGTTTTGCCCGCCGCCGCGCTGCACGGCCAGCTTGTCCACCAGGCGCAGACCGGGCGCGGTCTTGCGCGTGTCGAGGATGACCGCCCGCGTCCCGGCGACGGCTTCCACGAACTGGCGCGTCAGCGTGGCAATGCCGGACATGCGCCCCAGGAAATTGAGCGCGGTACGTTCGGCGGTCAGCAAGGCGCGCGCCGGCCCGGAGAGATGCGCCAGCACCTGACGGTTTTCCACGCGTTCTCCCTCTTCGACGTGCGGCAGGAACTCGACGCCTCGGTCGAGCAGGGAAAAGGTCGCCGCGGCCACGTCCAGCCCGGCGACGACCCCGGCCTGCTTGGCGATGATGTGTCCGGACATGACCGCATCGGGCGGAACGATGCTGTTCGTAGTCACGTCACCGCTGCCGATGTCCTCTGCGAGGGCGTTTCGGATGGCGGCCAGGGTTGCTTCAGGCAGTGTTCTGCTGGTCACTTTGTTCATAGGAGCCGCTGCCTGTGGTGAGCGAGGGCGAGCCATCCGCTGGTGACGGGGTTGGGCTGCATTTTGTTGGTAAACGCTATTAAGATTTATTTCTACCATTCTTCACATTCTATTTCATGTTTGTCTCAATAAAGGTCTCTAATGCCGAAATATTAGAAATGGTCATTTTATAGGTAGTTGCCAAGTCTTTGGACGAATTTTTTCGGAATGAATTCCATTCTAGCCCATCATAACAAATTTCACTCATCATAGACTCGGCTACGCTTGAGCACCAGTTCCGCATTATCTCAATTTCTTTTTTTAGGTCATCGGCAGAAAGATGTTCACCAGTAGGTTGACCATGAAGTATTTTGTTTCGATACTCTCGTATTCTAGGGAAATCAGTATTGAGAAACTTTGCATAGCAAGCCCTGCCGATTATAGATTCAAATGATTTGGGATATAGAGTGTCGAATCCTTTTATGAAATTAGCAAAGGATAAATATTTTTTGGAGGCAATGATTTCTAAAATATTCTTATAGTTACTTATGCTAAATGCGGGAGACTGATAAATCAAATAGGTGAAAATGCGCCTAACTTGCTTTTCCAATTTTGTATAAGAAATAATAAAAGCATCCGTTCGCCCTGTTTTGGCATTGCTATTGACTAAAATTTCAACCGTTTCGAACTCATCCATAAAACCCTGTGTCATATTATGTCAACCTTTCCTAGTCGAAGGGAGTGGATATGTTTGTGGGCTAGCCCATAAACCAATTGCCATTCTGAGCCGCGAAGCGGCGAAGAATCTCCAATTTCGGGTGAAAATCTGAGCTTCTTCGCTCCCAGGAGTGGATAATTTCGTGGGTTCTTTTGCGAATTTGCCCTTGACTTTGAGCAGAAACACACCGTGCTAGCCACTTCCCCCACCTGAGGAACGCCAGTAGGGATCATCCAATTTTTCCCAATAGAAATAACCCTTATTTCTAAATAGCCCAACTAATCCCTCTCTATAACCCCTTGATTTTATTTCATCATCTAGTCTAATAAGAGCTTTTATTTCAGTAGCATATTCTTGTACAAATGTATAGTCGTCTTCATTGCCGGAAAAACCAATATATGCTGCAATTGACTTATCCATATAATCCATGAGCAGGGCATGAAGGTTGGATTCGCATTTTTTTTCTGGAATGTTCCACGCCTCCCCTCGTATATCTTCAAGTCGTGCAATCTGCTCAGGCAAGTTAATACGTGGTGTAACATCAGCAATTGATTGCTGACGAAAGAAATCGCTCAACAATCTCGTCATGCTATCAAGGAATTCCTCGTGACAAGCTATTTGAGTAGCAATAACATAGGATGCTTGCTGAGTGGCTATTGCGGGTGCAGAGATTTTGCTTGAGTATAACCAATTTGCTGCTACGACCATTAAAAACAATAACGCGGCACCAAGTACAATTTGGAGAATCCTTTCAACAGACAAAGATCCCTTCTTGTTATTACTTGTCTGGAGCTGTACGAAATTAATCGGTTTTGAAGATAGCTTCGATGCAATCTCATCAAAATATTGTTTTACATTATCCTGGAATTGGCCGGTAATTCTTTGATAAACATAATTTATGGGAGAAAAATAAGTATCGTTAATTACCATCGACCGATTAGATTCTTTACCAATAATCCAATCTCCTCCCCATTTTCGGTGCATAACTTCGCCAAGATAGCTACCCCAAACTATAGCTGTATGATTTATTGCATTTGTCGAAGCTTCACCTCCCCCGTTCCTTTTGCCGAATTGTTGGCAAGCTTGCTCAACTAATTTTTCCAGTATAAACAGGCTATCTTCCGAATAATCTAATTCCTGCCCGAATCGTTTTTTTGCCATTCTTACAGCATAATCAGCCGCTTGCTTCATTTCAATATTTGTATTAGATGTTGACATGGAAACACCCTCAATTATTAGGTTGCTACGTAAATACCCTACAAGCTACGGGTTCCAGCTATTAGTATAGAGCAAATCTCCCATTAAATCAATAACCTTTTTCCCCTCCACCCAGGGCCTTACGTAAAGCTCTGGACCCTGCAAGTCGCCAGGAATTGAGCTTCAGATTCCGGTGTATACTATCTGGCGTAAGTCAGTCCGTTCTCGAGGCGTTGCTATGGCAAAGATAAAGTACGTGATAAAACGCAACGGGGCCACCGT
>Ga0210051_1006645_pt1 | contig 10883 bp, 7 predicted proteins | sample CryGey092014_all_FD_185464 | JGI IMG/M metagenome (GOLD analysis project Ga0210051, IMG submission 185464) | Groundwater microbial communities from aquifer - Crystal Geyser CG23_combo_of_CG06-09_8/20/14_all (SPAdes) (version 2) | ecosystem: Environmental > Aquatic > Deep subsurface > Groundwater ...
CACCTATCTTTTCCTCCGGGATCTTAAGGTCAATCCCTCAGGAGCTCTTATCTCTGGCCTGATATTTATGCTCGGTGGGTACCTCCTTGCTGTTCACAGCCTTCTCACCATTCTTCTCTCTGTCATCTGGACCCCGCTGATCGTGATGTTTTTCAGAAGGGCGATCGACAAACCTGGATTTAAGAATCAAATCTTTGCCGCCATTTTTATCACTATTTCTTTCCTGGGGGGTGGGATTGAAATCGTCTATGGCAATTTTTTTATTCTCCTTTTTATGGTGATTTTTTCTACAAAGATGGGCGACTCGAGAGAGTCGCCCCTACATAGCAATTCCCCCTCTCCCCCCTTTAGCCGCCGGCCCAAGAGGGCCTCTGGCCCGGAGGGAAAAGGGGGAATTAAGGGGGGATTAAGACCTATTTTAACCAGGTTTAGAAGCCTCATTATTGTTTCCATCCTGTTTCTTTTTCTCTCTGCTATTCAATTATTCCCTTTTGTTGAGTTATTTTATCATTCCATACGGGGCCAGGGAATTTCCTATCAGGAGGCCACGGTATGGAGTTTTGCCCCCAAAGATGTTCTTTTATTCTTTCTTCCCGATGCCTATGGATATTTTTTAGACATGAAAAAATATTGGGTTACTCAATGCTGGCTTAAAACACTCTATACAGGCGGGCTGCCTTTTATTTTGAGTATTTTCTTTTTTCTTTTTGGGAAAGGCCGGAAACCCTATTTCCTTCTCATACTCCTTTCGCTTTTTTTATCTTTGGGCCATTACAACCCTCTGTACCCTTATGTATTTAAGTATCTCCCGTTTTTTAGCGGGATCCGATATCCGGTTAAATTTTTCTACATCTTTATTCTAATCCTCTCCATCACTGCAGGGTTAGGATTTCAGAGATTGACGGAATGGTCAGCAGGGGGGGAGAAAAAAAGCCAAAAGAATCTTCTCATCATCCTCTCGCTTATATCCGGTCTTTTCCTTCTATTGATGGTCATCGGCCATCAAGGAATCGAACACTTCCTCAAAGGAAGAGGGGTTGATGTCCCAGATTTCAATCACCTCTCCGTTAATCTTTATCATGCCAAAAGATTTTTATTCTACCTCGCCCTTTTCTTTCTTCTGTTAAGGGTCGGTCATGAGTTGAAGTGGAAGGTATGGGTAAAGGTTTTATTAGTCTTTTTTTTAGCCACTGACCTCTTCGGAAATATGGGATTCTATGGAAAAGAGAAGACCACAGACTACTTCCAAAAGACCAAAATCATGGAAAAGATCTCATCGGATAAAGGAAATTTCAGGATTTTCTCAACAGGCAAGACGATTTCACTCGATACCCCTGTTCTCATCGCAGGAGCTTCCCCCCTTGATGTTTTTAAAGAGAAACATTTGCCATCGATGACTCTTCTTTATCGATTGCATAACATCTGGGGCCTCGATGTGATTCGGTTGAGAAGAATCGATGACCTCTATCATGCGCTTATCGGCGCTCCATCGATCTCTGCCACCCATCTCATTGACCTCTACGGTGTCAAATATGTTATTTCGATTACCCCTATTGGCGAGAGCTCTCGTTTTGAATTGATTTACGCAAGGATCGAAGGACTTCAGGGAAGCAGAGAAGACCTTCTTAATGAAAATACCATTAAATTATATAAAAATCGCAGTCCTTTTCCGAGGGCATGGCTTGTAAAAGATTTTAAAGTTTTGGATTCGAAGGCCATCCTTTCAAAGATGGCTCAGAAAGAATTTCATCCCGATCAAGAGGTGCTTCTTGAAGAAGAACCCAAATGGATAAATCCCCCCACCCCCCCTTTATTAAAGGGGGGAAAAGGGGGGATTACCAAAGGGGGGTTGGGGGGATTCAAGGAACCCCTCTCTGGCACTCAAAACAAGGTAGAATTTATTTCTGAGACCAATAATCGGCTTCAACTTCTTGTCAAATCGACAGAAGATAACTTACTGGTATTAGGCGATACCTACTATCCAGGATGGAAAGTTCTGGTGGACGGAAGCCCCAAAAAGATTTACCAGGCAAATTATGCGTTTCGGGCAGTCCCTCTCAATGCCGGGACACACCAGGTAGAGTTTATTTATGATCCTATAAGTTTTAAACTGGGAGCTGGAGTGACCTTACTCGGAATCCTGGGATGCATCGGTATGGGATGGGTTTGGAGACGCAAAAGGACTGATTAACCTTACAGTTGCATTAAGCAGACTCGCCGGGAACACTTCCAGACCCTTGTAATGCGGGTTTTATTGCAATTGAAAGGGTCATCGAGGACTTCACCGAAAGTGAACTCCGGCAAAGTTGGTGGACCCTAATAGTTGACATTCAAAAGGTTCCGCTACAAGGCTCTTACAGTGTCCCCGCCGAGTCTGCTTTGGCATTTTATTGAAAAGTAAAGCTCAATAAGCCACTCGATCCACCTCATCGAGTGTGGTGATTCCTTTCAGAACCTTTTTCAAACCATCCACCCTCAAAGGAACTAACCCTGCTGTTTTCTTTGCCACGTCTCGAATCACCTGGGTAGAGGCTCTTTCAGAAATGAGTTTTTTGATCTCCTCATTGACTAAAAGGAGTTCGTAGATCCCCGACCTTCCCCAATATCCAGATTGCTTACAATTTTTACAGCCTTTTCCTCGATAAAGAGTTAAGGGTTCTTTTGACTTTGTCACATCCTCACCGAGATCATTCATGACTTTCGGGTCAACCTGATAAGAAACTTTGCAATCCGGACAGATAATTCTAACCAGACGCTGGGCAAGGACTCCAATAACAGACGAAGAGATGAGATAAGGTTCTACGCCGATATCTACCAGTCGGCTAATGGCCTCCGGGGCATCATTTGTGTGGAGTGTGCTTAAAACCAGGTGGCCTGTCAGGGCTGCCTGCATGGCAATCTCTGAGGTCTCCAAATCCCTGATCTCTCCGATCATAATAATGTCAGGGTCCTGACGCAGAATAGACCTCAACCCTGTGGCAAAGTTAATCCCTGCTTTGGGATTGATCTGGGTCTGCCTGATCAAGGCCAACCGATACTCTACAGGGTCTTCAATGGTGATAATATTTTTATCCTTCGAATTAATCATATTGAGAAGGGCGTAAAGAGTGGTTGTTTTTCCACTTCCAGTAGGACCTGTGACCAAAATGATCCCGCTTGTTTTTCGGACTAATTGTTTGAAATGGTTTAATACCTCTTCAGAAAAGCCCAGGTCTTCTAACTTGAAAAGGGCGCTGGTCTGGTCAAGAATTCGAAGGACCACATTTTCACCATAGATCGTGGGAAAAGTTGAGACCCTGATTTCGAAGCCACGCTTCTCCAGTTTGACATTGAAATTTCCGTCCTGGGGAAGTCTGGTCTCAGCAATATCCATCTCAGCCAGGATCTTAATCCTTGATGTGAGGGCGAGATGGATTGGCTTGGGAAGGGTGAGGGATTCATATAAAAACCCGTCGATTCGGAATCGGACCCCCAAAGCTTTTTCATCGGGTTCGAAGTGGATATCACTGGCGCGATCTCGGATGGCTTGGATCATGACCAAATCGAGCATCCGGGCAGCCGGGGCCTCATCCATGGGACCAGTGGGGAGATCTTTCATGGCGAGTTCGTACGTCTTTTTATAGTCTGAAGATTCCTGGGGCGATCCGACCCGATTCCCCTTCATCAATTGCTGGAGGGTGTTTTCAAGTGTGACTGCTGTGGCTCCGTAGTGCTGTTCGATCGCCTTTTTAATCTTCTTCTCCATACTGATGACGATCTCTACATCGGTCTTCACCTTGTTCCTCACCTCATCCAATGCGAGGAGATTGAGAGGATTGGTCATAGCGACCGTCAAGGTGTCTCCAATTTTAAAAATAGGGATGAGTGTATGACGCCGCGCCATCTCTTCTGGGATGGTTTTTACGACCTTCTCATCAATGAGATAGGTGTCCAGATCAACATAAGGGAGATTAAAGTAATCAGCCAAGCACTGAAGGGTCAGTTCTTCTTTAGCGTAACTCAGCCGAACGATTGCCTGTTCCAAACGCTCTCCTCTCTGTTTCTGTTCCTGGGAGGCTCTTTTTAATTGGTCGGCGGTGATGACCCCCAAGCCAATTAGAAAATCACCGAAGCTTTTTTTCTCCTCAATCATATGACCTCCAAACACCAATTACCAAACACCAGATAAGCCCCAATTTCTAATAACCAAATTAGAAAGATTTATCAGCAATGGCCGAGAATATTCCCCTTAATTCATTTGCCTCTTTTAAAAGTTTATTATCGCCGACGTCATAAATAAGTTTACACATGAAAATGTAACGCAAGCCTTTAGGCTTGCTTTAAGCAGGGCTAAAGCCCTGCCCTACGTATAATTATTTTGGATGTTTACTATATATTGGTCAATTTTTCTTAACCCTTCTTGCCTCCACGAGATAATTTAAATGCCTTTGTACCTTTGAAACCAACTCCGGGTGGGATTTTGAGGAGAGCTGGATAAATTGTTGATAATGGTTGATTGCCAATTCGAGGTTCTCCAATTGTTCATAAAGAAGCGCCATGTTGTAATGCGCTTCTCTGTGAAGCGGGTTGATGGCGAGCGCCTTCTGATAGGATTCGATCGCCTTCTCCCACTCGCCTTTTTTCTTAAAAAGGATTCCAAGGTTGATATGACTTTCGATGTTATTGGAGTTGATGTCAAGGGCTTTTTGGAAAACCCCCGCGGCTTCTTCATAACGGCCTTTGAGAAAAAGGAGGATTCCAAGATTGTTATACCCTTTTTCATACCTTGGATTGATTTCGGTCGACTTCTGATAGACCCCGAAGGCCCTGTCCACGTCTCCCATCATTTGATAGATAATCCCCAGATTGTTATAAGCCTCGACATAAGTCGGATCTAACTCAATGACCTTCTGGTAGGCTTGAACCGCTTTTGAAAATTCTTCTTGATTATAGAAAGTGACTCCCGAATTGAAGTGGTTGAGGACATCCGAAGTCAACGTGCGGTCCTTTCCACCTTCCTGTTCCAATCCAATAGACTTGGAAGAAGCCTCTTCTTTCTGAGCCGCCGGAGGAAGAGGAGGTGGCGCCTGTTTGATCAGTGATTCTCCTTTCTTTTCAATAGGAGATGGCTTGGTTTCAAGCGACGCCTTTTCTCCTTGGAAACGGCTTGAGTGATCCTTCGATAAACTCACCACTTCCTTTGGAGGTTCTGGAGATATTTTCTCTGTCACAAGAACAGAAGGTTTCTCTTCTATAGGAACAATGGCTCGATTGAGTTGGGTGGCTAAGGGTGGAGAAACAGGTTTCAAAAGAATGAATAAAACGATACAAAGGCTGATAAGACCAGCGCCGATAAGAATCCATTGTTTTTTAGAACCCCTTCCTCTTTTCTTATCCGGGTGCGGGTATTTTAAAATGGGAGCGCCCTCGGACCCTTTCAATCGGAGTTGTTGCGCCTTTTTGAGGGCGTTCATGATCAGGCTCATTTTGAAACCTCCTTGTATGCCCTTTCTGAATCCTTCGTGGTTTCATTTTTCATAGAATCTTGGACCGGTTCCTTATCCAATGGGATGGTCGAAGTAGATGGAGAAGGAGTACCGGAGACCTGAGAATAGATGTCTTGAATCCTTCCCCAGATAAAGTTTTTAGTATTTTGAAATGAGGAAAAATAGGCCTGGTTTGTTAGGATCATGCCAGCCAATAAGAAGACAAAGATAGTCAAAAGGGCGATACGCAAAGGGGTTAAGCTTCTGGGTAAGACGAAAGATAAAAACGGTTTTGGACTCTCCTCCTCACCCAAAAGGCTATCCTTTGCCTTCTTGATGATTTCCTTGTCGATCTGATAGGTTTGTTCGACGAAACCGCCCAATAAGGCCCGGTCGCAGAGGAGATTGATCAGTCTGGGAGTCCCTTTCGAAAATTCATAGATCTCATTGAGAGCCGGTTTTGAAAAGGTAATGCTTCCCCGGGACCCCGCTACCGTTAAACGTTGATAGACATAAGACTCCATTTCTGTTCGAGTGAGTGGCAGGAGGTGATGCCGGATGGCAATCCGCTGGTTCAATTGTTTTAGTGCGCCGAATCGGAGTTTTTGGTCCAATTCTAATTGGCCAAATAATATGATCTGAAGCATTTTTTCCTTTTCCGTCTCTAAATTTGAGAGCATACGAATCTGTTCCAGAACAGGAACGGACAAGTTTTGAGCCTCATCGATGATTAGGACGGCATTTTCTCCATGAGATAATAATTGAAGGAGAAACTGATTCAATGCATTGATCCGATCATGCTTTGTTCTACCTTTTGACGGAAAACCAAAGTCTAAGAGAATCGACTCCAATAGCTTTCCTTCGGTAAGAAAGGAGTTGAAGATCACTGCTGTCTTCACATTTTTATCCAATTTTTCCAATAGGGCCCGGCAGATCGTAGTCTTTCCAGTTCCGATATCGCCGGTAATGACGATAAATCCTTCCTTCTGCTGGATTCCATACAGCAGCGATTCGATGGCCGTTTGGTGACTCTCGCTCAAGTATAGAAATTGAGGATCGGGAGTAAGTGCAAATGGTTTTTCTCTTAGGCTATAAAATTCTTGATACATAGGCGTTTCCTCGTAACTCAAGGCTTCAGCCTTGAATCATCAGCCCTAAAGGGCTGAGTTACATGTCCATCTCCACCCTATTTTTTCGTAAAGTCTTCCACTCTTTTACCCACTTGAAGAGTTGGAGTAATCATGATCACCAACTCGGAATTTCTTTTCGTTTCGGTCTTGTATCGGAACAGACCGCCCATCAGGGGAAGTGATTGCAGGACAGGGACACCTGTATAATTCTCCTCGTTCTTCTCCTGCATCAGGCCAGCAATGATAATCGTCTGACCGTCTCTGACCCTCACCGTTGTATCAGTTTCCCTCACGCTCAGGAGAGGAAAAGTCGACTTTCCATCTGGAGTCGTTTTCTCCCCTGTCTTATCGGTGATACTGGGATGGATGGTCATGATAATGGTGCCATCTTCAGCAATTTGGGGAGTTACATCCAGGATGATCCCAATATCGATGGTCATAGGCTGGATAGTCTGGAGAACGGTATCACCACCCGTGGCCACGGCTCCGGTTATGAAAAAGACATCCTGATTTCCGACCCGGATAATCGCCTTCTGATTATTGAGAGTGGAGATGGTTGGACTGGAGAGAACCTTGACATCTCCCTGTTCTGCGATTGCCTGCATGATATCTGAAAGGGCGATCTCAGATCCTGCCGCACCGAGGGAGAGGACGCCTCCGAAAGGTTTAATTTTAAAGAGCCCCGGGGTATTAATGGTTGTCCCTGTGGAGGTATCTCCAATGGCATAGCCCGTGGTGCTTCCAGGATATCCTGTCGTTCCAGCCTTATTGGTAAGTCCCCAGGCAAAGTTTATGGAGCGGGGTAGCCCTTCGATCACCTTCCAATTAATCCCCTCTTTATGATCGTCGGTGAGGATTACCTCCATGATCTTTGCCTGAATGGAAACTTGTCTCTGTGAACTCCCCTCAACGGTCTCGAGATAGGAGGCGACCTTATTCAAATTGACAGGATAATCGCTCACCAGAATTACGCCCGTGGACTTATTGATCACTAATTTTTTCCCCTTTTCGTCCATTCTGGTCCACGTTATTTTTTCTTTCTCAGCAGGAGCCTCCTTCTCCTCTGACGTTCCAAAAATGAGCGCTTCTAATCCTTTATGAATTTCCTTCCATAGGTCCATCTCATCAATACTGATGAGGTCAGTATACCCGGTTCGGGCATTCCCTGGGCTGAGAGCGGTCTGTTGCCCTGGCAGGGTGCTGGTCTGCAGGCCTCCACCTGTGCTGGTGCTGACGTAGACCTCCCTTTTCCCGCTTCGTCGGGTGGCAATATAGTTCAATGCAAAAAAACGAGTTTCCATTTGAGGTCTTGATATTTTGATGAATTTCCCATCGATGTGATAAGTCCATCCCAATGGAAAGAGAATGGCATCCAGGGCCTCTTTCAAGGTCACTCGCTTCAAATCAATGGTCACCTTCCCATTCAACTCAGGATCGATGACCATGTTGAGTTCGCTCTCCTTTGAGAAGGCGAGAAGGACATCCTGGATGTTTGAATCTCTGGCGTATATGGAAAAGAGTTTGTCGGGGACCTTTTTCGCCTCCTCCATTTGGGGGACCACAATTTCCTTTAATTTTTCTTCAGGAGGGGGCTGAGGTTTGGTAGCCTCTACCCTTTGAGAAGGTAACTTGGCTCGCTCTTTCTTCGGGGCAGTAGCACAGCCCAGGACTAATAATAGAGTGAGAAATGAAATTAGAAAAATTTTTGTTTTCATAGGTATTCTCCTTTTCATTATATCAGCCCTGAAGGGCTGAGTTACACATCCTTAACAAGATGTAACTCAAGGCTTTAGCCTTGATTAAGTTTGCTACTTTAAAGTCAAGGCCGAAGCCTTGCGATACGGTTTTGCCCTGTTTCATCTTTACCATCATCTCTCCTCGACGGTTAATAGAACAGGGCTCTGAGACAAAAGAAGAGTCCTCTTTTGATCTCCTTTTCCTAAAATGACTCGGTCCATTTTAATTTCCAAAACCTTTTCGTCATAAATCGAATCTCCTACCGTTACAATATGGCGATCGATCAGCGCCAATCGAACACGATCGCTGATTAAAATAGCTTTGACCTTCAAGGGAGAGGGAAGAATATCGTTGGGTTTTCCTTCCGTTTTTGAGGGACTCCCCTTCGTTCCCAAAGCCGCATCGGTCTTGGAAAGGAGGCGGACCCCTGAGGGGAGGAGGAATGGATCCCTTCCAGTTTCTTGAAACAAAACCATTCCCCCTTTGGTTTGCTCGGCAGCCGCAACCAAATCCATCAGGGTCATTCCAACTAAAATAAAAATGGTGATGAAAATCATAGCCAAAATTATTTTTTGATATCGTCTCACTAAATTCCTCCCTGAAGATCTCAACCCTGACGTTTTGAATTACAAATCATAAAATTGTAACTCAGGGCTTTAGCCCTGATCTATCAACCCTGAAGGGTTGAGTTACTGAAACCGTTGTCAAAAAGGGTTCACGGGTTCGAGTGTTTATATTTTAGAATTCTTTACTGGACCCCTTGAACCCTTGACCCCTTGAATCCTTTTTCTTCCCCAGCGATGTACATACTTAACCCTATCGTAACCTTTAAAAGGGGTTGCACCTCTTCATTCTTCTCTACCTGGAAACTGTCCACATGGATGAGAAAAGGAAGTTCCTCAATCCCCTTTAAATACGTCCCCAGTTTGGTATAGGTTGAATGGAGAACCATCTGGATATTGATCCTCCTGTATTGCGAAGCAGAAGCTTCCTTTTCCCCCTCAGGGGGGGGAAGTTTTTCTTCCTGGGGGGTTAGAGAAATGACCTTCATCTGAAGGGAGTCGCTCTCTTTGGCTAAGTGCTTCAAGAAGGTTCTGAATTCTTCACCCTTCAGGGTCCGCTCGCTTAACCTCGCCAGGTCTCCCTCCTGACGGATGATCTCAGCCTCTAACGTTTCTATTCCTTTTGTTAAGAGTAGGGATTCATTCAATTTTAGATCGGCCCCCTTGACCTCTGCCTCGAGCAGCTTCATTTTGTGAATCTGGGGGGTATAATAAAATCGGTCGAAGGCCCAAATGGCAACGGCAATGATTACCAAAATAGTCAATATCTTTTCTCTGCTTTTTAGCGCCATCGTTTATCTTTTTTCCTCTCCTAATACCCCCAACCCCCCTTTAGTAATCCCCCTTTCTCCCCCCTTTAATAAAGGGGGGTGGGGGGGATTAATGGGTGGAGAGGGGGGATTATCAAGATTGATATCACAAACGATCTCAAACCCTGCTCCTGGTTGAGTGTAGAGTTTATTTTCGTCGGCTGAAGCCAGCTTCACATTTTTAAATAAGGGAGATCTCTCGAGGCGCTCAATAATCTGGGCCAATGCTGTGAGACAGCGGACATCGCTGCCAAAAGCAACGCCTGTGATATAAAGTTCCTTCCCTTCATCCTTTTGTAATTCCCCTCCTTGGGGCTTTGGGGACGGAGGTCCTTTTTTGAAAGATTTCCCTTTGTTTTGAACCGAAAGAAGTGCCAATGTGACATTGTCTGGTAGAATGTTATTGAATTCTATCAATATATCTCGATAGGGGACGGGAACAATCATCGAAGATGGAAATTGGGAAAGCTTTTCATTGATCTGAAGGTCCTTCTCCTTTAACAGTTTCAGCTTTGCCTGAAGCGTATCCAGACTCGCCACTTTTGACATCTTTGCATTCCATTCCTTCTGGAGGGAGTTCACCTGTCCATTCATATACCAGATGATTCCCAAAAAGATGATAAATGTGATTAAAGGAGCCAGGACCGGAATCAACTTCCCTATCTGAACTTTAGATAAAAATGGTTCTTTGGCCGGAAGCAGTTCGATTCGTCCGGGTTCAGGGAGCGCCATTCCTGCTGCAATGGTGAAGATTGAACCCATCTGGTCAAGGGTCTGAGCATCCATCGTCTTTGGATCAAAAAGAATCCCCCCTCGCCCCCCTTTAATCCCCCCACCCCCCCTTTTGTAAAGGGGGGAGAAGGGGGGATTAGTAAAGGGGGGTTGGGAGGATTTGAACGGGTTAAACTGTTCTACGGGCAAGCGAAGCTCTTTTCCGAGATAGGAGACGATATTCTTCAAATTGGCGCCTCCGCCCGTCAGAAGGACCCTGCCAATTTGTTCTTCATTAAATTGGCTTCTATAATAGTCAAGCGAGCGCCCTATCTCCGCTGCCAGCTTTTCTAACACCGGCCTGACGAGGAAAGATATCTTCGATAAGTGAATCGATTTATCAGCGACCCTCTCATCGGGAGCCTCTGAAGGAATCCCTACTACTTTTTTTATCCCTTCCGCTCGTCC
>Ga0210051_1006646_pt1 | contig 10883 bp, 9 predicted proteins | sample CryGey092014_all_FD_185464 | JGI IMG/M metagenome (GOLD analysis project Ga0210051, IMG submission 185464) | Groundwater microbial communities from aquifer - Crystal Geyser CG23_combo_of_CG06-09_8/20/14_all (SPAdes) (version 2) | ecosystem: Environmental > Aquatic > Deep subsurface > Groundwater ...
TTTGGATTAATAAAAAGATCGCCGCGGTTTTGTAAATTCGCCAAAGAATAAGCTAAGGTTTTGCCAGTAGCCATAGAAATCATAGAACCAACATCGCGCTTTTCAATTGCACCAGCATACGGCTTAAAATCTGTCACGCGACTATACAATAACCCTTCGCCGCGTGTATCAATAATAAATTCTCCGCGATAACCCAAAAGTCCGCGCGTTGGAATTTCAAAAATCATTTTTGTCTGGCCATGCTCTGGTCGCAAGTCCTGCATTTTGCCTTTTCTTTTTGACATCTTTTCAATCACTATGCCAGACATTTTATCCGGCACCAAAATTGTTACCTCTTCGTATGGCTCTAATTTTTCTCCGTCTATTTCTTTAATAATAACTTGCGGTTGAGAGACCTGCATTTCATAACCTTCCCGTCTCATATTTTCTAATAATATCGCAATGTGCAATTCTCCACGACCATAAATTTTGTAATGATCAATTGGTGAAAAATCTATTTTTAATCCCACATTAATTTCTAATTCTTTTTCTAACCGTTCTTTAATTTGGCGAATAGTCACAAACTTGCCTTCCTGACCAGCAAAAGGAGAATTATTAACCAAAAAATCCAAAGAAATTGTTGGCTCATCAATTTTAATAGCTGGCAAACTTTCCTGTTTTTCATTTTCACAAATTGTTTCGCCAATAAAAATATCTGGCAGACCGGCAATTAAAACAATGTCACCGGCTGCTGCTTCTTCAACTACTTTTTTTTCTAAACCGCTAAAAGTAAAAAGTTTAGTAATTTTACCAACGCGAGTTTCGCCAGAGTTTGTTTTTACAAATACATTTTGTCCGTTTTTAATTTTGCCAGTATAAATTCTGGCTACTGCCAAACGCCCAAGAAAATTATCATAACCTAAATTAAATGGCTGAGCAGTTAATGGCTGGCTTTCTTTTTCTCTACCAGATGCCACTGGCACAGTTTCTAAAATTACATCCAAAAGCGGGGTCAAATCCTTGCCTTGTTCAGTTAAACTTTTACTTGCCACACCGGTTTTTCCAACAGCATAAATAGTAGTAAAATTTATTTGCTCATCGCTCGCGCCTAAATCCATAAATAATTCTAAAACTTCTTCTTCCGCCTGCGCTGGATTAGCCGCTGGTTTATCAATTTTATTGATCACTACAATTGGTTTAATGCCCAACTCCAATGATTTTTTTAAGACAAATTTTGTCTGCGGCATTGGCCCTTCTTGCGCATCAACCACTAAAAGCACTGAATCAATGGAACGAAGCACTCGTTCTACTTCAGAACCAAAATCCGCATGGCCAGGTGTGTCCACAATATTTATTTTAGTATTTTTATAAAACAAAGAAGTGTTTTTGGAATAAATCGTAATCCCGCGCTCCTGTTCCAGAGCGTTTGAATCCATGCTAAACCCTTCTTCAGCCATGCCTGTCTGGCGCATCAAAGCGTCTGTTAAAGTTGTTTTGCCATGGTCTACATGGGCGATAATAGCGATATTTCTAATATCCATAAAATTAGATTATTCTCTTTTTTGTCATCCCGTGCTTGACACGGGATCCACTCATTATTATATTATTTTTAAAGTTTAAAAAAACCGCCAGGAAAATATTTCACAGCAGTTTTAATCTGCAAAAAAAGTATATGACAAAAAAATAAAAATGTCAAACCAAATAATTTTCTAAACTCCTATCATAAGTTTTTTCTTTTTTAGCGTCAAAATAACAAGCCGGCAATTCGTGCCGCTTTTGATGATAAGCGACACACAAACAACAGCGGCCTTTGCGAGGACAGAATTCATAAGTGCAATTACATTTTTTAAGATTTTTTTGAATTTGACAAAGCATAAAAGTTAAACCTTAATTATTTTGTTTCTTTTTTTCCAGTGTCTATAAAAAAACCAAACGATCACTATAATCACTAAAGCTAAAATTGCTAAATCAAAATTATGCAATTTAGTCCGGATTATTTCCCAATTAGCGCCGAGCTTAACGCCCAGGTAACAAAAAAGCGCTGACCAGATAAACGCGCCGATAAAAGTATAAAGCGAAAACTTCTTTAAATTCATTTTGGCAATACCGGCTGGAAAAGAAATATAGGTGCGCACCACTGGCAATAAACGACCGATAAACACGGTCAGCTCTCCTCTTTTTTGAAACCACAAATCAGCTTTATCTAAATCATGTTTAGAAATTAAAATATAACGGCCATATTTTTCCACCAATGGTCGTCCGCCTTTTAAGCCAATGAAATAAGCCAACAAAGAACCAGCCAGATTGCCAAGAGCGCCGATTAAAACTGTGAGCCAAAAAGAAAATTGGTGAGCCGCCACCAAAAACCCGGCAAAAGGCATAATGGCTTCCGAAGGTGCTGGCACGCCGCATGATTCTAAAAGCATTAACAAAAAAACACCCGCATAACCGGTGGTGGCAATAATATTAATAACTAATTGGACTAAAAAATCAATCAAGGTTGTTATCATAAATTATAGTATATCATTCTTTTCTCAAATTTAAAACCGCCTTTTGGCATTGGCCAATCGGCGGTTTTAATTAGGCGGATAGTCGTCCGCACTATTTGGAACATCGTCTTTTATCATATGTTCTCGCGATTCTTTTTTTGGAAAAAATTAATTTTCCTTAAAAAAGTCTGCCACTTCCCCAACACCTGCTCTTTGTTATTTTCCAACCAGGAAAAAATCCAGGTGCCAATAATAGTGCCAATGGCGCAACCAAAAGCGTAAATCACAATCAACTGCCAATTATTAATATCTTTAATAACAGTTTCTAAAACATAATACCAGATAAAGATATTGATAAAAGTCACAAACCCAGAAGCCAAGACCTTTGCCTTGGTCACCAGAGCGGTCCAAAGTGTGGCAATCAGCATCTCTACGATGCCAATGAAAAATAATAGCATCATATGATTACTGGCCTTTTTCCTCCCAAAAGGCTTTAAATTAATTTAGCAACGACCTTTAAGCAAAAAATCCCTGCTTTTATACTAAGGATTCTTTGTCAGTGTCATTATAGCAAATTAGGGAAAAAAGTCAAGGAGTAGGATTAGAGTCCAAAGTGTCTATTTTGAACAACTTGTCACTAAATTTTGTGCCAACGAAACTGATGCATAGCCTAAAAAAACTTTTTTAACTCCTCAAATCCATAAGAATTTTTAGTAATTTTTTCAATATAATCAATATCTATATTCCCTTTTTTGTACGGAGTGGAAATCGTCATTTTTTTCAATTTTGAAAGATTTAATTTTCTGTAATAATTATATCTCCACTGATGATTTTTTATCATTGCCCCAATATAAAATAACAAGTAGGGGTTATACTTCTCTTTCAGAGTGAGAACAGCATTATCGCCACTTGTGATAAAATCATCAAATTGAAAAAATGTTTCCCCAACACTACCATTAAGAGCCACTGTTAAACATTTTGCTTTAGTATTTGGTTCTTCATTTACGAAATTAGAAATACCATTATTTTTTGAGGTTGTAGTTACATAGGGCGTGCCGTTTTCTTCTAAAGCGTTTTGAGGCAAAGCTGTTTTTTTTTGAATATCACACAGATCATTAACTTTGATTAACTTAACATTTTTATTTTCCAAAACTTTTATCTTTTTGCTTTTTTCAGGAAGAAATTTTTTGGAAAGTTTATCATAACTTAATTTACTTTCTATCAAACTAATTTTTTGAATTGATAACCTATCAGGGGTAATTCCTCTGCCGTATCTATATCTCCATTTATCTAATCTAATTTGGAAAGCAACTTGATATAATTCCTCCATAGTTAATTTATCCTTTGGAATCAAAACCAAAAGATGATCGTCTACCGAACAATCATATTCTTGGACAAATGCTTGCCCAATTGTTCCATATCCCTGAACTGTTATGACTGGTGCCTTAAATTTATTTTCAATTTCAAAAAAACCAAAAACTCCGCTATCATCGCCTCTTGATGAAACCAAAATATTTTTTCCTTCAGTTCCTTCAAGCCACTCTTTATTGTGGTATTCTTTTTGTCCGTATTCTATTTTAAATAATTGTCCGATTGTTGTTATCATAGCTATTTTTTACCTTCAAGTTTATCAGAGTATTTAATTTTAAATGCAAGAGCTTCCTTTATCATTTCTTCAACTCCGCTTTCTATTTCGTTTAAGGTAGGGATTTTGCTTTCAATATACGCTTCTGGTACCAATTCAATACCAGTATCAAATTTATCTAGTAAGCATATCCTTTTTAATTCCGGCACATCTTTAAGATTTAAGTTTTGATTTACAAGAAATGCTTTTAATTCATCCACCACTTCTTCAAGCTTGTTTTCAAAATTTTCATTAAAAATTCTTTTCCCTTTTTTCTTTCTAAACCCATCGCTTATTGTTCTTGCAAAATAAACATTTTGTTTTCCAAAATTATGAGGAATGCCTTTTTTAATAAAGATGCCAACCGTGCCAACGCTTACGGGGTAAAAAAGATCTTCTGGAAAAGTTATAACTGATAATAATGTATGGTTTTCTAATAATTCTTTCCTCCATATTTTGCCACTGCCCTCAACCATCACAGAAATTGGCACAATTGCAAATAAAATTCCATTATCCTGCATTTGTAATAAAGCATAATTAATAAAATCTTTTTCTTTTTCTTTTGAGTTTTTAAGCGCAAACGGCGGATTCATCAATACTTTTGTAATTATTGGATTTTTGTTTTCATGGACATACTCTTGTTCAAGTTTAAATTCGCCAGTTAAATTTCCATTTTTTGTCGTTTTAAAAATATTTTTATAAAAACAATTTCCAGGACTCATATTATTCCTTCCGTCCCCTCTAAAAATCATATTGACAAGAGCCAGCGCGACAACTTCATCTTCTTGTTCAATGCCAAAAAGATTGTAATTTTTAAATTTATCAATTTCGTTTATATTTGAATTTGCTTTAACATAATCAAAGGAAGAAACTAAAAATCCCGAGGAACCACAAGCAGGGTCCAAAACAAAATCATTTGAACTGATATTTAAAACCCGAGCGGCAAATTTGGTTATGTGTCTTGGGGTCAAAACAATTCCAATTTCTTTAGCTCCATTTCCATATTTCAAAAATTTTCCATAAAACTCTCCTAAAATATCCCTGCCGGAATTCATTGCGTTTTTAATATCAAGAGTATCTAATTTATTTAATGTTTCTTTTATTGCTTGCCTGTATTTATTATGATTTTCTCTAACTGGCGGAACTTCCAATATTAGAAAATTAAGAAAATTTGGTTTTTCAACTTCAATTAATTTTTGTTCTATTAAATTATTTATATTTTTGACGAGCGTTATTGTATTTTCTGTTTGCCTTTCAATCTCCCCTGCGGAGTATGCCAAGACAAGACCCGCAATAAATCTTGCCCTTTTGTTTTTATTAATTCCGTAATTATGCAGAAGTTCATTTATATCTTCCGCAACTTCAATATATTTTTCTTCTGGAACATCTGGAAGATTTTTATAAAGAATTTCATTTTTATTTTCCAAAATTTCTTTTTTTTCTTTATTAAAAATAAAGTCGATCTGTTTCTTTGAAAGTAAAATATTTTTTGTCTTTTTTTCTTCAAATAAAATTGTTTTCCACAAACCATCTTTTAAAACTTGATTCTCTACAACAAAACCATCGCTACCGTTACCAGCAACTCCAGAAATCAAAACGCATTTTATTTGTTTGCTTTGATTTATTTTTTTAGCATATTGATTTTTTGCCTCATCAAGCGCTTTACTAATATCCTTTTTATTTCTTTTACTTTCAATAACCCAAAAAAAATTTTCTTTTAATTTAACAACTGCCTCTGGCATATCTCTGCCAAGACATTTTTTAAGTTCATCGTTAGCCATTACTTCATTTTGCTTATAAACTTCTCCTTCTAAAAATCTAGCGGGATTTTTAACATTCCAACCAAGTTTTTCTAATTCCTCTTTTATGTAAGTGTAGGCATCAACCTCACTATTTTTTGGTTTGTTGGAGTGCATATTTTTATTTTCCATTTAATAAATTGTCCACTACATATTAGTATAGCAAAATTCAATAAAAACGTAAAATGACAACAAATATAATAAAGCCCAAACTGAAAAATTAAAAATTTACTTCACATTAAAATTTGGCTCGGGGACAAGGATTCGGACCTCGATTCTCAGGTTCAGAGCCTGATGTCCTGCCATTAGACGATCCCCGAATAATAAAATATCAAATTTCTAATTTCTAAATTAAATTTTTTTAGTAATTAGAAATTAGTAATTTATTTACTACTTCCTATGTTTCATTGTTACATCAAATCCTAATCTGAATTTACCGCCAAGCATGAGCCTTGTTTGCGCGTCAGTTGCTGGCACAGAACCAAACGCGATCATGGTAATGGGCAGTAAAAACCATTGCGCGACCATGGCCAGCCATTTAATTTTTTTGCATCGGGCCGGCCGCTCTGGCAAAAAATACACATTAACAATGGCGGAAAAAATTACGCCAATCATGGCCAGGGCCATGATGGTTTCCATTACAAACGGCGCATTCTGCACAATCACATTTTCTAAACCTTGGTATGAAGCAATGTACAAAGGCAAACGGCCGAGAATCAACATAAAAACCGGCCCAGTTGCCCAAGAAAATTGCCCTTCTGTCTGATTGAATAAATATCTGATTTTTTTTAACCAGGGAATATTTTTGTTTCTGCTAAAGTGCGTGATCATCCAGGGAAAATGTTCTACTGACCATGCCCAGCGCCTCATTTGCTTATACTGGCCTTTGATTGTCTGCCAGATTGTTTCGCCCATGACAGTGTCCATAGAAATAGGCACGTACATTGGAATCGTAGAATAATCGCCGTTATAATGTTCAAAACACTGCAGAAAAATGCGCGAATCTTCGGTCACAATATCTGTTGCCCAATAGCCAACCGCGACTAATGTTTTAAAACTCATACTATGCGAAGAAAAAGTGAACAATCTTTCTGGCCGGGCCTTATCAGCCATGAGCCAGAAGGTGGTAGAATTGGCTACCACGCGCGCAAATGACGACGCGTCCCAGATATTATTATTATAAAGAGTCAAAGGCTGATAAGAATGATGATGCGGATTATCCGCTGTCAGCCACAAATACATTAGTCTGGAAAAATATTGCGGATAAACATAAGTATCTGAATCAAAATTGGAAACAATAATATTTTCCTCTGGAATATGATTGGGGTCAATAAACTCTGCTTTGATTTTCTTCACGGCCCAAGTGGCATTGGAACCTTTGCCACGCAGTTCCGTCGCCGGCGGCGAAGGATGAATAATATCAAATAACTGATAAAATTTTTCGTCAAATTCCTGATGCAAAAGATTAGCAGTTTCTCTGAACTGATCTTCAAAACATTGACCAGCGCTCGCGCCGCATTCGCGAGAAAGAATAACAATAAATTTTTTCGTATCATAATCCGCGTGCGCCAAACCCAAAAAAGTATCTCGTAAAACCTGATAACTTTCAACTTTAGTCGGCAAGATTATTAAATGATAATATTTTTCATAGCCGCCTATTTTTTTAATTTCAGTTAACCAGTTGGTTTTATTAACCGCCCGATACCTTTTTAAACCCACAAACAGATAAAGCACAAAATACATAATGCGTATCAGCCAGTATAAATCATAAAGCAAAATAAAATAAATCACCCATAATGGTTTGATAAACGATAAAACAATAGCGGTCATAAATGTCAGCCAAAGAGTGATTCCTGGTATAATTTCAAGTGTACGGTAAGATAACATATAATTCTATTGTAATCTTTTACCAGCTTTCTGTCCACCAAAACCAAAACCCCGTTTAAACGGGGTTTTGGTTTGTTAAAATTCTTCCAATGTCATTTCTTCTTCATCCTCGCCATCGCTCAAATTGATCATTTCTCTGGCCTCGTCATTACGGCAATAGTCGCAAATTTTATCCGTGGCCTCCTCATCAAGAGGCATGCCACAATAACGGCATTCCTTGATTTTCATAAACAAATTAAATTATTTTTCGCAGTTTAATTCTGCGAAACGTCTTTAAAAAAATAATTTTATTAAAAAGTATAACCGATAGCCGCGATTTGTCAAACAATTTCAGTAATCTTGTATTTTAAACAACCTCTAGGCGTTTGAATTTCTACTATATCGCCTGCTTTCTTGCCAAGGAAAGCCCGTCCGATTGGCGATTCATTAGAGATTAGGCCCTGGGTCGGATCAGCTTCTTCAGAACCGACTATTTTATATTCTTTCGCCATCTTATTATCTTCATCAATAATTCTAATTTTTGAACCAACCAAAACTAAACCGCAAGATTTGGTTTCTTCAATAATAGTAATATTTTTTAAAATACTATTTAATTCGGCAATTCTGCCTTCAATAAAAGCTTGTTCGTCTCTGGCCGCATGGTATTCCGCGTTCTCGCTTAAATCGCCAAATTCTTTGGCTTGTTCAATTTTCGCAATCACCTCTTTTCTTTTAACTTGGACTAATTCCTGCAATTCCTGTTTTAATTTATCCAGGCCTTCTTTTGTAATATATGTTTGCTCTTGAGACATAAAATTATTATGGTTTAATTTGTGTATAACATACAAGATACAAGATGTGAAATATCTTGTCAAGCGAAATAGGTAAATATTTTAGGCTGGGTTTTAAAACCCAGCCTAATAGCCTGTCCCTACTTTCTTCCAAAATACCAAGCCAAAATTTCTTTAGCCGCTGGCAGAGCAGTAAGAGAACCTTCCTGTCCATTTTCAATAAGAACAGTTAAAGCAATTTCCGGCGCTTCATAAGGCGCGAAAACAGTCAGCCAGGCGTGCGGGCTATTATTTCCTCCAACTTGGGCTGTGCCTGTTTTGGCCGCGGTGGAAAAATTTAAATCAACCAAGGCGCGGGCAGAACCATTCAAGACTGCCTGGCGCATGCCCTGGCGCACAATATCTAAATTTTCTGTTTTTATAAAATCGCTTCTGATAATTTTTGGTTCAATAATTTGTTTTTTATTAATTTTTGAATAAAAAATTTCTTTGACTAAATGCGGCTCATAGACCTTGCCGCCATTAGCAATAGTGGCAGTCATACTCGCTATCTGCAATGGTGTCACCAAAACATCACCCTGTCCAATTGATAAATGATAAGTGTCGCCAATATACCAAGCCTCATTTTTAGTCTGTTCCTTCCATTCTTTAGTTGGCAAAAAACCTGCCTGTTCTCCTGGCAGATCTATGCCTAATGCACTGCCAAAACCAAATAATTTAGCATAAGACACGATTTTTTCCAAACCCAGACCTTTGAAATCTTCATAGCCACCGCCTAAATAATAAAAAAAAGTATTTACTGATTCGGCCAAGGCCTTAATCACATTAGTAATGCCATGTCCCCCAGCTTTCCAATCAGGAAAAAACCATTTATCAATTCTCAAGCCACCTACACTCAAAACTTTGGTATTTTTAGCAATCAATCCTTCCTCTAAACCAGCCGCGGCAATCATTGGTTTAATAGTAGAGCCAGATGGATATTCGCCAGCAATGACCCGGTTAAACATGGGCTGATTTTTGTTGCTGAAAAGAGCATCTAATGCTTGATTATGCAAAGCTGGTTTGGTAAAAAGATTATTATCAAACGCTGGCAGAGAAACCAGAGCCAAAATCTCTCCGTTGCTTGGATCAATAACTACAGCCGCGGCTTTGTTTAAATTAAGCTGCGCAATTGTTTGGCCTAAAATTTCACTTATTTTTTTTGTCAACTCATAATCCAAAGTTAAAATTAAATCAGCCCCAGGCACAGTTGGCTCTTGTCCTAAAATTTTAATTTCTTCTCCTTTGGCATTCACTTCATGATCAAGCCGGCCTGGTTCGCCACGCAATTCTTTTTCATATTGTTTTTCCAAACCAGCCTGCCCGATTAAATCAGTGAACTGATAATTATTTTTTTTGAGTTGCGGCCATTCAACCGGGTCAACGCGGCCCAAATAACCCAAAATGTGGCCTAAACTATAACCATCAAGATATTGCCGTTCTGATCTTATTTCTAATTGCCAGTCAAGCGATTCCTGGCTGCCGGCTTTAAAAACCATGGCTTTATTATAATCAAGTTCAAAATCAAGAGCCGGGCCATTTTCATTATCCAGAAATCGTACCACTTTTTCTCTGACTGCTTTCTCTTGAAGACCAGTGGCTAAAACTATTTTTTGAACCAGCTCCTGCCTGTTAAAAATTTTGTCCCTCAAAGCTTGAACCAAATAATTTCTTTCTAACACCAAACTGAACTGCGGCTGGTTAACAGTCAAGGGCATGCGATGGCGATCATAAAACAAACCGCGCGGTCCCAGAACAATTTCGCTTCTGATGCGATTGCCTTCGGCCTCGCCGCGAAACTCCACGCCCTTATTAATCTGCAAATAAAAAACCCTTGCCCAAAGCAAAAAAACTGCCAAGACAATCATTAAAAAAGAAAATCTAACTTTAGGCGCTAAAGCCAGCCGGCTGACACTGCCAGTGTATTTTTTATCCATAAAAAAACCATCACCGCCCGCTTGATTGCTTTCAGCATGATATTTTTTTGAAGTTTTTAATAAATCTTCTGGCGTGGCAAAATGATTAGTCATAAAAACATTTTAACTTATTAACATATTAGCATTTTAGCAGATAAAAACAAGGAAATTTTATTATCATTCCCGCTCTTGTTTGTCATCCTGACGAAAGTCAGGATCCAGAAAAATCTTTATCATCCAACAAAAAAATCCCTCAAATAATGAAGAATTTTTTAAAATTATTTTACCAGCAAATCTCCACCTCTTCTCCAATCTATTCTTTTAAATATTCTTTAACTTCATAATACCCGCCAATCCTATCAATCAAACCATTTTTCAAA
>Ga0210051_1006659_pt1 | contig 10874 bp, 11 predicted proteins | sample CryGey092014_all_FD_185464 | JGI IMG/M metagenome (GOLD analysis project Ga0210051, IMG submission 185464) | Groundwater microbial communities from aquifer - Crystal Geyser CG23_combo_of_CG06-09_8/20/14_all (SPAdes) (version 2) | ecosystem: Environmental > Aquatic > Deep subsurface > Groundwater...
GGGGAGAGTCTCGACTGTGCCTTCTCATTCAGGTCCCGGCGGCACGTTCTGTCAGCCGCTTGTCCTGCCCGCTAAGGCAACCCCTGCTCGTGGCAGCGAGTCACGTCTCACTTCTCATCAGACTATGCCCGGAAGTATAAGGCTTTGTCCGCCAAAGGTCAATGAAATGGGGAATATCGCTTTCGCGGGGGAGAAGAAGAACACCGACTTCAGCATCCATTGCAATCCGTCACACCGGAAAACACTTCGCAAGCATCCCCTGAAAGCTGTCGGAAGCAGACGCCTTGTCGTGAGGAAGCAGGTGGTAGCTCCACGGCTTCTTCGAGATCTTGGTGGCCTGCACACACCACTCTTTGGCGTGCTTCGCTTTCTCCATGACCTCGGGATCCTTCTTCCTGACTTTGCTCGCGTCCTTCACCTCGATGATGTGACAGGCGCTGTCGGTTTCCGCGATGAAATCCGGCGAGTAGTTACCGTAGGCTCCCGCAATGCTGAATTGCCCCTCGGGGACGCGCAGCCATCGCTTGACCGTCTTATCGGAGTTGAGGACATCAGCCACGATCTTCTCCTGAGCTGAGTCAAACGCGCACTCGGGGTAGATCGTTTTCTCGTAGCCAGCAACGACGACGTGGGGTATCTCTTTGTCGCTGACTCTGGTGCGCTGCTTTACACCACCCTCTTTCAGCACCGTCCGGCGGGCAGAGGCAAACCTCACTTTGCTCTTGGAGGGAGTGAAGTCCAGACTTTCGGTTTCCTTCAGGTTGTGTCGCATCTGGGTGAAGAGGTCCTCCCGCACGGTCTGCCGATGCTGTGTGAGGAGGGCGTGCCATTGCTTCTGGTCTTTGCTCTTCGTGGCAGCGGTCAGGTAGGAGGCAACCACTTTCTCTATCGCCGCTGCATCCTTCTCATTCAGGCAGTCGGTTCCGTGAATCAGCCATCGCAGAAGGTCGGCCACCTCATCCTCAATCTGTATCACGGTCGCCGGACCAACTTTCTCCTTCCCTCCGGTGGGGATGTCCACTGCAACCAATGATGTGCTGATTTCGCCCAGGGCAACCGTGGGTTTGGCAGGGAATTCTCGAAGCGTCGCCGCGGAGGTGTGGTGCGTCTCGATGAGAGGCACCACAATGGCATAGGGCGACCGTTCACCTGCCGCCTTCAACTCGTGGGATTCGAGTTGGGGGCCGTCGTCCTTGGCTTCCTCTGGTTTAACCTCACCGACGTATTCCGCGGCCTCGATAATCGCCTTGTAGTTGTCCTTGCCTTTCTGATAGCAGATGACGTTGAGGGTAGCGACTTTCTCATCCTCGATTTCGTCGCGCTTCGCCTTCCCGAACGGAAGCCGCACTCCCCGGCCGATGGTCTGTGCCCCCAGGGTCTCGCTGATGGTCGCACGCAGGGGAATGATCGTGTAGATGTTCTGTACGTCCCAGCCTTCCTTCAGCCGCATCACGTGGATGACGACCTCGACATCGCTCTCTGGGTTTTCCAGGTTCACCAACGTCTGCTCATCTTCCTCGTCGCTTTTGCTGTGAATGAGCAGCGTCTTCCCCTTGAACTGGCCGCCCATGAACTTCGCCGACTCGATCTGCTTCTGAATCCTCTCGCCGTGGCTGATGTCGCGGGTGTTGATGAAGGCCAGCGGGCGGAGGGGGGGCAATCCCTTGTTGACCCTATAGGTCTCGACGTGCGCCTTCGTTCGGAGGTGAAGGTGAAGGCCATCCTGCAGCTTGAGAGTATCGAGATGTTCGTCTCCCTGTGCGTCGTTCTCACGGTAGATGGGGCGCACGCGCTTCACGTAGCCGTCTTCGATGGCCTTCTTCATCGAGTAATCAATCAGCTTGTTTCCCTGGAAGACCGGCGTTGCCGTGAACTCCAGCCCGAGCAAGGGGTTCAAGTCGTGCAATGCTTCGAAGAACTTCGGTCCGCGGTAGCGATGGCTTTCATCCATCAGCAGCACGAGGTCGCCCTTTTGCCGCATCGCGTCGGAGAATGACTTGCCCAACGTCTCCATAAACTCATGGAATTTGTACTTCTGCTTCTCCCCGCCCTTGAGAAGCTTCTGGATGTTGAAGATGTACACTCGAACATCCTCATAGAGTTGCAGCGTTAGTCCTTCCCGCCATCGGTAATCATCTCCGGTGATGACCTGGGCATTGGCAAAGTGGGGCAAACCCGCGAAGAGATACTTCGGATGGCTCGATACGATCTCCCGCTTCATCTTGTCGTAGATTGTCTGGCCGGGTGCCAGCAGGAAGAAGTTGCGCGAGATTCCCTGCTCGTAGAGGTAGGCGATGCAAGCACCCATCAGGCGGGTCTTGCCAACTCCGGTAGCGATGTCGAAGCAGAAGGAAGGGAAGTCAGTGTCGAAGGTGTAGTTGCCGGGAAGGTCGTTCTTGATCTTGGGCAAGTCGTCGCGCAAATTCACAAAAGAGAGGTTCTGGTGCAGCTTCCGCAGACCGTCTCGCAGCGGGTCGCGCAGGTTCATCGCGTCGGCGATCCCGGTCAGGATGTGCTCACTCAATTGATTTCCTCCAACAACGTGCTGAGATCGCCGTAGTCGTAGGGAGGTCGTTTTCTGACTGCGAGGATATCGATGATCTCTTCCTCCTGAGAAACGGCGTAGAGCAGTCTCCACTGATCCAATCTCAGTCTTCGCACTTCCGCTTGCACACCCGGACAAGTGAGTGCTTTGCTGCCTGCCGGTTGGGGGTCTGAGGAGAGAGCCTCAACCGCGCGCTTTACTCTTTGTCTGACGTGGCCGGGCAACTCCTTGATTTCCCGCCATGCCGCGGGAGTCACGTAAACCTTGAAGCGACTCAAGACAGCTCCCCCACCACGGAGTCCCATTCCAGCCATCCAGCCCGCCCCCGGTCTCCGGCGGCTCGGAGTTCCGCAAAAGCCTGTTTCGCAACGTAGGTATCTTCGAGGGTCTCCAGCCATTCAATGAGCGTTTCCCATTCCGTCGCGTCGAGAACGGCGAGACGTTTATCTCTTGTGGAAACAAACTGCACCGATTGCAGAGCTTCAAGTCCAGTCATGTCCTTCACTCCTTTCCATGAACAGTCGCGTACTTCACCTTCAAATCCCTCGGTATCTTCTTCACCTTCACGTTCTTTGGAGATTGTAGTCCAGGCGCATACTTGAGGCAATAGATCACCAGGGCCTCCCCTTCCGACAACCGGCTCGTCAGGCGCTTGAGGTAGGTGGGGGTTACATACTCCTCGGTCACGTGGGCGAACGCGCTGCCGTTACGACCGTGCAGCTCGGAGTCGCCGGTCTGCGTAAACCCCTCCTGCAGCAGCACCGCCTGCACCAGCAAGCCGTTGTCGTATTTCGGGTTGATGACGGGGACACCTAACTTATTGTCCGTGATGACCAGCGGCTCACCGAGGACGTAGTAGCGGAAGCCGCCATTGCCCGACAGTACCTTTTGCCCTTCACCGGCCACCAGCTTGTTGAGTCGCGGCAAGGCGAAGGTCTGCGCCTGCTCGCCCAACTCCACCATGATCCACTTGCGCCCTAACTTTTGCGCCACCGCCCCCGTCGTCCCGCTGCCCGCAAAACAGTCCAACACCCAGTCACCCTCGTTGCTACTGGCCTGGATGACCCGGTCGAGGAGGGCTTCGGGTTTTTGGGTGTCGAAGTTGACACTCTCTTTAGCTTGTGAGTTGACCGGGAAGATATCGGTCCAGAGGTCGTGAACGGGTTGTCCCTTGTCTGGATCGTAATACTGACGCTTACGTGGCGTTCCTTTCCCCCCGGAGGTGAACTCGATCTCGCCGTTCAGCATTGCCTCATCGATTCTCTCCTGCGTCCAGATCCAGTGCATCCCAGGTGGTGGAGAGAGTGTACGCTTTCCAAACATCCTTGGCGGTCCTTGTCCCTTCTGAATCATGCTGACCAGTTGATACCGCTGGCCGGTCTCGGGGTCGACTTTGTCGAATTTCGCCTCGTAATTCTCATCGTGAGGTCGGTACTGCTGGTAGAAGATCGGATTCTCGCCGGCGGAGTACGTGAAGATCATGTCGTGGACGTTCCCAAACCCTCTGCTTTGGGCCTTCACCACGCGGATCTTCTGCCAGATCACCTCGTTGCGGAAGTTAGTGGCACCGAAGAGATCGTCGAGGATGCATCTGCCGTAGTGCCCGCTCCGCCAGTCGAGGTGAACGTAGATACTGCCGTCCTCTGCGAGTAAGTCCCTCAACAGCGCTACTCTGTCGCGCATCATTGTCAGCCACAGTGAGTTCTCGAGCCCATCGTCATAGTGCTCAAACGTCTGTCCGGTATTGAACGGAGGATCAATGTAGATGAGTTTGATCTTCCCGGCGAACCCCGCAGCGAGGAGGGACTTGAGTGCGAAGAGGTTCTCGCCGCGGATCAGCATGTTCTTCGCGTCGGCGTCGCCATACCGCGCCTGCTCGATGAGCAACCGAGGCTGCACCTCGTCGTGGGGAATCTTCTTCGGATCGCCCGTCCGCTCATCCCGCACGAGGGCAAACCCGTCATCCTTCCCCGGCCAGCGGAGTTCGAGTTTTTCAGGCATAAGAGCAAGCACCTCTTCATCAGGGTTGCACCAATCTCCTAGTTCGTTTATGCACAGCGTGTCTGCCTCTGAAGGTCGGAGGATTCGGTCTCATCTTCTCAGCCAAAGCGCCCAGTTCTTCCATCAGCCACTGTCGCCAGACTTCCATATCCTTTAGCTCATCATCATCAACCAGAATGGCTTTGTGACACTTGGGATGCGTGATCCTGTCACGAGCCTTGATGGACTTGACCAGCGCTTGCCAGCCATTGCCACGGTCGAAGGTGAACTCGAAGCCTGAACCTGTAGCCTTTGCGTAGCATTTCAGGCTCAATCGTATGGCATCCTTCACTGCAAGATGAACGATGTTCCCATCGGGTTTTCTTTCGTCTTTAAGCCAACGCAACTGGTCTGCGTCCGATTGAAGGTCGCAGAATGCGAATATGCAGTCTGTGGCTGTGGCCCGATTCACAACGTATTGTCTCATAATGTGTGTGCATCCCTCTACCCATGCGAACAACGTCCGGACATAGGTTCTTCGCCGCGGCTGGCGATCAGGCTGTGCGTCGAGCAACTTCTTCTCTTCCTCCACGTCTGCTCTCAGCTCTCCCATTAGGCAAATGGTTTCCTCAAGGAGCTTCTCGTGTTGATTCAATTCTTCAGTGGTTTGAACTTCAGTACGTTTAGCCAATTCCGTATCTCCATTCTGAGGGCAACCACCGATCCACGCGCGGCGGATTACCTCTCCATTGTCAACACATCTCCGGGTTGCATGGGGCCACGCCTTGACCGTGCGGGTGCGCAAAGTGCGGCAGAAATCCGACGTGGTTCCGGTATGCGGTGGATTCTACCAGACACAGTGAGGAAGTCAAGGGGAAGAAGGTCGGAATGCCATCACCTTATGTTGCAATTCTAATACAAGCCCTGTATCATACCCATCACAAGGGAGGCGTTGAGTAAGATGAACCGTCCAGTCCTGCAAATACTTACTGACCTGCACGCTGCCGAAAGAGAATGCGAGCGATACGAGGCCGAATATCAGTTGCTGTCGGAGGACTTCTTTCGTCTGTACCTGGCGGGTCAGGTGGCGGATGCCCCAGACCTGCAAATGTGGGCTGGCTTCTGTAAGGCACACCGGCGTTGTTTGCAGGAGCACATGGTTCGATCCGCAGCCTCATCCCAATGACCCAAGCCTGGCGTCTACCTTTCCTCACCACCAGCATGTCCCACCCGACATCAAACACCATCGAGTGCCAGCGCCGGAGTTGTCCTTTGAACGTCCGAATCTTCCTGTTCTCCTTGAGCGCATCTCACGCTGGATTCAAGGGGGAGACGAAGACGCTTCAATGACAAGCGCTGGAGGGTCGCATACATATTCCTCACCCGGCGTGAACTTGTGAGAACAACACTCTTTAACGCTACTGCGTGAGGCGTGAGTCAAGCCGACCTGCACCTTGCGCAACCCGGCGCCGTGTGCTACTTTTCAGGAGCTTCCAACCATTGACCAGCAACCATCAAGGGGGTATTGCGATGGGTAACAAGATCCGCATCGGAGTGATCGGCGCCGGGGCGAACACGCGCGCCATGCACATTCCCAAGCTTCAGGCGATAAAAGATGTCGAGATTCTCAGCGTCTGCAACCGCAGCCGTGCATCCGGCGAGACGGTGGCGAAGGAGTTTGGAATCAAGGAGGTCTGCGACAGTTGGGAACAGGTCCTGGATGATGACTACATTGATGCGGTGGTCATCGGCACGTGGCCTTACATGCACTGCGTCCTGACTTGTGCGGCTCTGGAAGCAGGCAAGCACGTCCTCTGCGAGGCGCGCATGGCCATGAACGCCGAGGAAGCGCACGAGATGTGGGAGACCTCCAAGGTTACTCCCGGATTGGTCGCGCAAATTGTCCCATCCCCGTTCACACTGAAGTTTGACCGGACGATTCAGGACTTGATCTCGGAGGGCTTCATCGGAGATCCGCTTGCCATCGAGGTCCGAGGCGTCTCGTCCACTTTCGTTGACAAAGCCTCTCCCCTTCACTGGCGGCAGAACTTCGACCTCAGCGGCTACAATACGCTGGCGATGGGCATCTGGTATGAGGCGCTGATGCGGTGGGTCGGGGAAGCAAGGCAAGTGATGGCGATGAGCAAGACCTTCGTGAAGCAGCGCAACGATCCCGCGACCGGTCGTCCGGTAGCCGTCCGAGTTCCCGAGCATCTGGACATCATCGCCGACATGGTGTGCGGCGCCCAGGCGCACATGCAATTCAGCGTGGTGACGGGACTGGCGACCAACACCTCGGAAGCCTGGCTCTTTGGCAGCGAGGGAACTCTGCGACTGGACATTGATGCGGGTAAGCTCTACGGCGGAACTCGACGGAACAAGAAGCTTCGAGAGATTCCGATCCCACCGGAGAAAGCCGGCGGCTGGAGAGTGGAGGAGGAATTCATCAACGCGATCCGCGGGGAAGAGGCGATCCAACTGACGACTTTGGCGGATGGGGTCAAGTATATGGAATTCACTGAAGCCGTCGCCCGCAGCGCGGCGAGTGGATCGGCGATCGGTCTTCCACTGAAGAGTATGGGGTGAAGGGTAAATGCGTATCTATGAGTTTTCGGGAACACATGTTGAAGCCGGGTTGCAGCACGGCCGGATGCTCTCCGACGAGATTCGAGAGTCTGCCGAGTTGAGATTACAGGGATGTCTCCGAGCCAGTCAACAATCGGGACGAGAGTTGAGTCGTGAGGAAGTCCTAAGGTTGGCCTCTCTCCACCTGCGCTTCGTTGAGGATTACACTCCCGGTCTCTCTCAGGAAGTCAAGGGAATTGCTGAGGGAGCAGGGATGTCGCCGGAGGAGATTTTCATCATCAGCGGATACACCGATTTCGTGGATGTGGTGCGTCGCTCCTCCGGTAGCGCGGTGGCGTGGGGATGCTCCGCCTTCTTCGCTGCCCCTCCGCGACACGGGGGAAGGACACCCTCATGGGCCAGACGTGGGATATGTTTGCGGAGGCGGAGAAGACCGTCATTGGGATGCGAATCCGCATTGATGACGAACCCGAGCTGGTGACGCTGGCCGTACCCGGGGTGTGTTGGGATGATGGGAATGAATTCACTGGGGGTCGGTGTCACAGGAAACAACCTTCGACCCACTGATGCTCAGCCCGGTGTGCCGTGGACGTTCCTGTGCCGCAAAGTGCTGACAAGTGAGAATGCGGAAGACGCCGCCCGAGTGCTCACCGAGGCGCCCCTGTGTTCGGGTCACAACTTCATTGTCGGCGATGCGCAGGGAGTCGGCATTGACATCGAGACAACGGGAGCGCGGTGTGGCCGTTTCGACATTAGTGAACCGACGTTCGTGCACACCAACCACATTACGCATCCCTCGCTCCTGTCACTGGCGGAGCCGATTGACCCGATGGGCTGCACCGTCGAGCGCGGATGTCGTCTGGACTCGCTGTTGCGATCCGAGAGAGGCAACATTGATGTCTCTTCCGTTCAGCGGGCTTTCAGAGACCACGAAGGCAAGCCACGCTCCGTTTGCAGCCATGACTATCCCGTAGCCTCCGGCAACAGAATCCGTACCTGCGGGGCGCTGATCATGAACCTGACGCAGCGAAAGGCGCACATGGTGAAGGGGCTGCCATGCCAGGGAGAGTTTGAGGAGATCTCCCTCGCGAGTATAGTCACGGAGAAACGGAGTGCATGGAGCAATGAAGCAACAACGTATCGGAATCATCGGTATGCGCGGGATGGGAGACATCCGTGCGAAGGTAGCGGCAAAACGTGACGACTGTCAGGTTGCCTGTATTGCAGGAAGAGATGAAGCGTTCCTACAATCAAAGGCCGATGAGTTTGGCTGCCCCTACGTGCTGGACTCTCAGGAGCTTATCAACTCACCTGAAGTTGATGCTGTCGTGGTTGCCACACCAAATCACCTGCACTATCCGTTCGGACTCCAAGCCATTGAGGCAGGCAAGCACGTATTCCTTGAATATCCTCCGGCGATCAGCCTCGAAGAGTTGGACCTATTGATTGAAGCACGCGATGCTAAAGGCGTCACGCTCGGCGTCGGACTCTCCGGTCGCTTTGAGGGCCCCCATCTCTTCCTCAAAAGGAACCTCAGCAAGATCGGTCGTCCCGTGCTGGCCCACGGGTCCGTGGCGTTGGAGTATATCTGGAAATGGTCGAAGTGCAATGACATCATGGGCGATTTCTTCGCGCTTGCGAACTTCCACCACATTGACCAGTCCATTGACCTTTTCGGCGCGGTTGAATGGGTGAATGCGACATTGACTGAGGAACAGGACAGTGAAGGCAACAACGTGTTGCTTGCGGGAGCGACGCAGATGGGATTCGCCGGAGGCGTCGTAGGGTGGAGCCAATACCTGATGGGTGTCCCTGCGCGACAGATCTGGGTGACGACGATCTCAGGGTCTGCTGGTAGCCTCGTGAGTGAATCCGGCAAGATCACGTGGTCGCACCGTGATGCCAACGGATGTGTCACCCATGAAGATATCGAGCCACAGCTCCTGGAGGAGAAGCCAGCGGCGATGGAGGCCGATTTCGGGTCGTTCGTCGAAGCGACCAAGAATGGCAAGCCTTGCACTTTGTCCTGCGAGCTTGCTCGCCACTCTTGCGAAGTGGCCTTTGCGTCCACACGATCAGCGCGAATCGGTCAGAGGGTGTCCGTATCGGCTCCCCTTGTTGAGGTGCAACTCCATACGGAACTCCTTTGAGACTCCCAACGGTCGCCCCGGCGAGGGGAAACGTCTTGCAGGAAAAGCCTGCGATGTCTATACTGAACTCCGACCACTGCTCACTGATGACTCTTTCCACGGGAGACGGATATTGAGGATAACAGGACGTATCGTTGGTACAGACTACCTTGCTGAGGTCACGATTGAGGCAGGCAAGATTGCCAACATACAACCCGCCGGGGCGTCTTCGGGGCCTTTGGATGATCGCTTTCACCGGATTGCTCCCGGGTTCATTGACATCCAGGTCAACGGTTGGGGCGGGAAAAACATCAATTGGCCGGAGGTCACGGCAAAGGATGTTGCAGAGGTTGTCGGGATGCTTCGGGCATACGGCGTCACGATGTTCTGCCCGACGGTCACTACTCAGTCGCGGGAGAGCATCTGCAAATCCATGACGGCTATCCGCCAGGCCTGCGAAGAGTCCGCATCGGTCGCTCATGCCTGCCCGATGATCCATCTCGAAGGACCGTATATATCACCCGAGGACGGCCCCCGTGGAGCGCACCCGCTGGATTATGTGCGTCCACCGAATAGTGAGGAGTTCGAGGCCTTTCAGGAAGCCTCTGGTGGAAGAATTGGCATGGTAACCGTCACCCCTGAAGCGGAAGGTGCAATCTCCTTCATCAAGCAATTGTCTGGTCAGGGAATCATTCCGGCTATCGGCCATGCGAATGCAACTCGTGACGACATCCAGGGCGCAGTGGATGCGGGTGCGCGCATCAGCACTCACCTGGGGAATGGATCCCACGCGAAAGTAGATCGCCTGCGGAACTACATCTGGGAGCAACTGCCCAACGACTCTCTCTACGCGAGTCTCATTGCCGATGGGCACCATCTGCCACCCGCCGTTCTTAAGTGCATGATTCGCGGCAAGGGATTGGAGCGAAGCATCCTGACCACCGACGCCATCGGTCTTGCAGGGAAGCCGCCGGGGATCTACCAGGACTGGGAGATTGCGGCTGGCGGGCTTACCGAAGACGGCGCAGCGCGGCTGGCGGGCACTCCCTACCTTGCCGGCGCGGTCATGCCCATGACGCGTCCGATCGAGAACACCGTAAGATTCGCTGGTCTCTCTCTGCTGGATGCCATCAACTTGGCGACGGTCAACCCGGCTCGGTTGTTGGGACTCGACCAGAACGCGGGATCAGTGGAGGTTGGCAGGGAAGCCAATCTGGTGGTCTTCAATAGGGACTCAGCCGAAGGCGAGATAGAAGTCACTAACACTGTTGTTCAAGGCGAAGTCGTGTATGGGAGCGCATCACCGTAGTGCATCGTTTTGGAAGTTCCCCCACAAAAGGACACCGGATCGCTTCAGCGTCCGGTAGCTCACACAGGCAGCTACACGATGGAGGTTACCCTCCTTTTCTCCCCTTTCAACCCGTGTTCGGCACGAACACGGGTTGAAAGGAGAGAAAAGATGTCCTTTCTTGGCGCTCGGTAGTCAGTTGTGTGAGCTACCGGACGCTGAAGCGATCCGGTGTCTAATGTCGAAGAATTTACGAAAGGATGCACTAGTCCTAAAATAAGCGCGTTTGGCTGTAGACTGGATAGTTAACCTCATTTTCTGTCTTTCGCGTGGGTCCATCGTGGGT
>Ga0210051_1006662_pt1 | contig 10869 bp, 5 predicted proteins | sample CryGey092014_all_FD_185464 | JGI IMG/M metagenome (GOLD analysis project Ga0210051, IMG submission 185464) | Groundwater microbial communities from aquifer - Crystal Geyser CG23_combo_of_CG06-09_8/20/14_all (SPAdes) (version 2) | ecosystem: Environmental > Aquatic > Deep subsurface > Groundwater ...
CACATCATCAACTCTTGGCTCTGCTTTGAAAGAATCGCTCAAAGCTATTGTCAATTTTTCCTCAACATATTCCTGCGGGAATACTGTTCCAAATTTTATTTCTTTTGGAGTAACAGTTAAAGCGTTTTCAATATGAGCCGTAACATTAATGATATGCGCCTCAAAAGCTGAAAACACAGCCACGCCGCCAACAACAACAACCGCCGCAACTAAGAATAAAGTAATTTTTTTCATAGATTAGAATTTATTAATTGTTCCCTCTGCTTATTTTCCCGCCCAGTTTCTGCGCACAAGTCTTTATGCGCAAATTCTTGGGCGGATTTTGTCCACCCAAATTTCAAAGAAATTCAGGCGAGAATATTTTCCTGTTAAATTTTCGTTTTACGAAACTATTTAACGGGGTTAATTCATTGTCCGATTTTAAATTATTTACTCGCAGAGGCATCGGACAACGCGACCTTTAAAGGACTCTCACAAGTCCAAGCACCTATCCTCAATTAAATTGAGAATAGCGTGCTTGAACTCTAAAGTTTAAGGAACTTAATATGTCTTATGGACAAACTGTATGGGAGCCCAAATAACTAAAAGTGTCTTGAGCATAACCGTTCCACTCTGCAGCGGGATCAAAAACATCAGAACCATTTGTGTCTCCCTGCATAATGTTGCATTTCCTAACCAAGGTGTTATTAGCCGTTGAGGTAAGACCGCTGCCCCACTCTGTTCCCGGATCAAATCCAATCTGGCCTATAACATCTAAAATTTCATTGGAAGAATTTTTTAAAGCAACTGCATCATCGCCATTGAAGAAAGTAGTGATAGATTGAAAATCACATTGAGTTAAAATCGCAGCGCTAGCATCGTTATCACATACTACGTAAACATCACCAAAGGCTAAGTTGCCTGACGAAATGGTAATTATATTTGATGGAGTGGACGCACCATTCGCATATATCTCAATCTTGTAACCAGTTAAATCAATTGTTGAGCCAGTAGGATTATAAATTTCCAGAGCTTTGTTATTCGAACTGCCTTCTATGTATTCGGAAAAGAAAAGGCTCGCAGTCGGACATCCTTCATCAGTTGTTCCATCGCAGTCATTATCTTGACCGTCGCAAACTTCAGTTGTGGGAGTACAAACTGCTACGCAAGAATTTCCATCAAAGCAATATCCATTGGGACAGGTACAGGTTTTCACTTCGTGGCTATCTCCGGGAGCACATCCACAAGCTCCTATGCCGCAAGTATCTGGAAAATCACCTACCGCCAGACAGCAACTGCTTGTCGTTACTGTCCCTCCTGAATTTATACAAGCTAATTCTTTTGTTGTCGAAGGCAGGCTAATTCCGGTTACCTCAACCCACAAGTCGCAACCGTAATCTTGACTGTCCTCTGCAACTACCCAATTCTCACAGCTTGGCGGCCAATCCTGACCAACATAACCTGCAACTGGCGGGACTTTCAAGTCAACTATCCAACTGTCAGAAGTATCCTGCTCAATCTTTGATAAACGGCCGGTCGCGTAATCTGGCAAAGGCGCCGTGCAGGTTAGCAGTTTTCCGTTAAAGTAACTCGGAACTCCGGCGTCGTTGCTATCCTCCGGATCACCATCTGTCTTTGAAAGAAAAGGACACAAAGAAAGCATTTCACTGTAACCTTCGGGACACAAATGAGTTGCGTAATCAACCGGCTTATATAAAGGATCCACTCCGGGTTCTACTGCCTTGCATTTTGGTTTTTGTTTTATGATATAACTGACATCATCTACCCTTTCTTCAGCCAAAAAAGAACTGCTCAAAGAAACAGTAAAAGGTTTTTCCACATATTCTTGAGGAAAAACAGTTCCAAAAACAATTTCGTTTGTTGAAACATTTAAAGCATTTTCAATATGGGCTGTTACATTGATAACGTGCGCCTCAAAAGCTGAAAAAACAGCCACGCCGCCGGCAACAATCAACAACGTTAATCCTATTAGTGTTAATTTCTTCATAAAAACTATTTTAACATCCTAGCATATCAACATCTTAACAAATTACCTCTTGCTAAAATCTAGAATGTTTGAATGTTAGAATGCTTGAATGACTTTTCGACCTTTGTAATTTTTAAAACAAAAACTCTGCCTATCCTTTGATGGCAAAGTTTAAAACATAAACAAAAATATTAACGAAATGAAAAAAATTATTTTTCGCCACGATAGTTAAATTGTAATTTTTGCAAGAACCTTAGTCAAAAGTCCTATCTACACCTTATTCACAGCCCCCTGTGGAAAACTAAAAACACAGCCTAAAAGCTGTGTTTCGTATTTTGCTAAATCAAAACCGCCATTGCAGACAATACATTTCTTTTGCCTATTAGAGCTTTTTAGCTCTAGCATTTACCAGCAATTAGCTTCCTCCTCTAATATTTTTTGGCGGTTAATCACTTCCTTATATTAAGTTAGTAAAAGCAAGAAGTGTTGTCAACCCCCACACTAATCCTTACACAGATTTATGAATTTTCACTAATAATAAGGCGAAGCCGCCTCGCGGCTCCGAATCGTTATTATCCATCAATTCGACTAGGGATTAGTGTGGGGGCAAGCCCCAGTAAAATTTACAGAGAACTGTTCTCAGAGAACAGTTCTCTGTAAGTCTCAAATAGGACAAAGCCCGCGGAGGTCGCACCTCCGCGGGCTTTCAAAGGGATTTCAAATCAGAATCTATTTGTTATTTCTTTTCCTTCTCCTTCGCGAAAGCAAGAACAGAATAATTATGATTATTATTAACAGCAACCAAATATACCAAGGTATTCCTGATAATAAATTTCCTAGACCTCCCAAAAGTAATTCTAATCCCGATCTTTGTCCTTCTTCGGTAGGCTGGGGCGTAGGCGTAATTTCGAATAATCCCTCACCTTCTCCGCTTGGCGTAGGCTCGCCCTCCGTAGCTTCAGCGGAGGAGGGAGTTGGAGTCGCTTCGCCGCCTAGCTGTTGTCCAGTTTGTCCGCCAGTAGGTTGCGATGTTGAAGTTGGCGTTGGCGTTGGAGTTGGTTGAACTGTCGGTGTCGGTGTTATTGTTGGAGTTGGACTGGTTTCTGGTGTAGGAGTAGGCTCGGGTGTAGGCTCTGGAGTAGATTCTGGCTCGCCCTCCGTAGCTTCAGCGAAGGAGGGAGTAGGAGTAGGAACGGAACCGCTACCGCCTTCCTCGCCATGAGCCGTAGTAAAGCTTAATTCTCTACCAAAAACCTCAGGCGAACCGGAAGAAATTGCTCTCCAATAATAAGTCGTACCAGGAGTTAAACTAGTAATTGTCACAGAATGAGAAGTAACTTTATTTGAGTCTTGAGATGTGGAATAAGCGTAACCGTAATTTGGCAAAGGTCCTAAATCCTGATGCGAAATAGTATCATATACTACTCTGCTGGTAGCAGGAGCTGTTGTAAGCCAATTAACGGTAACTGAATCAGAATTTACCTCTCCATTTGCTTCATTAAATATAATCAAACCGAAAATTATAGGACCGCCGCCGGTTATTTGCTGTGTAGGTGTTGGTGTTGGTGTGGGTTCAGGAGTAGGTGTTGGAGTCGGTTCTGGTGTAGGAGTAGGAGTCGGAGTTGGTTCTGGGGTCGGTTCGGGGGTTGGTGTTGGCGTAGGTGTCGGCTCTACAGTAGGTTCTGGCGTAGGAGTTGGTGTAATAGTTGGCTCGGGTGAAGGAGTCGGTGTTGGGGTCGGTTCAGGCGTGGGCTCGAGCGTCGGCTCGGGTGTCGGGGTAACTGTTGGTTCAGGTGTAGGAGTAGGTTCTGGTGTTGGACTCGGTGTCGGTTCTGGCGTTGGAGTTACGGTTGGTTCTGGGGTTGGTGAAGGAGTCGGTTCTGGTGTAGGAGTAGGTGTCGGGGTTGGTTCGGGAGTAGGTGTCGGTTCCGGAGTCGGTGTAGCTGTTGGTTCTGGCGTAGGAGTAGGTTCAGGAGTTGGGGTTGGTTCCGGGGTAGGCGTTGGTTCTGGGGTCGGAGTAGGTGTAGGCTCTGGTGTTGGTTCGGGTGTTGGTTCGGGTGTTGGTTCAATAGTAGGTTCAGGCGTGGGCTCGGGAGTAGGCGTTGGAGTTGGGGTCGGCTCGGGGGTAGTTTCCGGCGTCGGCGAAGGTGTAGGCTCTGGTGTCGGTTCAATTGTTGGTTCTGGTGTAGGAGTTGGTTCAATTTTACAAATAGCAGAACAGCCGTCGCCACCCACTGCGTTTTCGTCGTCGCAGTCTTCATTCTCATCTATGTAGCCGTTGCCGCAAGTTAGATAATTGCCAAAATCAATTCCAGAAATATTCTGGCCATTGCTTAAACCAATATTATAAAAATTATCTTCGGGATAAGTTTGTATATAAGGATCCCCTGCTTCGCTTACATTCTCAGAAACAACATAATTGCCCGGCAACAAACCGGCAAAAGTATAACATCCTGTTTCGTCGGTAATGCGACTTAAATTAGCGTCGCCAGATAAAAGAATTTCCCAATCAGCCAAAGTTTCCTCGCCTTCAATGCTTCCATCATTATCAACGTCGTTATATTTGCATCCAGAAATTGAACCATACTGACAAACCTCAAAAGCAATTTCTTGATAAATAGAAGCCAATTCCTCGGTTGTTGGCGAATGATAATATTTTGCTTTGGTTAAAGAAGCTATGCTTTGGAGCATTCCGCTGTTTATTTCAGAATTGCTGCCCAAACCAATAGTGAAAATTTTATAACCCAAATCCCCTGCCTCTTTCGCTTTGTCCTTGGCGTATTGTACATCTCTCTCGTCCTCGCCGTAGCCCGGCCCATTTGGCCTGTTAGCCTTGCCATCTGTCAAAAGTATCATCACTTTATTGGCTTTGGGATTTGAACGAGAAGAATCAAGCTCTAAAATTCCAGCCGCAATGGCTCCGCCAATATTTGTTGAGCCATACGGCGTAACACCATCTAAAGTTGCCTTGGTAGCTGGGTGGTCATTCGATAATCCTTTTGCCAAATTCGCCACATCGCTAAACAGCACCATTGCCGACTGGTCGTTTAATTTTAAATTATCAATAAAAGATTTTGCCGCGCTTTTAGCAGCGTCAATCTTGCTGCTTTTGCCCGGAGTATAAGTCGTGGGAATATAGTGATAGACCGGGTATGAATCATCAAAAGAATTTCTGACGTTCAAACACCAGTTTTCGGATTCATTATATTTAACGTTCAAAAACCAGGTATATCCTCCTTTCCACGGTTTCATTTCCGACCATTCGCATTTGCTTGGCCAAGCTCCTTCTGCCATACTGCCTGATTTATCTGTCAGCAAAACTGCGTCCACGTCAATTGCGCATAAATTGCCTTCTTCTGCCTTTGTTACTGAAGGCGCAAAAGAAATCAAACTACCAAGCATCGCCGCTTGAGAAATCAAGGCTAAAATATTTATTAAAGCTGTGGTCTTTTTGGTTTTTTTATTCAACATAGATTTTAGATTTCCCTCCTTTTAGTAATTATTTTTGTAATTAAAGTAAGAAAAAGCGCTATAAAAAGCAAAAACCCGCCTATAACAAACCAACCATACATTAAATTCCCTCTTCCAAGCATAGCCACCGCAGCTAAAAGTTTATTATTTGAAGAAACGGTATTTTCGTTATTAACTGTTGCAACATTGCCTACGCTAAATCGGAAAGTATTTTCTTCAACTGTTTTTCCGCCGAGCAAAGTTTTTGTTTCGGCTCTGTATTTACCTTCCGCCTGACCAACTGTTTGCCATTCAAAAGAAGATATTGTTTTTCTCTCCCCGGGTTTTACCGGAGTTTCTGTGTCTGGATAAGGAAAAATAACATTAAAAACTTTTACGCCGGTTTCAATGTTAATAATTTGCAGTTGAAGGTCTGGCTTTAAAGAGATATTTCCCTGATTTTCATAAATAACTTTAATTTTCAAGGGTTCGCCGATTTTAATATCGTATTTTTCCGGTATCAAGGTTGTATCAAGTTTTATAATTTCTTTGTCAGTAACAGCAACTTTTACCTCTCTGCCAACTCTTTGAAAAACTGTTACCGAATTCTCCCCTCCTTCTGATTTATCTTTTGGCGCTTGAGTTATAAAAATTTCGCCGGTATATTCACCGTTTGGTGTATCCAGCGGCACTCTAATTTTAGCTATTGCATCAAGGTAGGACTTTGCTGGGACATTAATCTCTGAAATAGACGTGTTTGACTGTTCATTTTCAAAAAATGTTACCCAACTGCCTATATCTCCTTCTGCTCCCAATTTATAAGTAATCTGGCCGTTTTCTGGATTAAAAACAGTAACAATTTCTGAAACTTCTTGTCCTCTTAAAACATCTTCCAAAATAATTGGCTCTGTAAGCATTCCAATACCAAAAACAGTTTGGGCAAAGCCCAAAGCAAAAAGCAGAAAACTTATGATGAAGAAAATTGCTTTTTTTATCATAGGTTAGAAAAATTAACCGTGATATTGCGGCTTAACATATTTCGGAAAACTTGTCAACCCCGTTAGGAATCTGCCCATTAGTTAACTCCTGATAAATATTATTTTGCAAGGGTTGTTTATTACGCCGTGTTTTAACCACACAGAAAAAATTTATATTATAAATTTTTTCTGCCAACCCCGTTAGAAATTTGCATGTATATTATTAGCTAAAAAAGACCAGGGGTTCTTTTTTGGCAAAAGTTTAACATGATAAAGTAATTGTTTAGACTTTAACATATTTGACTGCGGCAAATTTCTAACGGGGCCAAGACTTCTAACGGGGCAAGTCCAACATTTTTCGTTATCAGTGGTAATCAGTTATCAATCCGTGGTCATCCTCTATATATCAATCAGTGGTCATCCTGTAAGATTATTGTTCGCACCCCAAATGCTCAACCTTCTGCCCATCCAAAGTCATTTTTCCCGCATAATCGGGCCCCGAACTTTCCGGGAATTTCAGAACTTGAATTGCAAAATCAATTACTTTCATTGCCGACAAATCTAATATGTTATCAAGCAAAGCTGTTTCTTCCGGCAAATAATTTTTCCGAACAGCGGCATCGCCTACTCTGGCTTCATATCTTATATTCCAAACATCATCTGTTTTGCCAAGACTCATATCGTTTTGCACAACACTCATTTGCAATCTTGTATTGCCAACATTTCTGACAGTTGCTTGGTTTTCAGATTTTGGCTCGTTCCAAATTATATCACCATTAATAACTTTTTTTACATTTAGATCCACGCTTCCATAATTTATGGTATTAAAATCAACCTCAAAGGCAGTCAGTTCCAAATAACTAAAATTATTTTCTAAAACATTACTGCCTGACCCGTTTTTATCTTGACTAGAAACCTGCACTTTATAATCGCCCGATGGGTCATCAAAAGCTAATTCTCTGTCGCAACAATAAACAGAAGCTGTTTCTTTCGTCAACTCTCCTTCTGGCCCGCAAATTTCGTTGTAAGTGTAAATATCGTAAAATGTCGGCAAGTTATTGTTGCTGGCTTGAATCGTTTCGCAAAAAAGTTTATAGCCGTCTTCTTTTGTCAGTTGAGTCATTTGGCATTGTGTTCCAAACTCTAGTCCGCATCCAGTTATAGCTGATTCCTGATTAGAATTTAATTTCACCATTGGATAAAAAACTTTTCCAAAAACAGAATCTATATTAGCCGCTCCATTTGCATCTGCGCCAACAGCGCAAATACTAATTGGTTTATTTACCTGATATTGTCCAGATGGCAAAAATTGAGTGCCTGCATCTGTCCTATCATCTATTCCTAACAAGCTAGTCCCTAATAAGCTATTGTATGGTCCTAGCATTTCCCACTTTGCTTTAATAATAGGAGCTGCGTTGACTGCAAAACCTCCAATAGAACTATTCTGATTAAATTTAGTATCAATAGATTCAGGCTCGGATGTTGGCGTGGGAGTTGGTTCTGGCGTCGGAGTTGCCGTAGGTTCGGGAGTTGGAGTTGATTCAGGGGTAGGACTTACCATAGGTTCGGGTGTCGGCGTCGGTTCTGCGGTTGGCGTCGGTGTAGGCTCGGGGGTTGCTTCAGGAGTTGGTTCTATCGTGGGTTCTGGAGTCGGTTCAGGAGTTGGCTCTACAGTTGGTTCCGGTGTTGGTTCAAAGGTCGGCGTTATCTCCGGCGTGGGTTCAGGAGTAGGCGTTACCGCATCTTCTGCTATTGTCAACGCAGGACCAAAAGTTAAAATAGTCATCGCTAATATTATAAATAGAGAAATTAGTTTTTTCACACTTCGACTCGTCCTTCGCTTCGCTCAGTCCTCGCTCAGTGCAAGTACCTTTAATAAACTTGCCGAGTCGAAGTGTCCTGAGCTTGTCGAAGGATATTTTAATGTTTATTTTTTAACTTTCTCAAAGATCGAACTTGTTTTTAAACAAAATGTTTAAAACCCGAGGTTAAACAGGTAATGTGTTTAAAATGTGTTTAAGACCCGACCTTAAACAACATTCTTGTCCTCTTGGAGAGCTCTCAATTTTTTAAATTTTAAATTTCCAATTTTAAATTTAAAAACTCTCCAAGGGGACAAGGATCCCCTTGTAAGCAAGAACTAATCGCCACAAACTAGATGTGCTATGCCAATAGCGCTCAAAGTCATAGTACCAGTATAACTCTCTTCCTCATGAGTTGGCGGGAATTTGGAAACATCAATGGAGAAATCCATTTCATCCTTTTCAGACAAATCCAAAGCATCTGCTAATGTTTTCGTCTGTTCTGGAGAATAATTTGCCCATGCGGCAAAGCTGCCGACTCTCGCATCATATCTCACATTCCATATTCCATCTGTCTTGCCAAAACCCATATCATCTTGCCAGACTCTCATTGACAATCTGGTGTTTCCAACGTTTCTTACAGATGCACCGCCAGCGTTAAGAGCATCCCAGGTTAAGTCACCGCTGATGACTTTATGGGTAGCTAACCTGACGTTGCCGTACAGAACTTGATTGAAGTCAGTCTCAAAAGCGGTTACAGGGAGATAAGTGAACTTATTCACTAATTTACCTTGCAAGCCGACCTTGTCTTGGACAACTGCCCAGACTGCGTAATCTCCGGATGGATCTTCATAAGAAAGATCTTTTGTACCGCAGTAAACTACTGCTGTTTCTTTCTGTAATTCGCCATCTGTCGCGCAAATCTCATCATAAGTGTAGGTGATTGGACTAGTATTGAATTTCGGTAAATTGTTGTTGTTGTTTCTGACCAGATTGCAGAAAAGATCGATGCCATCAGCTTTTGACAGCTTTGCTAATTTATCTTCCTGCATCAGTTCACCGCATCCCAAACCAGATTGGCCTGGCAATGCTACGTGACTATCTCCTAATTCAATTGGCTCAGGAGTTGCACCTGGGGTCGTTGGATAAAACACATCGCCATAAACTGCTCCGGGCGCTGTGGTTATATCAGCTAAACCATCTGGGTCAGTTACAATGGCACAAAGGGCAATAGTTTTCTTTACCCCATATTGACCTGAGGGTAAAAATTGAGCTCCTGCGGTTATCGCATCGTCGGTATATCTGTCTGCGTTAGCCTCCCATTTGGCTTTAACAATAGGAGTTGCGCCACCGGTTGTGTCGCGGGTTAATCCGGTAGAGATAGTACCATCTGTGGCCACAGCTAATGCTGGACCAAGAACTGATACTAATAGACCGATTATGGTCAATGAAGAAATTATTTTTTTCATTGTTTTGTTCCAAGCTAAGCTTGGTTTTTTTGTACTAAACGTTTGTACTAAACTAAGTTAAGGTCTTTAAGGTCTTTTGTTCTTAACTAAGTTTAGTTTTTACCAAACTAAGCTTGGTTACTGTCTACTAGGCTAAGCTTAAGCCTAGTAGAACATTTTTTGTTTTTATCCGCTAAAGTCCTTAGCGAATCTTGGTCGACGCCTGTCATTCCCTTGCGAGAACTCCAGCGCTCTTTTTAAATTAAAAAAAAGCCCAAGCGCTAATTCCTATTAAAGAAACTAGAGTTTGAGCTCTTACAATTTGTATCGCAAAAATTTTCCTCTTTTAAAAAGTCCTTGCAGGAGGAATGATTTTTTTTCAGTAATCCTAAAACAGTCACTACATTCTACCCAGTTCCTCCGCTGAATAGATTATCTAGATTAGATATACTATAATTAAATAAATGAAAAGGTCAACCAGGAGTTATCCACAGGTTGTTCACCCCGTTAGAAGTCTGCCCATTAGTTAAATTCTGATAAGTATTATTTTGCAAGGGTTATCCATTACGCCGTGTTTCAACTGCACAGAAAAAATTTATTCTAAATTTTTTCTGCCAACCCCGTTAGAAATTTGCATGTATATTATTTGCTAAAAAAGACCAGGGGTTCTTTTTTGGCAAAAGTTTAACAAGATAAAGTAATTGTTTAGACTTTAACATATTTGACTGCGGCAAATTTCTAACGGGGCCAAGACTTCTAACGGAGTAAACCCCGCCGAATTCATTAGTTTAATCTACCAGATTAAACAAGACAGAGCAAGCGGAAAGAGAACCTTTTTTGGGAACCTGTCCCCTCCTAAATTTAAGATGTTTTTTCCCTGTTTTACTTTCGGAAGCGCCAAAATCTTAAAATTAGGAGGGGACCCAAGCCAGGGAGGAAGTATTCATCTGACTGGGTTCCCAAAAAAAGCTCTCTGTTTTTTATTCCTCACTACGAGTCCGGGTCTCGTAATTTTTTCGCTTTAATAGAACAATATAAAATCTACTCATTCAACAAAAAAACCACCCTCTCTTTTTTTCTTGCAGAAAAACTTTGTCTCCGGTAATTGTCATTGAGCTAATCCAGTCTTATCCCTCCAATAAAACTAATAAAACCTTTTTGCCTCCGAGAATTATTTGGCTAAAATCCCAAGGCTTAGGTGGTTTAACTCTTGTCTATTCTGATTT
>Ga0210051_1006663_pt1 | contig 10867 bp, 9 predicted proteins | sample CryGey092014_all_FD_185464 | JGI IMG/M metagenome (GOLD analysis project Ga0210051, IMG submission 185464) | Groundwater microbial communities from aquifer - Crystal Geyser CG23_combo_of_CG06-09_8/20/14_all (SPAdes) (version 2) | ecosystem: Environmental > Aquatic > Deep subsurface > Groundwater ...
TACGAATGTACGAATAAAATATTGTTTACTGTTCAAAAAAGTTTTCAGTTTCGAGTTTTTAGTTCGTGGTCATACAGTTGTCATTCATAGTCATTCAATTGTTTATTGTTTATTGTTTAAAAAAGTTTTTAGTTTCGAGTTTTTAGTTTTTAGTTTAAGTTCACTGCCTACGGTTCACTGGTTTTACAATTTATTTCTATATATTTCAATTTATTTCTGAATTTTTGGTTTATTGTTCACTGCTTACTGTTTACCGTGTTTTTTTACTTTGTACTTTATACTTTGTACTTTATACTTTATTTATTCAATATCTTCGGTTTGCTCTACTCTTTTAACAGAATTTATTCCTTTTATCTTTTTCAAATCTCGCATAAGTGCATCTAAATCAAATGTATCGTGAATGTATAAATCAATAAAACCTTCAAATACTCCATCATTTGCATTAAAATATACAGTTCGCATATTTACATCAAGTTCTTTTGAAATTAAATTAGTTAAATTATTTACAATACCTATATTATCTATTCCATTAATTTCAATTCGAACTAAAAACGATAAAACTTTGTGTGTAGTCCATTTTACAGCAACAATTTTATCGCCAAAATTTGACATAATTTTTTGAGCATTCGGGCACAATTTTTTGTGTATAATGACGCCATCATTTTCAGACAAATATCCTACAACGTCATCTCCGGGAATAGGGGCACAACATTTTGCAATTGTATAATTATTTTGTTCAGCTTCATCGTTAATTACAAAAGGTTGTTTACGATTAATTTTTGCTTCTGTATGTTGTTGTGGAGTTTCGGATGAATGTTTTAAAAGAGGTAATTTTGATGTAGTTTTATTAATTTGTAATCGCCAATATCTAATAAATTTATTTTTCGATTTTCTGTTTATTACTTTTCGAACATCATTTAAATCAATTTCTTGTGAACCAATTTTACAATAAATATCTTCTTTAGAAAAAACTTCGTATCCGAGCATTAACTTTTTAAACAAAACGCTGGTAATTGGAATTTCGAGTTCGGTAAATTTAGCTTCGAGCATTGTTTTACCTTTTTCGATATTATCTCTTCGTTCGCTTTTAAACTTTTCTTTAATACGTGATTTAGCTTTTGCAGTGGTAACAAAATTTAACCATTCTTTTTGTGGCTGACTTGTTTCGCTGGTTAATATTTCAACTTGGTCGCCACTTCTTAAAGTATGACTTAATGGCACAAGTTTGTGATTTACTTTTGCACCAATTGCCCTATCACCAATTTGGCTATGAATTTCATAAGCAAAGTCGAGAGCTGTAGTATCTTTTGGCAATCGTTTTAAAGTACCTTTAGGAGTGAAAACAAAAATCTCTGACGAAAAAAGATTCATTTTAAATTCATCAATAAATTCTATTGCATTAGCATCGGGGTTTTCGAGAAGTTCTCTAATCTTTTTTATCCATTTATCAAGTTCGCTCTCGTCGTTACCTTCGCCTTTATATTTCCAATGTGCTGCATAGCCACGTTCAGCAATTTCGTCCATTCTTTTTGAACGAATTTGTACTTCAACCCATTTACCATCGGGACCCATTACAGTTGTGTGTAAAGCTTCGTAACCGTTTGCTTTTGGTGTACTAACCCAGTCGCGTAAGCGGTCAGGTTTTGGTTGATAAATATCTGTAACCTGCGAATAAATATTCCAGCATTGCGTTTTTTCGGATTGTTGCGAGTCGGGTTCAAAAATAATTCTAATAGCAAAAATGTCATAAATTTCTTCGAATGGAACGCTTTTAACATGCATTTTGTTCCAGATTGAAAATATAGATTTTGGGCGACCTGTGATGTTGTATTTAGCTCCACTTTCGTTAAGTCTTTCAAGAATTGGTTCGCTAAATCTATCAATATAAATCTGGCGTTCTTTTTCGCTTTCGGTAAGTTTTTTCTTAATTTCGTCGAATACAGCTGGATGTTGATGTTTTAAACTTAAATCTTCGAGTTCGGTTTTAATAGAGTATAAACCTAAACGATGTGCAAGAGGTGCATATAAATATAATGTTTCGGCAGCAATTTTCATTTGCTTATATTCGGGCATTGAGTCGAGTGTTCGCATGTTGTGTAACCTGTCGGCAAGCTTTATTAAAATTACTCTAACATCATCGGAAAGTGTTAGCAGCATTTTTCTAAAATTTTCGGCTTGAAGTGAAGTGCTTCCCTGTTCAAAAACGTTTGAAATTTTTGTTAATCCATCAATTATTTGTGCAACTTTTTCGCCAAAAAGCAATTTAATGTCTTCAAGTGTATAATCAGTATCTTCAACAACATCGTGCAGTAATGCACAGATTACTGATGTAGTTCCTAAACCAATTTCTTTAGCTGAAATTATTGCAACGCTAATAGGATGATAAAAATATGGTTCACCTGAACGGCGTCGTGTTCCCTGATGAGCTTCGTTTGCCAAATCGAAAGCTTTGCGAACAAGTGCTTTATCTTCTTTAGATTTACAACGCGGACAACTTTTTAAAATAACGTTAAACTGCAATTCTAATGCTGCCTTTTCTTCATCGGTAAGTAACTTCATTTTTTGCACAAACAATTTTTTCTATTTTGCAAAGATAAGGAAAGTTGAAAGGTTAAAAAAGTTTTTAGTTTTTAGTTTAGAGTTCGTGGTCATACAGTTGTCATTCATAGTCATACAATTGTCATTCATAGTCATACAGTTGTCATTCATAGTCATTCAATTGTCATTCGTAGTCATACAATTGTCATTCATAGTCATACAATTGTCATTCGTAGTCATTCAATTGTCATTCATAGTCATACAGTTGTCATTCATAGTCATACAGTTGTCATTCGTAGTCATACAATTGTCATTCATAGTCATACAGTTGTCATTCGTAGTCATTCAATTGTTTCTACTAATTTCAATTTATTTCTGTTTTTTATTTCAATTTACTGTTCGTTGTTTCCTAAATACAACTGTCTGTTTCCTAAAAATTGTTCATTGTTCAAAAAAGTTTTCAGTTTCGAGTTTTAAGTTTCGGGTTAAAAAAGTTCAAAAATGTTCATTGTTTAATGTTAATATTATGGATAAAACAAATATACCAAGCCGGTTTTTTCTTTTATTTCATTGTTGGCTTCCAAGTATGATAGCTTGTAAACATAAGTTCCTGCTGGTACTTTACGTCCGTTTATTTTACCATCCCAACCTTTTAGCTGATTATTTGTTTCGAATATTTTAAATCCCCAGCGGTCGAATATACTAAATTGCATAGTTTTAATATATTTTCCATAAACATAAAGGGTGTCGTTATGATTATCGCCGTTTGGTGTAAATGAGTTAGGAATATACACTATTGGTGGTTGAGTTAAACAAACAACATTTGAATTGCTTTTACCTTTAATTCCATAAGGGTTAGAATCTGTTTCAATAGCTTCGATATAATAGCAAAATTTACCAGAAACTCCGGTTCTGTTTACAGCAGAATCCGAAAGAGCATCAGTAAAAAATGTATCAATTACAGTACTGCTGATAAGCATAGGTGAACTGTCATCAACAATTCTGTAAATATTATAAATTTCGACACCACCAAGCCAGTTAAAGTACGTGTCCCATTTAATAAATTCAGTTAAATCATCGTTTGAAGTAACATTAACAGAAATATTTCTTGCTAAATTCGACTCAATAACAGAATTTCCGCATTGGTCAATTGCGGCTAATTTATAATACCAGTTTTTTGTTACATCAACGTTATCGGTATAAATTAAATTTAAAGCAGTATAATTATTATACGAAGCAATTTGTAAATACGAACCAAATTCGCTATCGGAACGATACAATATATAATTTTTTATGACAATTGCAGAAGTATCGAGTGTAAAAGAGATTTCTATTCTTTGAGCGGTTGTTACAGAAGCATAATCGGCATTTATAAAACTTGGAAAATCAGGCAAATTAGTATAAAAGCATGTTTGATTAGAAGTTGATGTTCGTCCGGAATTACTTACAGCCCTGATAAAATAACAATAATAAGTATTGTCTGTAATACTTTGATGATAAAATTCGGAAATGTTTCCATCAACCGAAGAAAGCGAATCCCATGTTGTACTATTTATATTAACGTAAATGGTATAATGATTAACATTTTCGCTCCAATAAATATATTTATTCCATTTTAATTTAATAGCCATCTTACAATTAACGCTATCGAGATATGGAAAAACGTACATAGTGTTATGATGCATATCAATAGGTGAAGTCAAAGTCATTGGACTACTATTTCCAGCAGAATCAATTGCAGAAATTCTATACAATTCGGGATGGTAGTTTGCTGCTATTGGAGGATAGTTTCCTCCATTATCAATATAAAATGTTGATGGAGCTAGAACAGTATCAATTGCTTCCCAATTCATATTAATTTCTCTAAAAATTATATATTTGGCAACATCTGGTGAATCGCATGGGAACCAACTAATATAAACCGAACCTGTTAATGGATCCGCAACACTTACAGAATCTAATAAAGGAATATCGGGTTCTTGAGTATATGCTTTGTTTAAAAGCACAACAAGTAAAAATAATATGTAAAAACACTTTATCATTGAAAAATGTTTAAAAATTGTTCATTGTTCTATGTTCATTGTTCTTTACGAAATACGAATTGTACGAATTTACGAATAAAATATTGTTTATTGCTTTAAATTTACTGTCATTCAATTGTCATTCATTGTCATTCATTGTCATTCATTGTCATTCATTGTCATTCATTGTCATTCAATTGTTAAATTGTTATATTGTTTTTTACGAAATACGAATTGTACGAATGTACGAATTTACAATTTATTTCTGTTTTTTTATTGTTTCATTGTTCTTTGTTTATTGTTTTACTGCCTACTGCCTACTGCTTACTGTTTACTGCTTACTGTTTACTGCTTACTGTTCACTGTTTACTGTTCACTGTTTTATGTTCATAGTTAATTAAGTTATTAATATTTGCCGGCAACAATTTCGTAGAGCGAATTGGGTTGAAGATATTTTATTGCAAGTTGTTGTAATTCTTCAGGACTAATTGTTCTAACAATGTTCAAATATTTAATAAAATAATCTTCATCTAAATTAAAATCGTTAACCGACCTAAATGCTTCGGCTTGTGCAAAAGGACCATCGAATGAACGTAAAAAATCGCCTAACATATAATTTTTAACCCTTTCTAATTCGTCGAAACCAACTGGTTCATCAATTAAACGTTGAATTTCTTTATAAATTTCATTAATTGCCAATTTAGTATAATCAGCCCCAACTTCGCAAACTGTAGTAAAAAATCCATAATCAACCAACGAAGCCACAACTGACCCAACTCCATAAGTATAACCGTTATCTTCGCGTAAATTCGACATTAACCGTGAGCCAAAATATCCACCTAAAATTGTATTTAAAATTTGTAAGCCAATAAAATCGCTATGGTTTTTATTTACAATTGGTTTTCCAATTCTAATTGATGTTTGAACTGCATCGGCTTTTTCTACAAAATGCTTTTTTTGTTTCGATGTTGATAAATTCTGCAAAGTGAATTTATTATTTTGCTTCTCAGAATTATCAACTATAAAATTGTTTTCCAATACTTTAAGTACGCTATCAGTTATTTTGCCCGAAATTATCACTTTGCAATTATTTTTGTTATATAGACGAGTATGAAAGTCATTTAGTTGCTGCGAATTAATTAAATCGAAATGAGACAATTGAATATTTCGTCCATAATAATGCTTTTTTCCAAAAACAACCTCGTTAAACTTTTTTGCCGATAGGGTTTTAACTTTTTGCTCATCAATTTTATATTTCTGTACTTTGTTTTCAAGTAAAATATTTAATTCGTGTTCGGCGAATGATGGGTTGTTGATTAAATCGGTAAAAAGTTCGAGTGTTTTTGCAAAATGTTTACCAAGCGAATAAAGTGTTGCCTGTGCATAATCGCGGTCGGCATTTAACATAACATAAGCTCCAAAAAAGTCAATTTTTTCGGAAAGTTCTTTAGAGGAAAGTGTTTTTGTACCTTCGTACAGCATTGCATTAGTAACCGAGGATATTAATGGACTTTCGGAATATTTTGAACCTGCATTAAAAACAATTTCTAATCTTACAACATCTTCGGTTCCACTATTTAACACAAATAGCGGTACATTGTTATTGATTTTTAAAATTTCTGGTTTTGAAATATTTATTTTATCAATAAGTTTATAATCAGGGGCTTTGCTTCTATTTATTGTTTCCACTTTTTAATTTTTAATTGATTTATATTGTAAAATGCTGGCATGTTCAATTTTTAAGTATTTTGTGATTGCACTTTTTATTTCGGCAATTGTTACTTTTTGATATTCAATGATTTCTGTATTAATAAGATTTGCATCGCCAAGCATTTCGTAAAAAGCTAAACTTGTTGCTTTATTTAAAACATCTATGTAGCTATAAGTTAGTGTTGCTTCGGCTTTATTTATAACTCTTTGCAACTCGGTTTCGGAAACATTTAACAAAAGAGCATTTATGACTTCAAATATAGCATTTTCGGCAACTTCAAAACTAGCCCCTTCATTAATTCTTCCTTCAACAATTAGCAAACCAATATCAACACTTCCGGTTATATAACATTCTACATCGCCAAACAATTTAGAATCCATAACAAGTTTCTGAAAAAGTCTTGAAGATTTACCATTTCCTAACAAATCAGAAATAATATCGAGTAATTTATAATCATTGTGAAGTTTTTCGGGCATTTTAAAAGCAATGTAAATTGCATCCATTGGAACATCACGTTCGAGCAATAATCTTCTGGTTTCATTTTGCTCTGGCTCTTGCGGAATAACATTGTTTAGAATATTACGATTTGGAATATTGCCAAACCATTTATCTGCAAGTAGTTTTACATTTTCAGTTTCTATATTACCAGCAACAACCATAATTGCGTTGTTTGGAGCGTAATACGAAAAAAAGAAATCTTTTACTTCTTGCATCGTTGCTCCAGTAATATGTTCAATACTTTTGCCTATTGTTGCCCATTGGTATGGATGAACCTTATATGCTAATGGTCGCAACTCGAGCCACACATCGCCATAAGGTTGATTCAAATAACGCTGACGAAATTCTTCGGTTACAACATTTCGCTGAACTTCGAGACTTTTTTCGGTAAATGCAAGCCCTAACAAACGGTCGCTTTCGAGCCAAAATGCAGTTTCGATATTATTTGCTGGAAGTGTTAAATGGTAATTTGTTAAATCGTTTGTAGTAAAAGCATTGTTTTCGCCACCAACTAATTGCAATGGTTCATCGTAACTTGGAATATTTACAGAACCCCCAAACATTAAATGCTCAAACAAATGTGCAAAACCTGTTCTATCGGGACTTTCGTTTCTTGCACCAACTTTATATAAAATGTTTACAGCAACTAACGGGGTAGTATTATCTTTGTGTACAATAACTTGCAAGCCATTATTGAGAGCAAATTTATCAAATTCAATCATAAATATTAAAAAATTTTACAAAGATAGTTTGATATTTGATAATTATACATCGTTATATTGTCATACTTTGATAACATCTTGTCATACAATTGTTATACTTTGATAATACATTGCCATACAGTTGTTTATTGTATGTTGTTATAAAGTTGATAAATTTTCTAGTGCTGCAGATAAGCGTTTTGCAATCTTACAAAAATAACGTCTGTTTTTAAATGCAACAACCCAACGAATACCATTAATTGCATTTGTTAGAAATACTTCATCGGCGTTTAAAATATCATTTTCGTTAATACAGGCATCATCGTAAACTGTAATTTTTTCTTTTAAAGCAAGTTGAATTATTATTTGCCTCATAACACCATTTAAACAACCATCGGTTAAGGATGGGGTAAGCAAATTGTTATTTGTAAATACAAATAAATTTGATGAGCTTGATTCTATAATGTTACCAAATTGATTTAACAACAAACAATCATCAATTTTTAATGATTGTGCATAACTTGCAGCTTTTACATATAATAATGAGTTTGAAGTTTTTAAACCACTTAATTCGTTAACAGGTTTTTTCCATTCGTTAAAAAGAACAATAATTAAACCTTTTGCGTTAAGCGAAAAATTATTAGTTTCGAGGGGAGTTGCTTCAATGTAATAATCAATTTTATTTGAATGAGGCAAGTAATTTCCACCGTCTTTTCTAAACACACTTAAACGTATTTTTGAACCATTAAAATATTTATTGGCATTAAGCAATCGTGTAATTTGTTTTTGAAAAAATAGCACCGTATAGTTTTCGGGAATTTCAAACTGTAAAATACTTGCACTATTTTTAAGTCTCTCAATATGACGGTTTAAAAAAGGGGTTGAAGTCCCCATAGCCCGCATTGTTTCGAATAGCCCATCGCCATATCGAAAAGCTCTGTTAGTACCATAAAATATTGGTTTGTCAGCAGGAATAAATTCGCCATTATAACATACAAATTGAGACATTTGTTATTTAGGATTAAGAAATTAAAAAATTCTTCATTTGTTCATTGTTCTACGTTCATTGTTATACATGGTCAAACAGTTGTTATACAATTGTCATACAGTAGTCATACAATTGTCATTCATTGTTAGTTAACCATTTAGTAACTTAACGGTTTAACAATTTAGCATCCGATATCGGATTTAACAATTTCATTTTTTTATTGTTCAATGTTTATTGTTTATTTAACTTTCAAATTTTATTTTACCGATAATTGTTTTTAAATTAGAATTTGGCTCAATTAAAACAGGTATAATTCCATAATTTAACGCAGTTTCCAAATCAGTTTGTTTATCGCCAACAAAATACGATTGTGCTTTGTTAATATTAAATCGGGCAACAGCTTTTTCTACAAGTAAAGTTTGTGGCTTTCGGCATAAACAATTTTCTACATCAGGATGATGAGTACAATAATAAAACTCTAAAATTTTTATTCCATGTTTTTCAAATTCCTGTATCATAAAATCGTGAACTTTTTCTACATCATCTTTTAAATAAACACCTTTTGAAATTCCACTCTGGTTTGAAATAACAATGTACTCAAAACCTTTTTGTTGTAAAATGTTTAAAGTTTCAAAAACGCCATCGTTAAACACAACATCTTGGGGTTTGTAAACATAATACAAACTATTGTTATTTATAACACCATCTCTATCTAAAAAAATAACATTTCTCACAATTAAAAATATTCTTGCACAATGTTAATAAAATTTTCAAAAAGGTTTGGTTTAAATATTAATGGAAAAGCAAAACCAAAAACAGCTCCCCAAAAATGAGCATCGTGCCCAATGTTATCTGCATTTCGTTTCGACATATAAGCCGAGTACGCCAAATAAATTATTCCAAAAACAAATGCAGGAATACCAATTGGAATAAAAAACAAATAAATTTTGTTTAACGGCTCAAATAAAATTGAAGTATATAATATTGCCGAAACAGCCCCAGATGCACCAACTGCATTATAAGCATAATTATCTTTATGTTTTAAAAATGAAGGAATTGACGAAACTATTGATGCCAAAAGAAATTCTGTAATATAGAGCGGAATAGCTTTACTTCCGAAATGAAGTGCAAATGCACTTTCAACAAAAACTCCAAAAAAATAAAGGGTTAACATATTAAAAATAAGATGCTCCCAGTTTGCATGAATAAATGCGTGTGATATAAACCTGTACCATTGATTGGAATGCTTAATCTTGTATGGATTAAACATTAATTTATAATAAACTTCGCGATTACTAAATGCCGAAATTGTTACAAGCGAAACTGCTGCAATTATTAGATATGTAACCATTAATTAATAAAAAATAAAATATAAAGGTAGCATTAAATATAAAAACAAAAAAACCGTTCCAAATATTGAAACGGCTTTTTTGATAAAGAAAAATATTTTAGAAGTGGAACAATAAATAAAGTTTACCTGTTAAATTGTTATCAAAGCTTGTTGAACCTGAATTTGCTCCATCAATAGTTTGCGTACCAACAGTTAGAGGTGCACCTCCAGTTGATTCATAAGTTTCTGATGATTTGCCATTCTTAACAAGTCCGAGTCCAAATCCGAATTCTCCCCCAAAAGAAACTTTAGGAAGAATAAAATATTCTGCGCCAACAAATACACCCAAACCTAATGATAAAGATGAACCATTTTTTCTTTCAGTAATACGTGCATCTCCACCGTAAGTATCAGTTGTAATATTAGAAGCACCTGAAAAGCTATCATCAGTAGTACTTACTACAACTGCTGGTGAACCGGTTGGGGCTAAAGCATTACCGTAAGTAAATTTATCTTTTGAATTTGAATAGAAAATGTTTATTCCTGCACCATAATAACCCTGCAATAATCCTTTTCCTCTTCGTTTTTCAAGTCCAACACCTATTCCAATATTGGTATTGGAATTCTTCCATTTATTTTCTTTTAATGCATTCATTGTAGGATAAGTAGGAACAGTAGCATTACCTCTGTCTGTTACCATATTACTTTCTGATTGGGAACCTAATAAACCTAACCTTATCTGTGCACGATAAGCAGTAGTAGCATCAACATAATACTTACCCATAATAGTTTTTTGTATTCCATTTAAGTATCCCCAAGTTGGGGCAGTAGCTCCTGAATTATTAGAAATAATACTCCCAAAATAAGTAAAGAAAGGAGTAGCATCAATTCCTAAAGCATAATCGCCTGCTTCTGGTAAAAAAGGAACATCTTTTTTTGATTTTAATTCCTGTGCATTTGTTACAGTTATAACTGCAAATGCTACTAAAACTGTTAAGCATAATTTTTTCATAAAATTTTAATTTTGGTTTTACGTGGCAAAAATAACTATATTTTTTAATATATAACACTAATTTTAAA
>Ga0210051_1006669_pt1 | contig 10865 bp, 5 predicted proteins | sample CryGey092014_all_FD_185464 | JGI IMG/M metagenome (GOLD analysis project Ga0210051, IMG submission 185464) | Groundwater microbial communities from aquifer - Crystal Geyser CG23_combo_of_CG06-09_8/20/14_all (SPAdes) (version 2) | ecosystem: Environmental > Aquatic > Deep subsurface > Groundwater ...
TGCATTATGACATACGAGCTTATGGAGCAATAGCAAATGATAGCATAGATGACTATGCAGCTATTTCAGAAGCAATTGATTCTTGCCAAAGTAACGGTGGGGGTATTGCTTACTTCCCACCAGGAACTTATGAAACAAATGCAGTTATTACTTTAACAGGATTAGAAAAAATTACCTTAAAGGGTGAAGGGGCAGCAACTATTCTAAAAATGAAAACAGGAGCTAATCAAGATCAAATAATGCTGATAGATAGTTGCTCCAATATTACAATTGAAAAAATGACCTTTGACAACAATGAAGCAAATCAAACAGGTGGAGAAATACGATGTATTCAGACGGCAGATACTGTAAATAATTTAACGATAAGAGATTGTATTTTTGATGGGAACGGTAGAACTTTGGGTAGTTATGGCATCTGGTTGATAGAATGTTACGATTCAGTGATTGATAATATTTTTGTTGATGGGTGGAATGGGGCGGATTTCTTGGTTTTCTCTAATCTCAGTCAATTTATTAGTGTGAGAAATAGCACCTTCAAGAATATACAATACTGTGCAATTACTGGTGCCGCTCAATCAAAATATATTAATATAAATAACAACAACTTTTATAATATTGGAGATGAAATAGCTAAAAGGGGACATGCTGTAAACATAGTAGCAAATTTAGATCCTAACAAATCATATTGGCCATCAGATTATGTTGTTTCAAACAATATAGCACAGCATTGCTTTGGAGATGTTATTCATGTTGAAGAAGCCTATAGAGTTATTATAACTAACAACATTATAAATGGGTTTTGGGAGACGGCTTCTGGTGATTCCAGCGGAGATACTGGAATATCGTGTAATGCAGCTCAAAGTATTATATCAAATAATCATGTTTCTGGGATGGGGGGACCTGGTATAACTTTATTTAGTGAAATAGATGGTATAGCTTCTGGTGATATGGTAGCTATGGGGAATATTACTTTTGACAATGGCAGACACTCTGATCCAGCAGTAATACAAAGAAACGGGATATGGTTGGATGATGCGACAAGGTGTCTGGTGATTGGTAATATCAGCGGAAATAGTGGAGATTCATTAGAAACACAATGGCGAGGTATCTATAGTTCTGGTGTAAGTGAACACAATTTGGTTGTTAGTAACCTTCTTCTGTATAACAGAGATCACGGGATTTATTTTGCTAATTCAGATAGTGAACTTGTCTACAATAATCTAATTTGGGAAAATAATGCTTCCAATCCAATAGCTGTAGAAATGAGTGGTTTTTCTCAAAAAGGTGATATTGATGCAAAAGAATTTGGTGGACATAAACAAACATTGCGTTTCTATTATGAAGATGTTACGGCAGGATTGACAGATGCAGAGATGCAAGTATTTGGTATGCATTTTTATTCTATGCCATTTGATGGTTCAGTTTTAGGTGTTACAGTAAGGGCAAATGAAGAACGCTCGGCAGGATCGTGTACGGTGGAAGTTAACGTGTGGAATGCCGGTATAGGTTTAACGGCAGTCTTAAATGCAGGGAATACATGGGTTAATACTACATTACAGAATAAAGATATTGATACTTTTCCAGCGGAAGCTACGATAAGCGTTAAAATTACTACTTCGGGCGATTGGGCGCCAACGACGGCGGATATTGTAGTGATGGTTTTGATAGAATTATAATGATGAGGAAGAATATGAAAATATTTATACATTTAGGGTTGATTTTTGTTTTTTATAGTTCAATGCTGGCGCAGGATTATAGATTAATCTACCGCAAAAACTTTATTAAAAACACAGTAATTGGATTGACGAAAGTTACAGCAGCTACGGTTGATACAGTAATAATTATTGATGCTACCGATGGCACGGCTAAGAAGGTGCTTGTTTCTGATATTGGAGTGCCAGGCGGTTCTGGAGATTTTTATGCAGCGGATTTTGGGGATAGTCTTGTAAATTATGATGGGTTTGGAATAACAATAACCAATAATGATGCGATTGATATTGATTCAAGTGACGTTGTCACAAAATATTCTTATGATCATGTTACTGATTTTCTAAATTTTGGACAGGATTATCCTAAAGGTGCGGAGGCGGATACCAGTTGGTTCTGGAAAAACAAAACGGGAGCAACGGTAACGATTGATTCTATCGAAGCAATTTCTGATTTTAATACTTTCAGAATGATTTGGGTGGAGTCTGATGAGAACGGTGGGAATGTTTCACGGGTTGATTCGATGGCTTGCACGGTAGCTGGTACAAATAGATATTATAAAACAGAAGCGACTATTTCTGCAGCGACAATTGAAAGCAACCATTGGATCGGGTTAGTCAGAAGTGTTGACGAAGCGGATTATTTCTCGGCTGCTATTAATTATCATTATGTGAGACCATGAGATGAAGAAGGTATTTTTGATTTTATTATTTTTAACATACCCCTTAGCTCCCCTTCTTGAAGGGGAAAATTTGTGGGCAGGTACGACAACTGTTTATGTTACGGCGGATAGTTATGTGCGGGATGGGACTTATGGAGATACCAATTATGGCACAGAAACTACCTTTAATGTGAAAAAGCCGGGCACGGCAAACAATTTGCGCAGGAGTTTTTTGAAATTCAAATTAGCTGATTATGAATTGATCAATAACGTGCAATTGTTTCTTTACGTTGATTTTGTACAAGATGCAACACCAGATTCACTCTGGATAGATGTTTATGAATGCAGCGACACAACTTGGACGGAGACGGGGATCACATGGAATAACCAACCAAGTTTAACGGATTCCATCACGTCTTTTAAGATAGTTAATGTTGATACTGCTACGTGGGTAGAGATAAATTTACGTTCACAATTTCATTATAAAAATAATGACTACATTACACTAGCACTGGATGCGAAGACAAGCGGAATCGAGCAAGCGGTCGGGTTTTCATCAAAAGAGACGGCTTATGACGCCTATTTAAAGGTTGATACCACTATTTATTTGAATACTAATTTTAAATTATGCGTAGAAGAAAGAAATTATAGTGGAAGCGGAGGAATCGGACAAAATGCAGGGTGGACGCATTATTTTGATTATCCACAAATGGATACCGTCAAAACTTTTTTACATGATGAAGATAGCGGCAATAATGACTCTGGGGAAAGCGTGATAAATGGGCATCTACAGTTTATGATCAATTGCATTAATGCAGGTACATATAATTTATTTGTCTACGAATATAGAAAGAACGTCATGATCGATTCTTTGCAGATCGATTGCGATCAAAATGACCAAAGATTGCGCTTGCTGGCAATTAATCGATTAACCAAGAATGACACTTTGCTGATAGCTGGTTTTGATGAGACTTCGGTGGCTTATAGGGGGATTTATGAATATACCTATCCAGACACGGTAGCTTATTTCAAATATGCAAGTAAGTATTACAATGGTATTGGTTTCGTGCCAGGCACGGATACGCTTTATTGTGTATCGGAAACGCTGGATTCTCTGGAAGTGATCGATATGGGCACGTGGACGCGAGTAGGCATTTATTTATTGCCTGATGCGGGGGGAAATCATTTTCGTGGTTGTACAATAATTGATACTTTGATTGCAATAGGAAATGAAACAGAGGAAGCTGTTTATTTTCTGGGATTGAGAGGGAAACAGACACAGCGGATATTTCACTTTGGAAATTATTTGCATTATAATGGCAACTTTCAATATGGTGTTTGGCATATTAAGGAGCGGATTAAAAGCAGGATTAATTGAGAATCAAAAATGGACTATTTTGAAGATTTAACTGCAAGTATTTGGTATGATACCACAATAAGGATTTGGTATAAAAGTGATACTGCCCAAATATTCGCAGCAGTAGTGGCGATGCTTGATGAGTTGGCAATACGCTTAAACGATAGTGAACAGCGATTGTTTACTCAAGCAATTAAATTTAAAGCATTAAATAGGGGACAATTAGAATTAACAAAATATATCGAAAACTTTGTTCCTGAATTGCAGGTTATTCATAGTGGTTTAGATTGTTCCAGCGGGGAAATTGAGCTGTCATCGTTGGATTATACTGTCTTAAAAGGTAAAGAAGGAATTCTGGCTGTTAGAGTAACTATAGATGGTACGGATTATTGGGCAACAGAAATCGAAGCCAATGAGTTAGACAGATTGGAAAATGAATATTTCTATGCTGATGAAGCTATTTTTTTCTATGTTCAGGCATCTAGAATTAAAATTATAGCAAAAGATTTGACCGGGGCAGTGGCAGATGTGTTTTACATAAAACCGCCGACTGATTTTGATACTTATCAAATAAACGATCTACAAGCATATTTTGATAATCTGATTCTTTGTCTGGCAGAGGCTTACTGTTGGGAAATCAAGGGAGACTATGACAGAGCCCAAACAGCAAAAAACATGGCATTGCAAGAAATAGCAATATTAAACAGCAAGTATAAGGAAGAACAGAAGTTACTTGAAATAGGAATTTAAGTTAATATTAAATGAGGAAGATAAAATGCCAGCATGGTTACCAATAATACAGGGAATTGGTACAGGATTAAATTTTCTGACCAATTATATGAATCGACCTAAAAGATTTAGTGAAACAGAATATGGCAGACGTCTAAAACAATTATCGCAGACGGGAATATATTCACCAGTTGCAAAAAGTAATATTCTGGGACAGGTTGGTTCACAAACAGGCACAATGGCACAACAAGCAAAAGCAGGTTATAAAGGTCGGTTAATTGCACAGGGTATGGGTGGTAGCATCGCAGGACAAAGGGGCATGACAGACATCGATGTGCAACGCATGAGCCAAATGGGTGGTGTAGCTAAAGGGATTGAAACTGAAAATGAATTAGCCAAAGCACAATATGCAACTCAATATGCTCAAGCTGCATCACAGTATGGTGAACAACGCCAGGATTATGACCGTAATATGTTGACTGGATTAGTTCAGGGGGCAGTCGGGACACTGGGGACTTATGCGCAGGAATTACAGCAACAAAAAGAATTTGGATTAAAGGAAAAACAGGTTACGGGTGAATTAGAAAAGCAGGGAAAATATTACGATTATCTCCGATCAAAAGCAGCCGGAGACAGGATGCCGGATGTAAGGGGTGGTATAGATGAGATGTTAAATTATATATATGGGGCAAGGAACGAGCAAGAGAAAGCAGACAGACAAAGATTAATGTTTCTAAAGTTGAAAGAAGCAGGACTGTTGGAAAAATATATGTCTATCATGGGATACATGGGGCAACAGCAATGACTAAACCACAGAAAAAACAAATAACTTTTGAAGATTTCCAAAAGACCTTTGCTCAAAAACCAGCGGTTATGCCAAAGTTAACTGATTGGGAAACAGCATATCAGAACATTTATGGTCCCGATGCACCGCGAACACCTGCGGATTCTGTCGAAGTCGGGTTGAAAATGACCCCGTATCAAGAACAACAATTAAAACTGTCCCAGGACCGTGAAGCACGGGCTAAGGCAAAGCATGGGGTTGACTACAAAAAGAGTTTGTTAGACTTACAAGAAAAAGAAAGAAAAGCCGAAGAGGGCAAGATTGAAGATTTAGACAAAAAAGAAAAGGCTGCTTTAGAAAAATACAAGGCTGCCTATGAAGTCGTCTCTAAAACAAAAACTCAAACCAAGTATGATGAAGAAGGAGACCCTATATCAGAAGTAAAAGTTCCTTATTACTCAAGAGAGGTTAGGGAATTTGAAGAAAAAAGAGCAAAACAGTATGCAGATTCATTGAGGATTATAGACCTGACTAAATTAATGAGACAACAAAATATAGCAGTTAATACCAGTGAGGTTAGACGATATTTCAAAGAACGTTCATCTAATATTGATGGTGTTGTCAAAGAACTTATAAAAAAGGGTCTCTCTCCGAGAGAAGCAGTTGCTTTCAGGGAAACATCAATGGCAATAGCTAATCAATTAATAACAGAGGCGTTAGAGAGGGGTGTAACAATCGAAGACCCTTATGGAGTTGCCATGAGGCAAGCAGCGGCTAAAATAGAACTACTGTATCCTGATAAATTCAAAAGAAAATAAACGGAAAGTTTCAAATGCCCAACGATAAATTCAAACAATTTGATGAACTTTTTGGCATAGGTAGAAAAGTAACATACGAGGATTTATTTATTGATCCCGAAAAGGTAATTACCAAAACAGAACCAGTTACCTATGATGAACTGTTTTCTCAACTTGTGCAACCATCATATCCAGAGGACTATCCACAACCCGAAGTTAAAGAGAGTTTAGTTGATAAGCTATTGACTAATGTTGCCAATGTTCAATTTCAACCAACCATTGTTGAACCGATTACAACTAAAGTGTATCCGTTCCAAGATGAACTTGAGGAAATAGCATTTACAAAACCTGAATGGTTCGAGACTTATTCTAAATTGCGCAAAGAAGGACTATCAGACCCCGCTGCCAGAAGGATTGCAGAATATAAACATGCCCCAGAAGTAACCCCAAAGTCGCTGCCAATGAAAATGAAAAAACAGTTTGAAGAGGGAGTCGCCTCTACTGACATTGCACACATGATGTATGATGTGTCGATAGGAGGTCGTGATTATGAAGAGGTGAAAGCGATAAAGAATGAATTTGAGGAGTTGAGCAAAAGAAATAAAGTAGAGGGCAAGAATTTTATAGAGAGGGCTTTAATTTCCACTGCGGAGGTAGCGGGGCCAATGGCGGCGGGTATAAGCCAGGGAATGGCTCTTGGCTCTGTGGCAGCGAGTGCGGCTGTTGTGGCAGGTCAAGTTCCTCCATTGACATTAACTCCAGAGGAATTAATTACTGCACCAATAGCATACGCAGTGGGGGCAGTGGTTGGTCCAGCAATGTATTGGTATAAGCAAGGCACTGGAGATATATATGATGCGCTTAGGAATAGTGGTGTTGAGCACGACATAGCATCCCCAATTGCCAATATTGCGGGGATACCATACGCTGCAATAGAGTTTTCGCAAGTCGGGAAAATTGCCAATCCTATTTTAAAAAGGTTGACTGGTAAAGGAATAAAAGAAATAGTTGCAGCAACTGTTCCAAGGATACTTGCTAAATATGGGGTTAAATATGCAAAACAAGTTACACATGAGGTTGGAGAAGAAATACTGCAAGAGGTCGTTCAAGTTGCTTCAGAGGAAGTTGGAAAGGAGATAAGCAATAAATTAAAAGATACAGATTTAACACGTGGAGATATAAAAGAGACCATAGACAGACTTATCGAAACTGGGAAAAAGTCTGTTACTCCGATGGCACTTTTGTTGCTTCCTGGGCAGGCTACAAATATGGTTTCGGGGGCATCGGGGGTACAAAAGTTTAATAAAAGTGTGGAAAAAATAACAACCGGGATGGGGATTGACAAAAAAGAATCAAAAGAAATTGCCAAAAAAGTTATTATTGATATTAACAAAGGTGAGGATGGGAGAATATCATTAGCTAAACATTTACAGGCAACCGTTATTGAGAAACCAGAGGCTGTTACGAAATTAGTTACTAAACAACCAGAACCCCCTCTTGTTGAACCTGTTATTGAGAATTTTGAGCAGTTTAAAGCAGCAGAATTGGAACGAATCAAAGATGATGCAGAGGCGGTTAAAAAATTAGAAACGACTCCGGCGGAGTATATACAGGATCAAATAAATGAACTAAACGAACTTATCGAAGCCGATTCTGTTTTAGCAAAAACTTATGCGCCAGAAAAGGAACGGCTAAATAAGATATTGGAGGATTACAATGCCAGAATTTTACGAAAAGAAGAAGGCGGAATTTCTGAAGAAGGGATACAGCCTGAAGTCAGCGAAGAAGCACGCCGCGATGCTGAACAATTGGCTGCACAAAAAGCATCCGAACAAATTCCCGTCAGTCCACCGGAATTACGACCGGAAGAAGAATTACGGAAACCGACTGAGGAAGAAATTAAAATAAAAGAACAGGAAAAAGGATTTACTAAAGGCGAGTTAACACCCCCATCGTTTTATGCAAAGAAATTATCATCGGGTAAATACAGAGTTTTCTATACAGGGACTAACAATGAAGTTGAGATTGCAGGGAAAAAGATAACAAAAGAATTTGATACGGCAGTTGAAGCAAGAGATTATGTAAAGGTGGAATGGGTACGCAACAAAATAGAAAAAGTTACACCAGAAACTAAACCAATCTCCAAAGAACTTGAACCCTTTGCTAAGGAAGCAAGGAAGTATAGTTGGGAATCTTTAAAAGCGGAAGGTAAATTATTTAAAGGAGAGAATTTAACCCCAGAAGGTAGGATTGCTTATTTGAGAGGGATAATAGAAACAAATCCTGTAGATATAAAAGAAATAAAATATATTATTGGCGAACTTCCTTTTCCTAAAAAGGGTATGCAAGGGATGACACAGACTGAATGGCAAAAAGCATTAAATATGGCGGATAAGGTTTATATTATTGATCGTAGTAAAGCAGATGAGGATGTATTTGGTGGAGGTAAAAGAAATCTCAAAGTATTTGAGGGGAGATTTGCCGATTTCTACACCCAAGCCACCAAAGAAACAAAAGAAATCAAGTCAGAGAAGGCTAAAATACCCATTACGGCTGCACCAGAAGCCCCAGGTGAGGCGATTGCAGAGAAACCGACCACTATTACCCATGAAGAGAGGAAACCGATTGTAGAGCCTCCTATCGAAAAAGTTAAGCCAGAGAAAAAGTTGGAAAAACCAAAAGAAAAACCAAAGGTAATTCCATCTAAAGAGTCATTAAAAATATTGCCACATAAGAAGCAACTATTGATACAAATTGATGAGGCTATTAAGAAAGCTCCACCTATATCGGAAATAACAGATATAGACCTGAAAATTCTGGCGGAAACGGATAGAGAAAAATATGATAAACTACCCAGGTTGACCTTCCAGATAGACGGCGGAGCCAGAATTATTAATGCCGAAGAGCCATTGCAGGAATTCTATAATCGTATTAAAGAAATGCCAGAAACGGTAAGTCCACCAAAAAGAAAACTAAAGGAAACTGTACAAGCCAAACAGGCTAATAGAGAGGATATTGAACAATTATTAAAACACGATAAAAAAGGTTGGTTTACCGATGGTAAGGTAATGATAAAGGGCGAGGCTCCCAAGCGATTGAAATATGACGAAACAAGAAAGTCAATTACGGAAGAAGATATTGATAAATCTTCAAATGTGCCATCTAACCCAGCAGAAAAACTGTATTATTATGTTGATGCTCATGGTAATTACAAAGATGTGATCATGGTTTCAGCCGACAGATTACCCCCGGTGAGAATCGAAGGAAAGAAAGCACAAACTAATGTGGTCTTTAAAACATCTGATGGTAAATATGTAGTTTTTGATCAATTCAAACTAAACGCCATTGAGAATCGTTATCCCAACGCAAAATATAAGATTGGGGATGATGGGATGTTACACGCATTTGATAAGAACAACAAAGTCGCTTTATTGATGCCACGTGCTTTTGGGGTTTTACTAAAAGAGCCTCCTTTAAGAACAGAGGCAGAACAAGCAGGGTTAATCGGGAAAAAGGAAGCTGGAAAGCAGATTGAAACAGAGGAGCAAGCAAGAGAATTATATAACGAAGAACAAGAGATTTTAGATAGATTACCACAGAATATCGGGAAAGCAAAGGAGGAAGGAAAATTATCTAAACAGCAACTTGCACTTTTGGATCGGCTTGATGAAATTGAAAAAGAGATGCCCTATAATCATCCAATTAAAGTAGAATTACAAAAAGAAGCACAAGAAAAACATGCTGTAAAATTAGCTGAATGGCGTGGCAGAAATAGAGAAGAAGCCAAAAAGAAAGTAGCAGATGCTGGTTTTAAAGAAGGGGATAGGGTTGAACTTTTTGTATCTCCAATGTTGCCTAACATGGCAGGATTGAAATATACGGGTATTGTGAAAATAGGTTTAAATGGTACTGTATTTGTATCGGCAAAATCTCATCCAAAAGCTAAAACAGAGAAGTTTGATTTATTTTCTAACCGATGGAATAAAGTACAATCCACAGAAGTAAAAGAAGGAGTTCCAGAGAAGCCAGCGAGTAAAGAGCCGTGGGAAATGACGAAAGAAGAATTTAATAAAGAGGTAAATGAATTTTCATGGTTTGATAAAAGACAGGGAAAGAAAGTAAATGTAAAGAAGATAGGTGGTAGATGGACTTATGCGGGTGGTAAAGTAAAAACCCCGAAAGGGATAATTGGTAAATATACTACGTATCCAGATAATACTCAGGCTTATTTAATGTATTTGGAACAAGCCGTATCTGAAGACAAGCCAATACCAACAGAAATATTGAAGAATTATCCTGAATTAACAAGATCAAAAAGAAAATTAAGAAAACTTCCAACGGCTCAAAGTATATCTGATTTCCAGATTGGACGAGATATTGTTAAGCGGCGTGGGGATCGTGTATTTGTAGTTGATTCTTCTGGAGAACATGCAGATATAGAAGTTTCTGGAGATACGATAACAAGTGAAAACATTGATAATCTCCGTAAATTGAATGCAGAACAACTCAACAGGATGGAACAAGAAATAAAGAGAACACCTTACCTATCTGTTGAAGGAAAAGCCGAGCGACTTGATGTTATTACTGAAATTAAATCAGAGGGCTCTAAAACAGAATCAAAAATAACCGAGCCAAAGAAAGAACTGGAAAAGCCAGAACAGGATAGGATTACTGGAAAAGCTGATGACCTGATTACCAGTATCCAGCAAGCCAAAGCAGAAGGGAAGTCTTTTGACGAGTGGGTGAGGGGGATAAATAGAGAAGAAAAAATACCGGGACAGGTATATCAATCGAGGGGATTACAAGATGCGATAGAGTTGAGAAAAGAGG
>Ga0210051_1006671_pt1 | contig 10863 bp, 8 predicted proteins | sample CryGey092014_all_FD_185464 | JGI IMG/M metagenome (GOLD analysis project Ga0210051, IMG submission 185464) | Groundwater microbial communities from aquifer - Crystal Geyser CG23_combo_of_CG06-09_8/20/14_all (SPAdes) (version 2) | ecosystem: Environmental > Aquatic > Deep subsurface > Groundwater ...
GTCAGATCAGGATTGATAGCGTCTAAAATCTCTTCGGAGATATGATTCAGGCTGCCATGATTCGGGGCAAGCAGGACATCACTTTTAAGATGCGCCTTCCCATAGTAAGCGATAATATCCTCCCATGCCTCTATAGTGGTATCTCCACTCAACAAAACTTTCTTCCCAGCATAATGCACTCTTAATACAGAGCTCAAATGGTCGTAGTCTTCATCGGCACTCGCGTTCGCTTCTTTCACTAATTGTGGTGTTGGCGACAGGATTTCTATTCCGTCATCCGTCCAATAATTGCCGCTTTGCCCCCGGTAGAGATTGAGAACTGTAGGATTTCCTGTGCTTTTCCTTATTCTCTGATAAAAATCCCAATCCTCCTTATCATATGGCGAACTTTTCCAAGTATCCAAGTCTATTTTTTTATCGTTCTCCGTATCCCAAAAATTTAGGAAAGGCTTCTTGCTATAAAGTTCTCTAATCCCAGACATGTGATCCATATCAGGATGTGTAAGAATGAATCTAAATATCTCCTTGTCTTTAAAATTGTTTGTTATGTACTCAATAGGACTTGTTAGTTTTGCTTTCTTCTCAACGACCTCCATATAAGCTTTCTGAGTGGCAGAAATAGACCTTGAATCGTCTATGTCTATTACTGTCAGTCTTTGAGGGAAATTGATTATTGAACAATTCCCTTTTCCCACATTTAAAAAATGAAAAAATAACTCACTCATGCTACTTACCTCCTTGCAACTGTGTTATTTTCCTTGTAATTAATCATGAACCTAATCATGAACCTAATCATGAACCAATTTCACATAAGCACATACTTAACGCTCCGTCCTTCGCCAGTCTTTTTAATAACTTTCATATCAACCAATTTCAAAAGCTCATCCAGCGCTGCTCTATTTGAGATGTTAAACATATCTCTTACATCTCTATTTGTAATCTCCTTCTTTTCTATCATTCTCTCCACAATCTTCATCTGCCTTTCGGTAAGGGCTATCTGTCCTTTATCCTTGAGGGCTTTGATGTCCTTGCTGAGACCGATAACCTTCTTTCTTACAGCTTCAATGCTGACTGCAACCCCGTTAGTGAAGTATTCCAGCCAGGCTGTAATGTCTACGCTCTTTGGATCAACAGTTCTTAATGCCGCATAGTAGGCGCGGCGATCCTTGTCATAATAGTCATCAAGGGCAAAGAACCTTTTAACATCAACACCTCTCTTGAATAAGACAATAGAAGCCATAACTCTTGCCGTCCTTCCGTTCCCATCAATAAAGGGGTGAATCCTGACAAGCTCGTAATGCGTTATTCCTGCTTCGACAACGGGATCTATTTCATTGACCTTCGTCGAATTGAACCATTCAAAAAATTCATCGGTTAAATTAGAAACCTCTTCTGTCGGCGGCGGCATAAATACAACTTGCCCTGTTATTTTATTTCCGACAATCACTTGGCGATTTCTGAATACACCTTCATCCTTCGGATCGTCAAGAGTATCTTTGGTCACAATCTTGTGAATCTTCAGGATGTCTTTTGATAGAAAGGGGCTTTTCTCGGCAAATACCGGAATCTTTTCTAATGCCTCAAGATAGTTCAAAACCTCCTGTTTATCTTTCCTTCTGACCATGATATCCCTGCCGGAAGCTAAATCAGTTACCTCATCAAGAGAAAGTAAATTGCCTTCAATCGCAGTGGAGGAGTGGGCGCTTCTTATAAGGGCATCCCGTCTCAGTGAGACCTCCCATTTAGGAATGAGGGGTGAATTTAAGATTATCGCCCTTGCTTCAGAGATTAATGTAAGGTTTTTGACTATCTTATCCGTGTACTTAAAATTCGGCTTAAACATTATTTGCCTCCCTTTAACTCCTCAAGATAGCCTTCGAGCTTTTTCTCAACGTCAAGAAGCTCTTTTTCTATCTTCCGCATATCCTGCCATTCTTTTTCTATATCAATTTCTTCAGTTTCTTCTTCAGGGAATACATATAGCGTGACGTTGAGATTGAAGTCGTTCTCCTTTATTTTTTCATCAAGACCGATTACTTCTGAGAATCCTTCTATCTCGGTAAATTCTTTATACGCATTTGCAATCTTATTTATATGCTCATTGCCAAGGCGGTTGAGTTTTCTTACCTCGGGATGCTGTTCATATTCTCTGCTTGCATTGATGAATAAGACCTGGCCTTTTCTCTTTTTGTGCTTATTCTTATTCAAGATGAGGATTGCCCCAGGAGCTCCTGTGTTATAGAAAAGCTTTTCAGGCAAAAGAATAACCGCTTCTAATAAATCGGCATTAAGTATTGATTCTCTTATCGCCCTTTCTTTACCTCCCCTGAACAGGCAGCCGTTGTCTATTACAATCCCGACACGGCCTTTTTTATCATCTGCAGATGCAAGCATGTGTTGTACCCAAGCCCAGTCTGCGGATTGCCGAGGGGGAAAACCATATCCAAAACGCTCCCTCCAGAATTCACCCTTTTTCAGAACTACCTCATCAAAACCGTCCTGATTCCACGGGGGATTTGCAACCACAACATCGAATTTCTTTATCCCATCTCCTTCCTTAAATTTTGGATAAAGAAGTGTATCTCCATAGGCAAGCTTTGCATTTCTAATATCATGAATATAGAGGTTCATCTTTGCCAGAGCAAGAGTCTTGTGATTTGCCTCCTGCCCGAAAAGAAAAAGTTTGTCCGCCTTATTGCGGCCAAGGTTATCCTCAGTATGCTGATATGAGCATATAAGCATTCCTCCTGACCCTGATGTGGAGTCATATACACTTTCTCCGGGCCTTGGGTCGAGTATCTCAACAAGGAGTTTGATTACTTCTCTGGCTGTATAAACTTCTCCTTCTTTGGCTTTCTGCGGAGCAAAATATCTTAGTATCCACTCATAGGCATCACCGAGAATATCAGGAGATACGTGATGAAGTGGTTTGGCGCTGAAAAGCTCTACAAGCTGTCTCAGGATTTCCGCATTCTCCCTGCTGGAGGTAAACTGGACAAAATCCACATTTTCGAAGACATCCTTTAACTCCGGGTTCCTTTCAGCAAGGGTCTTCATTGCCTTTGAGAAATTCTCGGGGAGCCTTGCAGGGTCTTTCCTTATGCTCTCCCAGAGAAGGTCTTCGGGGATATCAAAATCATGATAGATAGAGTTTTTTGCTTCCTCTTTTGCCTCGTCATCTGTCAGATGGTCTGAAACCGCCTCTTTGTATGCTGCATCAAACTCCAGCTCCCATTTGTCGCTTATTCTCTTATAAAAAAGGAGTGTAAGGATAAATGAATAATCAACCCTTGTCCTTATAAGGTCTGCTGCTGCCTTAAGAAGACCTTCGAGATCGCCTCTGGTTAACTTGCCCTTTGAGATGGTAAGTGTTTCAGAAATTAGTTCCTCTTTACTTATGAGCTTATAGATCCTTTTTCTTGCATCCGAAGGATCAAGCTCAACTGAGAGAAGTCCCTTTTTCCTCAACTCAGAAAGTACAACATTCACCTGGTCGGATCGCGGCGTTGTGGGATGTTCGTGGATTTCTTCTTTAAGCGCCTCAACAGCATCCTCAAAGCGGAACTCGCCAGTCTGAAACTTACCCCAGAGCATCTCATATCGCTTATTAATCCATTTAGGAATCATAAAGGCTCCTCCAAATATATAAGTTAAGAATAATTATACTTATACAATAAGTAAAAAGCAATGATTATTTTGCTACATTCACTAAAAAACATTTAACCCCTTGTTTTTATTGGATAAATATTCATAGGTCAGCAAAAGATATGTTGTTTATTTTAAATTTTTTTAAAAAAGTTTTCTATTTCCCCTTGACTTTTAGCCTCGAAAACCCTATAAGAAAGTATAAAAAATAAACAAGGAGGAAATATGTATATCAAGAAAGAAGACTTCGGTTATTTCGAGCAGCTCCATAAGAGTCTGGATGAGGCAAGGAGGAAAAGGTTTCTGGACATCCTGCTTAAGGCCGGGAGCAAGAAAATCGGTGAGGACATCTCCAAGATACAGGTGGTTGACGACAGCATATATGATGAGCGGGGTATAGAACCGGGAGAGTTTATAACAAGGACCATGATCAAAAAGGCCTATAAGGCAGTGAAGGAGGAAGAAAAGTAATGAGATACGGAACGATAAGGGACATTCAGATGTCACTCTGGCCGGAAGAGGAGATAACGCAGATATCATGTCCGGCAGAAGATCTCATCGGAAAGGCAGGAAGGAGACTCTTTGCAGGAAAGGGCATGAATAAGCTTCCAACTATATTCAATGCAACCATCTTTAATGAAAAGGGCGAAAGAATATGGTTTGGAGATATAGATATTTATAAAGACAGGTCAGCGCTTTTGAGACTATCTGCAAAGGCAGGCGATCTTTTTATCTTTAACAGGACTGACGGAAGTTTTTCCTGTCAAAAGCCTTCCCTTGAGCAGATAAGAAACCTCGCAGCCGTAATCGTTAAGGAAGGAAAGATCTCATACAGCAGGGAGTTTGCTGAAAGAGTAGAGATACTATTTAAAAGAATTAAGAAACAAGAGGAGTATGCTAATGCATATAGATATAGGTAATGTCTGTGAGATAATCATAGTGGCGATTTATCTCGTTAAGATAATTTACCACTAAATAAGGGCTTGCGCTGCAACCCGCAGGTTCGCTCAACTCCCCTAAGGAGCCTTTGTCAGGAAACTTAGTGCTTCAGGTCACCCTTTACACCTCCCTCAAGCTACATGGGTGAACTACCGAATTCCCATGGTCGGACTTTAACCGACAAGTCATACGTTTTACACGGCATACCACAGAAGTCTGCATTTTTAAGAAGACGACATGTTTGAATGTTTCAATTGGGAATTAACGCAGAAGTCAGTGAATCGAGCCACTGCATAACATCAAAAAGCAAGAAGCCGATTTGCTAACCTCAAATCGAACACATGCCCAAAAAGTCTCGTGTGGTTCGATTTCACTGCACTGACTTGTTATGTCCCTTTTTGTTTATCCAAATTTATTTGAAAACTGCTTCCAACGCTCTGATAAGTAAGGCCATTGCTGTTCAAGAGGATCACTGCATGCCTCTGTGTCAAAATATGAAACTAGAAACTCTACTTGTTCATGACTTGCATTGGACAATGTATGAATTTGACGCAGGAGAAGCGATATCACCTCATCAATTGAAGGTCTTTCACGTGGTTTGAGCGACAACATACCTTGAATCAAGATTAATAGGTCACGAGATAATTGACATGAGGAGTTTTCAATTTTGCAACCTGATGTTGTTACCCACTTTCTCCACGAATCTTCTCTTGTCCATTTTTTGCTATTCCCTTCCTTAGGAGAAGGCCAATAATCTTGCAGTTTAATTCCTACAGGGTGATAACCTCCTGACATCAGTTCATACAAAATAACACCTATTGCAAACACATCTGTTGCTGCTGATAAATCTTCTTTATTCCATTGCTCAGGTGCCATATATGGTCTAGTTCCATCAAATATATTTGAACTACTTGCCGCGTTAGAAAGTCCAAAGTCAGCGATTAACGCTATATTATATATATCTAAATTTGCTAACTCAGAAAATGTTTTTTTCACGTCTCTCAGGAATATGTTCGCAGGTTTTAAGTCTTGGTGCGCGATTAAACCATTTTTATAGCAATATCTCAACCCGACACACGTATAAATCATAATTGATAGCTTTTGTATATCACTTGCACTGTTATCCTTTAATAGCTTATCCAAATCACTTTCCCAGTAACGAAAAAGTGCTACAGGTACCCCCATAACCTCGGTAAAATCAAATGGCCAGTGTACAAACATATGTCTAGAGAATGATAATTGTCTCTCTAATTCGTTAACAAAACGCTTGGCAGTGTCCTCTTGTGAGGCATTACCGAGGCGTTTAGGCACTTTTGCACATACATACCTGGGATAAACGTTTTCGCCCTGATCAAACACATATATTTCACCACATAGACCACCAGATAATGAGCAACACTTCCCTTTGTTACCAAGGGACGCCTCCAACATTAATTTTTTATGATCTTCATTTAGATCATAAAATGTTATTTCATTTGAATTCATATCTTATTTGATGTTATTGATATAAGACATAACGCTGGGCATGAGCCGACCGGCCACAAACGCCGCACTGAAAAACACCGGCGGCTATTCCCGGTCGGCTCGATGCCGTTGTTATCCATTTTTTGTTTCTCCCTCTTCAATAATTTGGTCCATTTCTATTTCAGTAAAGTACTGAAGCATCTCGGGTTCACGCTTCTTATGTTCAATGATAACCTTATACCACATTTTCTTCGCTAACGACTGGAATATTAGAGTTGCCTCCTTAGTCAGAGGAGCTTTTGTGTCGTTTTTCCAAGGCATCATTATTTTGTGTTCTTTGATTTTCCACACTTCAGGACGTAAGGAGTGGGCCGAAGAATCTGAATGAGCCATGAGGGTATTCCGATCAGCCATAACTACTTCATGAATCTCTTTTTCATCTTCTGATATTCCCTTCAAGAAAGACGCGGGCAGGTCAGGTATTTTTATATCTGTATTACGATCGTTTCCTGAAAAAGGTCTACAGTAGGAAATTATCATTGCACAGTTGAGTGCTTCAAGAAGTCTCATGTCTTCTGAAGCGTGGAGCTTCTCATCAAGAATATATGACGCGATGTAATGGGCCTGCTTGAAATCGCCATAAGACATCAATAACCGGTAGAATTGTCGAATTTTGTTTCTAATTTCTGGACTTAGATTCTTATTTCTATATGGCATATGGATAACATATAATCTACCCACAGGGTATTTCCTGGTTTTATGAATGAAATATAGCATACCCTTGCACAAATTGAGAAGAAAAAAATCTTTTAAATCAATGCGATCAACATGCTACGATTTGACTTTTTGCGGTAATATGGATCAAAAGCGAAGGGTACTGAAATATGGGGAATTTGTCACCACTGATTTTTTTTGATGAAACACGCGGAATATGCCGATACATCACGGGCGCGAGTTACGCGTAGAAAGATGCATTAAACTCCCCGCCTGTAAACTCCCCACCTGTAAACTCCCCACCTGTAAACTCCCCGCCTTGCGCGCCTTCAAACTTCCTTGTTATAATGCGACAGAAATTGGGGCGAACTGAGGAGGAAATATGAAAATCAGAACTGATTTTGTTACGAATAGCAGCTCTGTGAGCTACATATTGACCATGTGTGAAGAAATGGTTGATGTTCATACGAGATTTTATAATATCGAGGAAAAAGACCCTAACAAGGCCAAGATAATCAAAACGCTTCGTGACGATATGCATAAGAATGGGACATGCGTTTTCCTTGAGGGCAAAGAGATAATTACGAAAAGGATTAAATTCAATACAGATGAAACATTAACAGAAGACGTCAGGGAAACTCCTATCGAGAAAATGACAGACGAGGAATTATGGTCTTACATACTTGGGGAATATATCATGGATGGAAAACTTAGCGGCATTATGGGATTTGGAATAACTCAGATAGAAACTTTTTAGCTATGAAAATCAGGAGACAGAGCAAATCATACAATTTCATAGGTGATACAAAGACAGGAATTACTTTTCGTTGGGGCAAATCCCTTCAAGAAAATCCTCCTTTTGCTCTGTGGCCAGAGCTTGCTGATATTTCGATATCAAATCACTGTACCAAAGGCTGTGATTACTGTTATCAGGATAGCGGAGATAATGCTTCGTTCATGTCATTAGAGGATTATAAATACATTCTAAATGAGCTTCAGCATCGTAAGTGGGGAAACGTCTTTCAAGTTGCTATAGGAGGAGGAGAACCGCTGGAACATCCCCAGTTAAAACAAATCATTGAGGCGACAATAATCAGAAACATTGTCCCGAATCTAACTACAAATGGGATACATCTCGATAGCGACTATGCAGGCTATTTCAAAGGCAGAGTTGGAGCAGTTGCATTGTCAATTACAGACATTCAGGCATTTGATTTGGATAAGGCAAAAATATTACTTAGAGAATCAGTCAGGACAAATATTCATTATGTATTGAGCAATAAGAATATCTCTCAAGCCGTTGATATTCTTAGAGGTAGATATAATGAAAGCCTTTCAGGGTTAAATAGCATTATTTTCCTTACCCACAAGCCACATGGAAGAGGAAGCATGACGGACATTCTCAAGTTGAGCGATAGTCTGATGAATTTCATAAGGCAGATTGACTATGTTAAGTGTTCCGTACGAATAGGTTTTGATGCCTGTTTTGTGCCTCTGCTGCTTTGCTTTACGAAAACTGATGCAACCTATATTGATTCATGCGAGGGCGGTTTATTTTCCATCTACATAGATGAGAATCTTAATGTAAAACCTTGTTCTTTTGATAACACGGAGGCGTATACATTTAAACTGAGAGAATATTCGTTTTCCGATATTTGGGAATACAAGCTTAAAAGATACAGGAATGAGGTTGTAAATCATTGCAAGAGAAGGTGCAGCAAAAAAGCTGAGTGCAAAGGGGCTTGCCACTTCTATAATGAGATAACATGTTGTTTCAGCAAGACCGAAGAGGAAGCCTTATATGTTTATTGACTGGCATCAATTAGAAAAAAATGCAGAAGGCTCCCCACAAGATTTTTTCGAGAAGTTTGTATATCAGATAGCCGTTAAGAGGTATAAATCGCTGGGGTTTATGAAATATTTTTACAATACTCCAGGTTCTGAGTTTTACCTTACCATAGATAAAGATTCCGAGTTCGAAGGCATTTCACTGAAATCGGGAGACGTGATTGGATGGCAAGCAAAATTTTGGCTTAATAAGGCCGATCCAGATAACTCCCCGTTAGATTCAACTAATAGAACTGAATTAGTTGATGGTTTTAAGAAATCTCTTGAATATGAGCCAAATTTAAAGGTATGGATAATATGCACTCCTGGTCTGTTTTCAAATACCAAAACATCATCAGGCATAAAACCATTTGAAGAGCTTGAAAAAGCACTTAAAGCAATAAAGGCCGACATAAGAGTGATACATTGGAACAAACCATTGTTTGAAAGCTTTGCCCACGCTGAACCAGAAAGATATAGTTCAATCTTTAACTACTATTGCTCAACTAATTTCTTAAGCTTTAAAGTCTTCGAAGATCATTCCAAAAAACGCTTGGACATACTCAGAAAGAGATATGATACAGACCTTTATACCCCGGGGAAGGCAGATAGGGACATCTTATCCTCCATCTTTTATAAAGACTTGCTTGATAAACTTCATGACAAAATTAAGCATGCACTGGAAGACAAAGAGAAGCTTGTTGGCGGTTATTTATATCGAGTTGGCATAGATAAATTTCTCACTTCAACAGGAATACCTAAAATATCTGATGATGAGAAAGAGGCCATTAAAAACCTAAAGAAACTAATTGATAGTTTCCTGTCTCTTCACGATAAGCTGCGAGCGTACAAGGAGCAGGAGAATACTCTTGAGTTTATAAAGCATTTATTAAAGATATTGGATTCAAACAGAGATACGATTAATTCATTAATCGAAGAGTCAAAGCTGCGTGAAAGACATAGCAATTTGGATGACATAAGCATTGACTATGACTTAGACATTGAATATGCATGGAATTTAATTAACTATCTCCACATGATAGCAGGATATTGGTTGGAGAAGACAATTAAAATATATAGACTTACAGATCATATTTCGCGCCAAGTCTTTAATATATTTGGCGAGGCTGGCTTCGGTAAGACTAACTTTGCTTGTTATGTGACAGAGCACCTTTTGAAAAAGAACATGCCTGTTCTTCTGATACCTGCCAGTGAAATCAAGGGAACAGGAGACGCTATTCAAAAGCAGCTTGCATCGTTTCTTGGCATAGATGCTTCAAATAGTTTTGCTAATTTTATAGGAATACTTGACAGCATAGGGTTTTATTACGGCATTAAGATACCAATTATCATTGACGGTTTGAATGAAACCCAGCCAAGTGCATCGGTATGGAAACCTCACCTGCAATATATCGTTGCTGACATTAAAAAGTTCACAAATGTCATGCTTATTACCACTTGCAGGAATGCTTATACAAAGCAGGTTTTCGATGAAGACCATATTGATGATATTCCTGATTTTTTAATATTAGAAGGATTTAAAGAAAATATTGAGGAAGCAATAAAGAAGTATTTTAATAAGTACAAGATAACCACTCGAAATGAAGATTATGACAGAGAACTTTTTAATAATCCTCTCCTACTGAAAATATTCTCACAGGCGAATGAAGGGAATACAATAGAGATCAATGAGACCAGCATTTATCGTGCAGTTGATGCTTATGTTACTGAAATACTTCATAGGATCTCAATTCATCAAGGAGATGTCAATCCATTAATAAAAAGCCAAGTCTCGAAAGGTATCAATGATTATTCATCATGTCTGTGGGACAATAAAAGTCGTGGTATTGTTTTTCCAGGTGAAGTTGTTAAATATTTCGACCCCAACCCCGTTGTGGCTTGGCATGACACTGTTACACATAAAATCATTGATGAAGGCTTGCTTTTTAGAAATATACATAATGGTATTGAATTCGCTGAATATACTCATGACCTCATAGGTGGCTACTGTATTGCAAAAAGTCTATTTTTTGAGAATAAAAATGATGACGAAATTATTTCAGCCTTAACATCTAAAGATGCCATATTAAAGCTCACATCCAAAGACCCGACAGATAGACATCCCCTTGCTGAAGATATTCTTAAAGCTATGGTTTTTCTTGCTCCGGAACACACAGGCAAGCAGTTGTTTGAACTAATTGACAATCAAGAGGTCGTCAGAGCATCCTTGCAAGTCATGAGAATAATAGTATCAAGGGCTGAAGGGGTTGAAGC
>Ga0210051_1006674_pt1 | contig 10862 bp, 10 predicted proteins | sample CryGey092014_all_FD_185464 | JGI IMG/M metagenome (GOLD analysis project Ga0210051, IMG submission 185464) | Groundwater microbial communities from aquifer - Crystal Geyser CG23_combo_of_CG06-09_8/20/14_all (SPAdes) (version 2) | ecosystem: Environmental > Aquatic > Deep subsurface > Groundwater...
AGCTGTATAAGGCTTATGAGGGGAAGAAGGGAACCCAGCAAGTCAATCCCTATAAGAAGTTATCACCTCGGTCGGTAACATTTTATATGATTCAACAACCTGCAGTTGGGTGACATACTTAAATGATTTGACACGGTTTTCCTAACAGTTTTCCTAACAACTCAAAATTAGCTATTGAACACGTGATAGATTCGCTATAGTCCTGGCTACCATTCGCGCTATAGGTGAGGCATGCAAAGCTTAATCACTGTCCTGAGCTTAACTCAGGATTAGATTTCTTATTACGATTATTGTCGGGCGGCCTTACCAAAAAGGTCATCCTTTCTACACCTATAACAGTAACTTCTTCATCAGCAGCGATGTCTGATTCCGCTTTTGCTCGCCACAGCTCGCCGCCGATTCGGACGTAACCTCGCGGATTGAGTGGGGTGATGGTTTTACATTTGGTGCCAATTAAAACCTCTAACGAAACCAGAGGCATCCTATCCAGTGCTCTCTTACCCAGCCGATAACTCATATACTCGTATGCTCCGAAGAGAGCCATCAAAACAATAAGAGCCCAAAGGGGGATGTTTACTCCATACTTGGGCAGTAATCTGAGCACTACCACTGCCAGAATTGCTTCCCAAAGCAAGGAGGTGAGAACGGAGTATATTGTATATCCCTTGTTCTTCAACACTGCCATTGTAGAGAATTTGACACATTGATTCCAGTCTGTTAACCTTATATGGATTATGGTTAACGAACTAAGTGGGGAAATATTAAAGGTTCTTCGAACGAGTCCAGATTATGTCTCCGGTGAAGTACTGAGCCGGGAACTGGATATTTCCCGGGTCTCCGTTTGGAAGCACATCCATAGTTTGCAACAAGAGGGCTATATAATAAAGGCTTCGCCAAAAGGCTATTGCTTAGTTTCCTCTCCGGACCTACTGCTCCCCTACGAATTCCCGGATTGGGAGCAAAAAATCCATCATTTTGATGAGCTTGCTTCGACTATGGATGTCGCCCGAGAATTAGCTAAGGGAAGGGCAGAAGAAGGAACAATTATAGTTGCGGAAACTCAATTTCAAGGCAAAGGAAGACTGGGCAGAAAATGGCTTTCCCCAAAAGGTGGAATTTATTTTACCATCATCTTAAGACCGAAAATCAGCCCTGTATACGCTCCGAGGATAAATCTAATGGCTTCAGTAGCTGTGGCAAAAACCATTAGAAGGCTCTTCGGTCTAAAGGCAGAATTGAAGTGGCCTAACGATGTCCTGATCGAAGGCAAAAAAGTATGTGGCATATTGGCTGAGATGGATGCGGAAATAGATAAGGTAAATTCCGTCAATCTGGGCATAGGCATGAATGCCAATACCCTTATCTCAGAGCATGAAAGAGAGGCAACTTCGTTAAGGGAGCAACTAGGAAGAGAAATGCCAAGGAAGGAGTTTTTCCGCTCGGTGGTAACGGAAATTCTTCGCTACGCTCAGCAGCAAGCTGTATTAACAAAAACCGATTTACTGGAAGAATGGAAGAGCCTTTCCGCTACGTTGAACAGAGATGTGAGAATTGTAGCGCCAGGTGAGGAGATAGTGGGCAAGGCAATAGGCATTGATACCAATGGAGCGCTCCTGGTAAAAAGCCAGGATGGCTCGACAAGAAATGTTTTTGCTGGAGATTGTATTCACTTAACTAGCTAATATGCTTCAACTCGTCATAATTGTCATTTATTGTCTTGCCATGATTGGCATAGGTGCGTGGAGTAGAAAAAGGGCAGGAAGCCAAGATGGCTTCTTTGTTGCCCAGCGTAGAGGAACCTTGCCATTTATTACCGGGTCGCTTGTAGCCACTGCTATCGGGGGTTCAGCACTCATAGTGACGTCTAAACTCGGATTTGGGCTAGGTTTGCCCGGTGTCTGGTGGCTCCTTGTTGGCTCTGTTGGCCTGGTGATTTTGGGCTTTTTCTTTGCCCGCAAGGTTCGAGGGGCAGCACTCTATACCCTGCCAGAACTGGCGCAAAAGCAATATGATCATCGGGTAGGTTTGGCAGCTTCAATCCTTATCGTTATTGCCTGGATAGGTGTGGTTGCAGGGCAAATTGTCGCCGCAGGAAGCTTTTTATCTATTTTGGGGATAGGCTCTGGCACCTTCTGGATGGTTGTTTTCACCTTGGTTGTGGTAATTTATACCATTCTGGGTGGGCAATTCTCAGTTATTCATACTGATCTTTTCCAAGCAGCAATACTCTTTGTGGGAATTTTTGCTGCTTTAGCATTAGTTTTTTCTCAGGTGGGAGGACTTGAGGGGCTAAAAGTCTCTCTGCCTCCCAGTTATTTCTCTTTTCCATTAAACCCCGAGTTCGATTGGAAGATGTTCTTATCCCTTTTGATTCTCGTCGGAGCGACTTATGTGGTGGGGCCTGACATGTATACTCGACTTTTCTGTGCTAAAAATGAGAAGGTAGCCCAAAGGTCAGTTTTTTTGGCAGCATTCTTTTTTATTCCCCTGGCTTTTGCCATTGCTTTGATAGGAATGAGCGCCAAAGTTCTTTACCCCCAGATTATACCCGAGCAAGCTTTTCCTCAGGTAGTAAGCGGAGTTCTTTCTCCTGGTTTAAGCGGATTAATCCTTGCTGCTGTGATTGCTGCTTTGATGTCCTCAGCAGACACCTGTCTCCTCAGCCAGAGTGTCATCCTGACAGAGGACATATTTAAGCGATTTCACCCTTCAACTGATGAACGAAAGACTGTTTTGTTAACTCGCTTGAGCTTAGTCACATTAAGTATTCTAGCGCTAGTGTTAGCCTTAACTTTGAAACAAGTTTATTTATCTCTTATGTTTGCCTATACCATTTTCACCTGTGGACTGGTTGTTCCCGTAATTGCTGGGTTTTATAAAGATAAGCTCAAGATAACTCCACAAGGAGCCTTAGCGGCTCTTATAGGTGGTGGAGTGATTGGACTCATAGGAAAACTTCCTGGCCTTAATATCCCACTAAAAAGTGATCTCGGTCTTATCGGCTTTGCTGTAAGTGCCCTTCTCCTTTTCGGAGTAAGTTTCATCGCCAGAAGAAACAAGAATAGGCTCCTATCCATGCTATAATGATACAGTGCAGGTTGCCATCATCGGTTTGGGGCTAATCGGCGGCTCTATAGGGCTTGCCTTAAAGCAAAAAAACGAGCCAGGATGGGAAATAGTTGGCTACGCTCGCCGCCGGGAAACTGCTGCCGCAGCCTTGAGCCTGGGCGCCATTGATCGGGCAGAGACAAACTTAAAGAATACAGTGAAAGGGGCTGAAATCGTTATCATCGCTACCCCGGTTTTAACGATAAAGGAAATCTTCTCTCAGATAGCTCCCCATCTTCTTCATAGCTGTATTGTTACTGATACTGCCAGTACCAAGTTTCAGGTCATGAAGTGGGCTCACGAGATACTGCCACCAACGGTATATTTTATTGGTGGACATCCTATGGCGGGAAAGGAAATCTATGGCATTCAGGCTGCTGAAGCTGGACTGTTTCAGGGATGTGTCTATTGTCTTAGCCCAGCAGAGAAAACTCCACCTGAGGCTCGGGACAAAGTGATAAATATGATAAAGAGGCTAGGAGCCACACCAGTTTTGATAGACCCTCAGGAACACGATGATCTGGTAGCTGGCATCAGTCATTTGCCTCTCTTACTCTCAGCAGCCCTCATCTCAACTACTACTAAAGACCCTTCCTGGGACAAAATGTCTCGCCTGGCTGCCTCTGGCTACCGTGACCTTACTCGCCTGGCTTCAGGAAATCCTGAAGTAAGTGCCCATATCTGCTTCACTAATTCTGAAGCTATACTCCGCTGGATTGACAAATTCAAACAAGAACTGGATAAGTATCGCCAACTGGTAAATGCCAGAGATACAAAATTACAGGAAGTTTTGACTGAAGCTAATAAGGCAAGACAGGAATGGCTACAAGAATGGTAAGGCAAGGCGAAATAAGAGAGATTACCCCCTGCTCCCGTTTAGAGGGAGAAATCACTTTGCCCGGTGACAAGTCAATCTCTCACCGCGCTGTCATCCTTAATAGCTTAGCCCGGGGCGAAGCTGAAATTAACAACTTTTCCCCTGGCAGAGATTGTCTGGCTACAGTGAACTGCTTAAGAGCCTTGGGGGTCAAGATTCGCCGCCTTCCCTGTCATTGCGACCCTGAACTTGTTTCAGGGGAAGCAATCTCTCTATTAGTCTCAGGAGACGGCTTTAAGGAAGCTAAAAATGTGCTCAATGCCGAGAATAGTGCCACGACAATGCGCCTTCTTGCTGGCATCCTTTCCAGTCAAGCGTTTCTTTCCGTAATTACTGGCGATGTCTCCCTTCGCTCCCGCCCCATGGGAAGGCTAATTGAGCCTCTACGCTTAATGGGGGCAAAAATCTGGGGAAGGGGCGGTGACTCATTTGCTCCTTTGGTGATTAAGGGGGGGAAACTTCGGGGTATTGATTTTGAAATGGTTGTTCCCAGTGCTCAGGTAAAATCGGCAATCCTTTTAGCCGGGCTCTTTGCCCAGAGCAACACCATCTTATATGAGCCGGTTTCTTCACGAGACCATACTGAGAGGATGCTCAAACGAATGGGAGCCAGATTGGAAAATCAAGGAAATTCAATTTCCTTAGCACCTCTAACCAATCCTCTACCGTCCCTCAGCCTTAATATTCCCGGAGATATCAGCTCAGCAGCCTATTTCCTCGTTGCCGGGGCTATCCATCACAATGCCAGAATAGTCATAAGGAATTGTGGGATTAACCCCACACGAACAGGAATCATAGATGTTCTTCTCGCTATGGGAGCCAAGCTAAAGATAGAAAATGAACGATTGGAGGGAGGCGAGCCACTCGCTGATATTGTGGTAGAGTCAAGCGAGCTGAAAGGGATTGAGATTGGTGGTGATGCTATTCCTCGTCTTATTGATGAAATTCCTGTGCTGGCTGTAGCTGGCTGTATCGCTAGAGGTAAAACTGTAATCAAGAACGCTGGCGAGCTGCGGGTGAAGGAATCTGACAGAATTGCCAATATTTGCCAGGAGCTTTCCAGACTAGGGGCTGATATTGAGGAATTACCTGACGGTATGATTATCCAGGGGGGAAAACCATTGACAGGCACCAAGGTTGATAGCCATGGAGACCATAGACTCGCCATGAGTTTAGCCATAGCAGGCTTGGTAGCCAAAGGAGGAACAATCATCAACCAAAGCCAGGTAGCGGGAATCTCTTATCCTTCCTTCTGGCAGGATTTGCTGTCATTGCGAGCCGCTTCCCCATGTCATTGCGAGCCGAAGGCGAAGCAATCTCGAATTTAATCTTTGATTTTTGAATTCTAAAAAGATGTCGTTGCTGGCCGAACAAAAAAACCTGTTTATCATCCTTTCCGGACCTTCTGGAGTAGGAAAAGACGCTGTGCTTAAGAAGCTCAAAGAGCTCGAGTTACCTTTCCACTATGTTGTCACAGCTACTACACGCCACAGGCGGGTTACAGAGACACATGGAATAGATTATTACTTTCTCTCAAAGGACAAATTTCAACACATGAGGGAAAAAGGCGAACTTATAGAATGGGCTGAGGTCTATGGCAATTATTATGGCGTGCCCAAAGAGGAAATAACTCAAGCCTTGACTAAGGGAAAAGATGCCATTTTCAAGGTAGATGTTCAAGGTGTCGCCACACTTAAGAAAACTCTGCCTCAGGCAATATTTATCTTTCTTATGCCCCCTTCTATGGACGAATTGGGAAGACGGCTGAAGGGGCGAAGCAGCGAGTCGCAGGCAGATTTGGCTTTCAGGTTAGAAAAGGCTGCAGAAGAAATCAAGAGCCTGCCACTTTTTGACTACGTCATAACCAGCCACCAGAACAGGCTAGATGATATTATCTCCCAAATTCAAGCCATTGTTGTTGCCGAAAAATGCCGCGTGAATCCAAGAGTTGTAAAGCTGTGAGTCAGCGGTTCAAGTCCTTCTTCTCCGACTAAAGATTCTTAGAAAGATGGTGCTATAATATCATTTAGTAAGAACTGCCTTATCCTGTAACTATACTGGAGGTTCGCCAGATGGAGGATTGGAAGGAACGCATCTCTATTGACCCCCATATTTGTCTTGGCAAGCCCTGCATCAAGGGAACTCGAATTTGGGTTTCCTTGATACTGGACAATCTGGCTGCGGGTTCTAGCGAGACAGAGATACTCGAAGCCTATCCTTCACTTACCAAGGAAGATATCCGAGCAGCATTGGCTTTCGCCGCCCACGAACAAACTCTGGATTGTAGAGCCAGGCGCTTTTGCATCCATGAGGAGCGAGATTCAGTGAGGGGATTATTATGGAGCGATTAAGCCAGAGCGAAATTGAATTTATTACTCGGTGCTTGAAGGAAGGCAAGCCTTTGCCAGATAGCTATCGCTATATAATTCCCTTTGAGACCAAGAAGGAATATGAGCTTACCTATGCCGACAAGGAGCGAGAAGAAGATATATTAGCAGATACATTCGCTGTGCCGTTGCAGCCGATAAAAACCTTTGGCAGCAATGGCGATGGCTGGACAAACAAGCTTATCTTTGGAGATAACCTGCAGGTGCTCAAGACACTTATGAACGATCCTGAAGTTAAGGGTAAAGTCAGGCTGATTTATATAGATCCTCCTTTCGGAACAGGAGATATTTATGATGCCAGAGGCGAGGCTCCTGCTTATTCAGCCAAATTGCAGGGTGCCAAGTTCATAGAATTTCTCAGAAAGAGACTGGTATTTCTAAGGGAAATCTTGGCTTATGACGGCAGCATCTATGTGAGGACAGATTATCACTTCGGACATTATCTCAAAGCAATCATGGATGAGGTTTTTGGAAAGAATAATTTCCAGAATGAAATGATCATTAATAGAACAAAAAAGATATTTGAAGGGATGACTAGATTTAACACTGCTACGGATTCAGTGTTCTTTTACACTAAAACCGGGGATTACTTATTTAATGGATTTAAAAAGGGAAGAACTGACCAAAAGTGGCTAGCAATGCATTCGCCAGGAATCCGATGGACAAAGGTAAACCAAAAATATATACACCTATTTAGAACAGACCTCAAAGAAAAGGATGGAGAATATTATTCCAGAACAAGGATATTTTGGGGAAAGGAAATTATGCCGCCAGAAGGACGGCATTGGACTTTTACCCAAGATAGATTGGACAAATATACTGCTGAAGGCAGAATAAGACTGAACACTAGAACGGGGATGCCAGAGTATTTGACAAGCTCAATGGAAATTGTTGATTCTAACTGGACTGATATTCCAGGTTACTCCTTCAAGTGGGACTATCCCACTGAAAACTCAGAGCAATTATTACAGAGGATTATCATTGCCTCTTCCAATCCCGGCGACTTGGTCCTTGATGCTTTTGCCGGTTCAGGGACAACGGGAGCTGTAGCTGAGAAGCTAGGCAGAAGATGGATTATGATTGATTGTGGCAAGCTGGCTGTTTACACCATGCAAAAGCGTCTACTCAACCTTAGAGAGCGAATCGGAAATAAAGGCAAGCCGCTGAAAGCCAAGCCTTTCACACTATACAACGCTGGGCTCTACGATTATAAAAAGTTGAAACAGCTTCCCTGGGAGGAATACCGGGATTTTGTTTTGAAGCTTTTCCAGTGCCGACATGAACCACACAGGATTGCTGGGGTGGAACTGGATGGCTATCTAGGCGCAGATGATGTCCTCGTCTTTAACTATCAAAAGTTTAAAGACGCAGCTCTGGACAGAGGCTTCATAGATGACATTCATTCTATCCTTGGCGATAAGATAGGGCGAAGGTTTTTCACCATTGTGCCGGCAGCAAGCGTTGCCTTTCTTGAGGACTATATTGAAAAGGGAGACACAAGATATTTTGTGCTGAGAATTCCCTATCCCATTATTGACGAGCTGCATCGTAAGGGCTTTACCCATATTAAACAGCCAGTCAGTGAGATGGATGTTAATAATACTGTTGATGCTGTAGGTTTTGATTTTATTCAAATTCCAGAGGTTGAATGCGAGTATTATTTGGATAAAGCCAGAGGGCAGGCAAGCTTAGGACATAGCGGCAAGGATGCGGTAATCAAAATCAATAGATTTGAAAGCAACATCATCTCCAAAAAGCCACTACATTACGAGAACATGGAAACCCTTTCTATGGTAATGGTGGACTATGATTACGATGGCAAAGTCTTCAACTTTGACGATGTTTTCTATGCCGAAGACTTAAAGAAACAAAACTACGAAATACGATTCGACTCAAACAAACTTGATGGTCAAATGATGCTCATCTACATAGACATCTTCGGCAACGAGAAGCGAGAGGTAAAGAAGCTAGAGGATTTTAAGAAGAACCGTGGAATATAAAGTTGATGGCATCATAAAGTTTCAAGAAGATAAACTTAGACCAGCACATCCGGCGAGCTTTAGTTCACCATCGGGGGCACAAATTACCTTAAATTCCACAGATGATAATGACTTAGCTGTAGGAATAACCCTAGAGGCAGATAGTGAAGCTAATGCAAAAGCAATGGCAGAAATTGAACTGAATAGAATTTCTGACCTTCTAAGTTATCTTCACGACATTCCAATATCGGGAAGCGGAGTAACAGGGATGGTTACGGTATCATTGACTCCCGAAGGTAAACATATAATAACTGGAGAGACTATGTTGGCAATTGACGCTATACTCTCTCTAGTCAAAGAGCTTGAGCCGCAATCTATCGAAGAATTAGGCTACCACTTAGAAAAGGAATATCCTCCAAATTTCGAAGATATTGCTTCTATGTGGAGGGAGGCAATCAGCACTGAGGCACCAGCATTGAAATACTTATTGCTTTATAGGCTAATGGAATTTTTGTTTGGAAGCAGTAACATAAAGGAGCTAACAGAATGGATTAAAGCTAAGGAGCCCTCAGTACAGATTTTTCCCTGCAACTGGCGTAAGCGTGACATTACAGTTTATACTTATCTAAGGGATAATATTCATCGAAAGCAAAAACAATTTCCTTTCAGAGAAATAAACAATGCATTACCAAAGCTTCAGAACTTGGTAAAGCAAGCTATAGGAGAAAAACTCGAAGGACAACAAGAAGATTTTGGTAAAATCTAGATGGGAGGGGAAATGCGAGAGGTTATTTTATACCCCGGTGAGGATAGTTATTGGGTAGTGGAATGTCCCAGTCTGCCCGGTTGCATCAGCCAAGGGAAGACGAAAGAGGAAGCACTAAAAAACATCAAGAAAGCTATAAATTGTTACGTCCACTCGCTCGAAGAGGATAACCTGCCCATACCCGAGGAGAAGTTTGAGGTATCAGTGGTAGTAGTATGAGCAAGCTTCCTGTCTTATCAGGTAGAAAATGTATCAAAACTTTGGGGAGAGGAGAATTGGATCGTGGCACACTACGAGCAATTATTCGCCAAGCAGGATTATCGGTAAACGAATTTATTAAGTTACTATAAGGTTGCTAGCCAAACATGGTGAGATGATTACAGATAGACAATTACTCAAGAACCAAGATTTAGTGCTGAAGGTCTCCCCAAATGTTGACCCAGCAAAATTTGATATAAGCAAATATGAGGCATTCCTTGATGCCCTTTGCGGAGATAGAGAATATCAGAAGGAAGCTACAAGAGAGACGCTTCGCTATCTTCTGGGAGGGCAATATAATAGCCTGGGAGACCTGGCAAGGGAAAACTACCAGCAAAATCCAGTATTACAGGACTTATACCCATCTTTAGAAGACTTCTACAAGCACTTGCAGCTTCCCGACAAGCTTTCTTGCAGTTTGGATTTAGCCACTGCTACAGGTAAGAGCTATGTAATATATGGCATTGCCCGCATAATGTTAGCCGAAGGTGCCGTAGACCAGGTTCTTGTCCTTTGCCCTTCAAATACTATTGAGGCGGGACTCACCGAGAAGTTCCGTAGTTTGTCAGGAGACAGAACATTGAAGGAAGTGCTACCAGAACCCGCAGTAATTTCCAATCCTCGAATCATCAATGCCTCCCAGACAATTCAGAAGGGGGACATCTGTATAGAGAATATTCATGCTACCTATGAAAGAACCAAATCTGCCATTGAGGATAGTCTAAAAGGCAAAGGCGAAAGAACACTGGTCATGAATGACGAGGTACATCATATGGCTAATCCCCCAGCTCGTGACCAAGCTTTGAAGAAGTGGAAGGAGTTTTTGTTAGACCCTAAGTACAATTTTAAGTATATCGTGGGGGATTCAGGAACCTGCTATGTCGGAAATGATTACTTTACCGATGTGATTTATCGTTTTTCTTTGAGGCAGTCCATAGAGGAAAGATTTGTGAAGACGATTGACTATGTAGCTGAAGACATCTCGCATACTAAAGACGAGAAACTCCAGAAGATTTATGACAATCACATTCAAAACAAAGCCCTGAAATACCGCCTGATAAAACCCCTTACTATATTGGTAACTAAAGACATCGCTGCCTGTAAAAGGCTAACTGGGGATTTAATAGACTTCTTAGCTAGGAGAGAAAACATCAGCAAGGATGCTGCAGCAAACAAGGTTTTGATTGTCACCTCAGCTAATGAGCATAAAAACAACATGCCAAAGCTAAAAGATGTTGATGACAAAAACAGTCTTATTGAATGGATTACATCAGTCAGTATGCTATCTGAGGGCTGGGATGTGCAAAATGTTTGTCAGATTGTCCCCCATGAGGAGCGAGCGTTTAACTCAAAGCTCTTAATTGCTCAGGTACTAGGTCGTGGCTTACGAATTCCCCCGGAATACAAGGGAGAGCAGCCAACAGTCACAGTATTCAACCATGACAGTTGGTCAAGCAGCATCAGAGGATTGGTAAACGAAGTCCTCG
>Ga0210051_1006685_pt1 | contig 10856 bp, 12 predicted proteins | sample CryGey092014_all_FD_185464 | JGI IMG/M metagenome (GOLD analysis project Ga0210051, IMG submission 185464) | Groundwater microbial communities from aquifer - Crystal Geyser CG23_combo_of_CG06-09_8/20/14_all (SPAdes) (version 2) | ecosystem: Environmental > Aquatic > Deep subsurface > Groundwater...
TGACCTTCAGCACGCACTTTTACATGCCGCTTCACCGACTCCCGCAACCCTGCCACGAAGGCCAAATCAAGATACGTCGGCAACCCCGCCATCGCTGTCAGACCCGTCTCATGCTTCTCCGATTCGTCCTCGTAAGGCAAAAGACCCTGTAATGCCATTCCTGCACCTCGTTGGTGAGTTTACTCACTCAACCTACCTCACTCCTCCTCAGCATTCACAAGGCGCCGCAACTTCCTCTCCTCCTCCGGAGGGTGGATCAAGGCAACGTGGGGTGCAGGGCTCACCCGCATACCGCATGGTTCGGCCTTGCGGGCAAATCCGTCCCGGGAGTGGGGACTCACCCTGTGGGTGTTGCCGAAGCAGCCGGCGCCGATCTGATCCTCCTTCAGCTCATACATCCTATTGGTGGGCGACGCCGGCTACAGCGGAAGCGTTCTTGTAGCAAGCGCAATCTCACCGGCCAGCTTCTGCCATTCGACGGGGCTGGCAATGCAGGCCTTGTAGCTGAGCAGAAGATTCACGCCGCTACCGTCGACTCCGTTGACGAGTCCCGACAGCCGTATCGCCCTGCGGGGCATACCGCGGCGGGGTGCATCCCCGCGGCGCGGCGTTGGCAGAGGCGACGGGGAAGAGAAAGGAGACCGCGATAATCGGGGAGAGGTGAAGCAATACACGCGTGTGCCGCGAGAACGCTCCCATGAGAACCCCCCAGCTTTCGCTATCGCGGCTTGGCAACGGTGTCGGCAACATGGGATCGCGTCACGTCGATCGCGAATACCTGACGCGGCGGGGCAAAGGAACCCTTCGGCAGTGCGGATGCAAGGGGCCGACTCAATGGTATCTACACCAGCTTCCCGTATGAGAACACCAAACGATACCCGGCGTCTTTAACGGTCTGCTGCACCACGGGGCGGGCCCGGTAGCAGAAGCAGATGGGGATGATCTCCCCCTGGAGGTTCTTCCGGGCGTCCTCAACAACACGAGTGAAACGCTCCACTTCGGAGACACTGAGGTTGTGCTTCGCTTCTCCCACAATCCAGATCGTCTGGTCGGGACGGGAGGGGTCGGTTGCTTTACCGAAAACGTCGATTTCCACCTCGCGCCCACCCCACACCTGCATGCTCCGCTCAAGCTCATCCACATCCCAATCCCACTCGCGCTTGAGAACGTCGTGAATCACGATGTAAGCGATGTCCTCAATGTCACCTCCCACCGTTTCGCTCAGACCTCCTACTTGCTTTGCGAGGCGATCCAGTGATCGCTCCGTGCGGCCCTGGGCTTCGGCAAGCAACTTGACGCTCTCGTCTGTGCGGGACTGCGCCTCACCGAGCCGCTCCACGGCGGACTCAACACGATCCAACCGTTCTCCGGAACGTCGCTGCGCTTCAGCGAGCCGCTCCACGGCGGACTCAACACGATCCAACCGTTCTCCGGAACGTCGCTGCGCTTCAGCAAGCCGCTCCACGGCGGATTCGACACGCGTCAACCGTTGCTCGGTGCCGTGTTGTGCCTCGGCGAGCATCAAAACACTGTGGTCGGTCTTCTTCTGTGCCTCGGCCAGCATCTCAACACTGTGGTCGGTCTTCTTCTGTGCCTCGGCCAGCATCTCAATACTGTGGTCCGTCTTCTTCTGTGCCTCGGCGAGTTCTTTCAGGCTTCCGTCCGTTTGCCGTTGTGCGTCCGTCAGTCGGTCGAAAGATCGGTTCAGTTGCACGACATCGTCACGCGTGGCATATCCGTTGCTCATTTGGAAGGACGCCTTCACGAGAACGTCGAGAAGCACCTCTGCCGACTGCCGGTCGAACACGGTAATTAAGTCTCCCAGCAGCGCATCACGATTTGCCAGACAAGTTCCTGCCTCCATGGGTGTCACCTCCCCCGCAAAGTAAGTGACGACAGTATAGCAAATCTGTTGAGATAGGGGTAGACTCCACGCACTTCACTCTGGTGTTGACCGGCGCGTATGCAGGTGCTATCTTACGTTTGCCCGATCGCTCCGCTGAGTTGATTGGGGTGTTGGAAAACTGCCGCAAGTTGGGGGGGAAAGGGATGCTATGACACCTCGAGAGAGATTCATCGTGGCTTTGGAGGGCGGAAAACCGCCGGGACGCGTGCCGCATTTTGAGCTGGTCTTCTTCCTGACGATGGAGTCCCTGGGACGCGTTCATCCCAGCCAGCGGAATTACCATCAGTGGGACCAGATGAGCGAGAAGGAACGCGACCTGCACCGGCGCGACATCGCCAACCTCTACATCAGCGTCGCCCGCAAGTATGAGCATTGCGCCATCTTTGCGCAGCCGCCCGGAGGATGGAAGGGCAATGACGACACGTTCCGCATGCTCGACCATATTCGGGAGATGTCAGGCATGGAGTTCTTCATCATGCAGCACGGAGACGCGACCTACGGCGTCCCGGGTGGGAGCGCGATGATGGACTTTGTCGCGCGCATCGCCGACGACCCCCAGAGCATGAAGGACGACGCGGAGCGAATGGTGGCTGACCGACTTGCGCTCGCCGAGGTGCAGCGCGCCCACGGCGCGCTGGATGGCTTTGCCCTGTGCGCCGATTACTGCTTCAATGACGCGCCGTTCCTCTCGCCGGCGATGTTCGACGAATACGTCACTCCGTACCTGACACGTCTGATTACAGCCTATCGTGAGATGGGTTTCCATATCATCAAACACACTGACGGGAATATCATGCCGATACTCGATTCGCTGGTGTCCGCGCGCCCGCACGCACTGCACAGTCTCGACCCGCAAGGCGGAGTGGATATTGCAGAAGTGAAGCGGCGAGTCGGCGACAGAGTATGTCTCATCGGGAACGTCAACTGCGGTCTCATGGACACCGGCACGGACGAGGAAGCGGCAGAATCGGTTCGCTACGCCCTCCGGCACGGGATGCCCGGTGGGGGATACGTTCTCTCCACCAGCAATTGCATCTACACCGGGATGCCTCTGAAGCGGTATGAGTTGATGCTGCAAATCTGGAAAGAGGAGGGGAACTACCCCGACGTGGACTGACTGACCTCGCGGAGATACTCGCGTCGCGGCATCGGAACTTGTCTTGACACAGTTCACATATCTGTTAACCTAATGCAGTGAGACGCATCCTCTTCTATCGCACCGAATCGGGATTTTGCCCGGTACAGGAATTCCTCGAAAGCTTGCCCAACCGCGTAGCGCAGAAGGTCGTGTGGGTATTGAAGCTGGTGAGGGAACTGGATCGGGTGCCCACCAGCTATTTGAAGAAACTGCGAGACTCAGGGGACATCTGGGAGGTCCGGGCGGATGTGGGGAATACAGCGTGCAGGCTTCTGGGTTTTGTTGAGGAGGAAGAACTGATTGTTCTCACCAATGCATTCCGGAAGAGGAGCCAGAAGACACCCATGAAAGAGATCGGGGTCGCTGAACAGCGGAAGGCAGACTACGCCTCGCGGAGGAAACACCATGGATGATCTCGATAGATACATTCGGCAGCGGAAAGGCAGGAGCCCTGCCTTCGCCAAGGACTTCGACTCAGGCTACGAACAGTTCAAGATCGGCGTGCTGTTGCGGCTGGCTCGTGAGGATGCGGGCCTGACGCAGGAACAAGTGGCGAGTCAACTCAACACCAGCAAGTCTGCCATATCGCGCATCGAGAACCACGCAGAGGACATTCGCCTCTCGACGCTTGAGCGGTTTGCCCAGGCAGTAGGGAAGAAGCTGCGCTTGGAGATTGCGTGATCCCGCTCGCGACGAGCTATCCTCACAACCCCTCAATTTCCACCACTCTTCCCGTCTCCATGGATTCGAGGGCCGCAAAGGCGACCGCTCCGGACATGTAGGCGTCCATAGTGCCTCTTTTCGGATCTCCGTTCTGCCGGATGCGGTCGAAGAATTCCGTCAGCAGCGCCATGTCGTGGTGCTGGTGTCCAAAGCCTTCGGGGCGCGGTACCCCAATAACTTCCTTCGGTTTGTCTGGCAATGGAAAGTACTCGATGCGATAGCTCTCCAGATCACACCGAATTTCTCCCATCGTTCCGATGAACGTGAGCCGTCGCTCCCCTTTGGGTGAGACCATCGTCATGGTGTACGACAGCCGCATCCCGTTATCGAATTCTGCGACGAGGGCAGTTGTGTCGCCGGTGTCCTTGTTCACATTGTAGACACAGAAATCCTCCGGCAAAACCTGCGGCCCCGCGGTGTTGTAGAAGCGCTCACGATATTCGGCCCCCTGATCGGTGTAGTAGATGCACTGGGACTGCAGGTTGCAGGCACGGCACTTTTCGGCCGCGTCCGCGCGAGGCCGGAAGACCTCCAGCCCACCAAACGCTGCGACACGTTTCGGGTAGGCATCGGTAATGAAGTTGATGATGTCGAGCGTGTGACAGCCCTTGTGGAGCAGCATGTCGCCGCTGAGCTCCCGATACCGATTCCAGCGCCGCATATAGGTGCTGCCGTGAAACCACCCCACCGCTTCGTGCGCGATGCAGGCGATGAGCTTCCCGATGGCGCCACCGGTGACCATTTCACGCAGCTTTTGTGCGCACGGATCGTGCCGCAGCACGAACCCGAGGTGCAGCAGCTTTCCCGACGCGCGCGCGGTCTCGCAAATGGCCCGGGCATCATCGGGTTTGTGGGCGAGGGGCTTCTCCACGAGGCAGTGCATTCCCGCGTCGAAGCACTTCGTGGCCGGCTCGAGGTGCGCATTGTCCGGCGTACAGATGAGCGCTACATCCACGTCGTCCCGGGCGATGAGGTTTTCGACCCCAATCACTTGGGGAACACCGTTCAGTTGATTGTCGGCGCAGAACTTGGAGACGGTGCTCTTCCGGCGGCCGCACATGGCCGTCCAGACGGCTACTCCTGGCTCCATTCGGTTGAGCACGTCCACATAGATCTGCCCCCGGCCACCGGTGCCGAGGAGAGCGAGACGGAGCGGTTGCATGGCGGTCCTCCGGAGATTCCTGCTGAGGGAGTTGCGAATGGTGTCTGCAACAAAGCTGCACTTGTCATCCAGTCACTTGCCGGACTTGTTGACGTTGGAACCGGTTTTGGGGTATCATGCGGCGACGCGCGTAGGGGTTGGAGGGCCTGCCGGTCATGACGAATGCCGGAGCAGGCGTCAGGCTGTTCCGCGATCACGGGAGACTCGCGCCCTCCTCTTCAATCTATCCGATCCAGAGGCCACCGTACCATGCACAACCGGGACAGACTGATCCTGTTTGCGGGCCGTTCGGGACAAAAGCTCGGCCAGAGCATCGCTCAGTGCCTTGAAACAGAGCTCAGCCCGCGAGAGTTTGTTCAGTTTAGCAACGAAAATATAAAAGTGAGAATTCTAGAGAACGTCCGCGAGGCGGATGTCTTCATTGTTCAGACGTCCTCGCCTCCACTGCATGAGAATATCGTGGAGCTCCTGATATCGATCGACGCGATCAAGCACGCTTCGGCGCGGCGGGTGACCGCGGTGCTGCCCTATTTTCCATACGTACGTTCCGACAAGAAGGACGAACCACGCATTTCCATTACGGCGCGCTTGATGGCTGATCTGATCGCTGCGGCCGGAGCAGACCGCATCCTCACGATGAACCTCCACTCCCCTCAGATTCAGGGGTTCTTCAAGATCCCCGGTGACCAGTTGGACGCGGCCCCAATTCTGTGCGACTACTTAAGGAGGAAGGACCTCTCCAATACAGTCATCGTTGCCCCCGACGCGGGAAGCGCCAAACGCGCGGGAGCATACGCTACGCGTTTGGACCTCCCCCTTGCCATCCTCGACAAGCGTCGGTCGGATGACACCGAATCCCCCGAGATTCTTCATGTCATTGGTGAAGTGGAGGGCAGAACCTGCCTGATTATCGATGACGAGATCAGCACAGGAGGCTCGCTGCATGAAACCGTGGAAGCCTTGCGGCATTTGGGGGCTGAGAAGATTTACGCCGCGTGTGTCCACCCCGTCTTCTGCGGCAAGGCTGTCGAGAGGATCAATGCAGCGAAGCTGGAGGAGATTATCGTCACCGACACGGTGCCCCTGAGCGAGAAGGATGACGCCGTTAACAACCTGCAAGTGCTTTCGGTAGCTCCGCTCTTCGCCAACGCCATTCGCAGCATCAATGAGGGGGAGTCGGTCAGCGCGCTGTTCCGATGAGAAATAAATGGAACCGGGACAAGGCGCGCGCATCTTACCCATTGAATCCATCAGGAAATTAAGGGAGTGAGGAACGATGCGAAGTTCTCTGATAGCCGCCTTGCCATGTGCCGCGGTTCTACTCAGTGCCGGTCCGGTACCGGTGGATGCAGGCGTAACCATTTCGTACTCGTCGTCCTCCTGCAACGGCAACGCGACCATCACCTACTGCGACGAACCTCCTCCTGCGTGTGGCTACTCGCGTCCCTGCGGGCACACGCAGTGCGGCTCCTACCCGATCACCCCGACTTACTACTGCGCGCCCTATCGTCCGCCTGCCTATGGGTATAACCCGTATGTGCCACCTTACGCTTACGGCGGTTGGTCCATCGGGCCGCCCACGGTCTTCACATCTCCTCCGTCGTTCTACGGCTTTGACCGAAGCGCAAGGACTGTCCGAGAGTCGGCGCTGCCAACGTACCGTAACGAACAAGGCTCGCGCCCGTATCGAGAGGCAACCGAAAGAAAAAGCGCGGAAGCATCCAGAGAGTTGTCGTCACGGGAAGCAGTTTCTATCTCGAGCAAAGGCGACGCGCCGATCTCCACGGCCATCGACCCGATCACCATTGAGGAGCTGGACAGCCGCACGGTGTTGATTCGATGGAACGCTGACGACCCGAACGACATCGCCTCGGTGGTCTTCTACACAGGGGACATATTCCAGACCCCGGTGGAAGCGCGCCGCGTCACACAGGCGCCCTTCCATACCACGATGCGGTTAACCAACAGCGTCCGGAACGTGGGAGCCACCGTCACTTACGAAGATGGTTCCCAGACGACCAGGTGGATTCCGTACAGCCCACTCAGTCGGTAGGGCATCGAGTTACTTACAGGTGAATCGCGGAATGAGAAACCGAGTGCATCCATTCATTGGCCCCTCAGCCGTGCTCGCCGTTTTCATGGTGGGCCAGTTCCTTCCCGCGCCGAGAATCTCCGCTGCAGAAGTGGGCTACCGCGTCGAAGGCAAGGACTCCGGTGTCGAGGAAGCCGTGCCGCAGTCGCCTGTCGTGCCTCTCGATCGCAAGGTGAATGTTGGCGGTTACGACATTCGAATGGACTTGGCTCCGCGCCCAGTGAACGTCAACGAGAACATCCGCATCACCGTTCGCGTCACTCCTCCCCAGAGCAAGGAGAACTCGGATGACTTGCTGGTGGTGCTGCGCATCCGGGATGAAGCGACCGGGACCGTGACCAACCCGTCACGACCCGTGAAGTACAACCGACTCGATCAAGTGTTTGTCACGAACGCGACCTTTGCGAAAGATGGTGAATACACACTCCACGTGGGAGTGTGGGAAGTAGGTTTCCACCCGATTGCTGTCGGGTTCCTGCTCAATATACCGGAGGAAGCAGCCGCTGGGGAGGGAGAAACAAGCCCGGGCACAGAGAAACTGGTGACCGCCGATCCCTCCAGGCAAACGCCCGAATTGCGGGACCAGGTTTCGTTCGGGATCACTGAAGCGGGTCTGCTGCGCGTCAATTGGCTGCAGAAGGAACCTGCGCCGGAACGCGTTGCCTTCACGCTGATTGATGAATCGGGCGAGGAACTCGCCCGGCAGACCGACGGTGCCGATCCCTTCTTCGGACTTTTCAGGAACTACAAGCACACCGCGAGAGTGAAGGTCCAGGTTTACTACCCCAACGGCGTATCCGCCGACATTCTCATGCCCTTCACCGCCTCCGTCGTCGGCAAATAGTGCAGCGCCCAACGGAGTCGCCACGCAACCTGCGCGGAGACGGGACGGATAGAGGACTCGACATCACCACCCCCACCATCGCCTGCTCTGCAAGAACGCTACGCACAAGACACACGGTCAGCAGGAGGCTGGCTATGCCGCCCCGGCTTCTCCGACAGGATCCCTATCGCAGAACGATGGACCGAGCCTCCCGGACGAAGAAAGCTTTGCACTCATCCCAACTGAACGGCACGCGCATATCTGGCATGGGTTCTGCCTCGGCGTCATCGAAGTAAGTGAGGCTCTTCAGAATGTGGTAGGTGTTGATCCGACTGGCATCATACTTCCGGGGAAGCAACCCAAAATGGTCGGCAAGCGAACCTCCGTCCCGCAGGATGCAGTACATGTCCACAAAATCCCGCCGGCTTCCTCTCCCGGAGATGGCCACCAGCTTCATCAGCGCGATATCGCGCACGTCGGCAATCTCAAAGAAGCGGTAGGGAGTCCCATCGAACAGGAATGGGTCGCGCAGGCGGAAGAATGACAGCTTCGTTTCTCTCAGCAGCACGGTCAGAGAGTGATCGGCTTCCTGCAGCGTCTCATAGGATCCCTGTCGCGCAAGAACACCATGCAAGTCCCGCACGTCCACATCGTCCGAACGGAACAGATCCAGGTCGTCGGAGCAACGGTGCCCGAGCCTCAAGGCTAGACCCGTGCCTCCCGCCAACGTCCATCCGGAAAGGAGAGGACACGCGTAGTCCTCAAGGCGTCTCAACAATTCCACGGTGTGTCGCGGGAGAATTCCCTCGTGCACGGTATCCCCTCCATCTCCAGAAGTTGGCGCCAGAAACTGCGTGTGCGAGGCGAGACTCTGACTGCTTGGGCCGCGATCCGCAGAAAGTTGGCCCTTCCCAGAACGTTCTGAAGCATATAGACATCATCAAGATTCCCGTAGTCGAGTACGCGCTCGATCAACCAGACGGGATGAGCCATTAAGTCTGCTTCCGTAAGCGGGTGATCCCAGAAAAGACGCCTGAGGCGCGTTACGACAGAAGCAGGGTCGGTGGGGGGTGACTTCGCAGCCGACGAGGTTCCCACCGACTGCCGACGTTTCCCCAGTTGCCCTGAGACTGCGTGATTATGGTTCATGATGCCATCATCCATGATAGTGACAATAACGTCAAGGGCGCCCAGTATCCGCGACGCCTCCGGGGAACTGAGGCATGAATGCGCGGGGGGCGATACTGTCTCGGGACCTTGGCGCCTGGATTCTGCCTCACTTGGACAGCAGCGGAAGACGGACAGGAAACAGGGACGCGCACCGCAGACAATCCGCGCGGCGCTGATCCGTCATGATCCGGAGGAGGTTGGCTGGTTTGCTCATCGCGAGATCAACAGGTCCAGCGCTGTCGCCACAAATACCAGTCCGCTGACAATGCCATTGACATTGAAGAAGGCAACATTCACGCGCGTCAGGTCGTCCGCACGAACGAGCGCGTGCTCCAGAAACAAAAGCAACGCGACGATCCCCGTGCCGAGGAAGAAGGGAAATCCCAATCCCGCGACAATGCCGAACGCTGCTAACGTGAGGGTAAAAAGAATGTGCAGGCGTTTGGCGAGGTTCAGCCCTCCGGTAACGCCCAGTTTCTGCACTATGGAATGAAGCCCAACGCTCCGGTCGAACTCATCATCCATCGTTGCATAGATGATGTCGAAGCCCGCAACCCACAGGAGCACCCCCAAGCCCAGCAGGGCGGGAACGTACGACACCTCCCCCCGCACAGCAACCCACGCGCCGACGGGCGCAATACCCAGGCAAAGCCCCAGCACGAAATGCGAGTAGGAGGTGAAGCGTTTGGTGTAGGAGTAGAGACACAAAACGAAGAGAGTTGGGAAAGACAGGAGGAAGGCGAGTGAGTTGAGCTGATGCGCGGCAAAGACGAACAGGCCCGCGCAGACCAGTGTCAGCACTGCTGCTGTCGGCAGCGAGATCCTGCCAGTCGGTAGTTCACGCTCCCGCGTCCGTGGGTTCAGAGCATCGATGTGACGGTCTACGATGCGGTTGAATCCCATCGCGGCGCTGCGCGCTCCGAACATGGCGACCAGAATCCACCCCAGCACCCGAATCTCCGGAATGCCGTGATCGGCCACGATCGCCGCCGTCAGCGCGAACGGCAAGGCGAAGACCGTGTGCTGGAATTTTATCATTTCAAAGTAGGTGCGGATTTTGGTGAACATTGCCTATGAGTTGAGTTGCATGCGAATATGGCAGGTGTGCTGTGTATGGAATGTTGGCACTTTTCTGGGAAGGTGTCGTCCCTGACATGGACGCGTGCCCACCTCCGCGTCAGTTTCACTCTCCTACCCGCCATTTGGCGCGCCCTGCGCGGCTGTGATTTCCAGGCTATGCTCAACGGTCGCGCCGGTGGCCACGTCCGTCACCCGTACCGTCCACTTCCCCACCGGATCGTTGAAGGCAACGGGAAGGTCCAGTTCCGCGCTGCCGGCTGCCCAGCGCAACTTCTGAGACAATGGCGCGACACGCGCTCCGGAGAGATTGAGTGTCTCGACACGGAACACGCCGCGTCCGGGTCTGCCCCCTTCGGTCGCGAGCCGGAGGCGAAGCTTGAGACGTTGCCCCTGCACACAGGTGGGTGGGAGAGCCGCGATGGCAGCGGCGATGCTACAGGTATTGGCAGTGCAGATGGACTTCCAGAATGTCATGTTCGATAGGTCTCCCTTCCAGGAATATAGTCTTGTTCCTGAGTATACTCGTTACGGGTGAAAACACCCCCTCACCCTCGAACCCTTTGGGTTCGCGCCCTCTCCCCATCGCGCTGACTCTCAGACACACTTAACACCGTGAGCTACATCCGGTAAACTAGTGCATCGTTTTGGAAGTTCCCCCACAAAAGGACACCGGATCGCTTCAGCGTCCGGTAGCTCACACAGGCAGCTACACGATGGAGGCTACCCTTCTTTTCTCCCCTTTCAACCCGTGTTCGTGCCGAA
>Ga0210051_1006689_pt1 | contig 10853 bp, 7 predicted proteins | sample CryGey092014_all_FD_185464 | JGI IMG/M metagenome (GOLD analysis project Ga0210051, IMG submission 185464) | Groundwater microbial communities from aquifer - Crystal Geyser CG23_combo_of_CG06-09_8/20/14_all (SPAdes) (version 2) | ecosystem: Environmental > Aquatic > Deep subsurface > Groundwater ...
AAGGGGTAGTCAGAGCGGGCGACATCCCCTTGAACCCCTGTCGCCCGCTTGATACTAGAATACTAAGAATAGCCAATATATTATGGCAAAAATTTAAACTAACACCCCCGAAAAGGGGGCGAAAGTTTAAATAATCATCAAAATATTCCATTATTTATGACAAAGCTGGAAGAGCTTTACAAGGGGCTGCTAGCAAGAAAAGTTACAACGTTAGAAGAGATTACTAGAATTGCGAAAAAAATTGTTAGTCCGAACGCAACATCGGAGTATGTTCGAAAGAAGTATATCGAAAAACTGTTAGCTCAAAAGAAAGTTGTAAGGGTAAGAAAAGGACTCTACGCTGTTTTAGACCCAAACCAGAAACCAAAAACATTTTCTCCGGATCATTTTCTAGTAGCCTCGAAAATCAAATCTAAGTATTATTTAGGATATCATACCGCTTTAGAGTTTCATGGCTGCGCTTATTCATACTACAACGAAATTTATATTTGCATTAACAAGAAAGACAGGTTCGACCCTTTTGAGTACAGAAATTTGCGATTTACGCCTGTGTTTACAAACGATTTAAGGACTGGGGTGTCTAAAAGAAAATATTTGGGGCACCAAATTTTTGTATCCGCTCCTGAAAGGACATTTGTAGATTGCATTGCTAACCCTACTTATGCAGGTGGCTGGGAAGAAACTTTGAAAAGTTTAGAAAGTTTGAGAGGAATCAAAGCTCAAAATATTTATCAGGTACTGCAAAAGTTTGATACAGACTTCTTATATAGAAAAGCAGGTTTTGTGTTGGAGCTCCTGCGCGTCAGCTCAATCCATTACGAAAATATAGATGCGGCATTTTTAGAAAAAATTAAAACTAAAATCGGAAAAGTTCCTGCGTATCTAGAACGGGGTAAGCCATCCACTCTGAATAAAAAGTGGAATTTATACATTCCAAAAAAGTTTGAGTCTGTGTTAAGGGGTGTTTGATTATGAAATACGTGTGATATCGTTAGAGTGTATTATCTGTCCGATGTGCACCACGTTTGTTCACTGACCGCACAGCGAAAGCATTCTTTCGATGACGCTTCATTCGGGATGCCCGTAAAGGGCAATGCTCGAATGAAGCTCCTACTGCGAGAAATAGGGGAGTGGGGTGGTTGGCGGGGAGGAAAGTTAAATAAAGCGGAAAGATATACCACTGCTAGATAAAGAAATGTGTGGTGGAAGAGAGATGCACAAAGCAATATACACAGACTGCAATAAAGAGTATGAGGGGGGCAAATGAAAAATAGAAGAGGAAGGGTAGCGTTTTTGGATATTGAAACTACAGGATTAAACCCAAGCAGAGCTCAGATTACAGTGATAGGGATAGGTAAGAGTAACGGCAAAGTAGCACAGCTCATTGGAAGAAATATCACAAAGAAGAATTTGCAAAAAGCGCTGCGAGGGGTTGAAAAAATTGTCACATACAATGGTGAAAGGTTCGATTTTCCATTTATCGAAAAACACTTAGGGATAAATCTAAAAGAGGGATATGAATCTGAAGATTTGATGTATAAATGCTGGGAGCAGAATTTATATGGGGGGTTTAAGGAAGTTGAAGAAAAACTAGGTATATCAAGATACTCCAATGCTGATGGAGAAAAAGCATTACAATTATGGTACAGGTACAAAAGATTTGGTGATAAAAATGCACTCAAAGAATTGGTATACTACAATAAAGAAGATGTATTAAATCTTTCAGCAGTAAGAAAAAAATTAAGAGATAGAAAAAGAGTAAAAAAGAGGGCTGCGAAGAAAGCGAAGGGTAAAAGGAAGAGAAGAAGGTAAGATTGGTGAAGTAAGTAGTTTTTTTACTCATTACAGGATTGATTTAGAGGGATGGTGATAAGTTAATTCGGTTTGCAAAAGGTTGAAATATATATCTTTATATACTGAAAATACGATAATGATGGTATGCCTTCACAAATGACCAAACTTTTAACAGGATACGAAGAGGCATTAAATGAATCTAGAAGAAGATATGAGGAGATGAGAAAAGGTAGATATAAAAATGCACAAATTTTTTATGAGTCTTTCTTTAAAAATCTAATCAGAAAATATAATCCAACTGATTTCACGGCCAAAATACTTGCTGAACAACTTTTTGAAACAGACAAGGTTAGATTTGCTGCGGTGGACGGGGCTTGCTATAAAGACCACTTACAAGATTACATGATATTTTTCGGTGCATCCTATCCAATCAGAGGGATAATAGACTTTAGCAAAACAGGCAATCAAGTGATATATGAGCCTTGGTCAGCAGAAGAAGATGTGAGCATGGTTGCTTATGTTCCAATTCCATTTGCCGAATTGAGTGAAACAGTAGAAGACCCCTTCGTTGTTTCTGACGAACAAAAAGTTGACTTATCATACATTCACTTACAATTAATGCAGTTGGCAGAAATATTTCAGGCGTACATGCTAGTAAAGTCATCAGATCTCAGACCTAAAATATTGCTGTGGGATCAATCAATGAGCAGCTCTATGAATAGTAATGATGTAAATTACAAAAGAATAAATTTAAGAGGCTATAAATACCAAATGAGAACACTAACAGCGCAAGATATTATTCTTGCTCAATCTCATCCATATAACGAGGAATTAGAAATCCCGTCCAAAAAGAAATTTAGAACCTTCAATTACGTCCTTTACCAATTACAAAAGAAATCACCACAAAAACTTTCAGATTTTACAAAAGCCCTTGGGATGAGAGAAAATGAACTAATTAGAAGAATTGAGTATTTGACTAGTGATGTAGAATCTGAAGATCCTTTAAAAGAAAACAACCCTCTCGTTTACAAGGAAAATGATAACTTGTCCTTTAATGATGAATATGAAGATTCGTGGGAATATGTAGTAGGGTTATTTGAAAATATATGTAAGAAATTGTTTAAAGATAAAAAACCAGATGCGTTGATTTACAAGAAGAAAACGTCTGAAGGAGAAACAAAAGAAGGGTGGATGACGCCAAATGATTTGAGATTTTTAATCAGCGTTGGTTTAAGAGCGCTTATTGAGGAATGTTGGAGGTATAATATTTTATTGATAGGGATAGTGAAAGATTCATCATCTCGGTATCTAACAAGAAATTATATTGGTGTGATAAAATATATTGGAAAATATCAAAATGTTCCAGAGGTACTTCTTCCATGGACTGATAGAGATTTTTTAGAAACTTTACCCTGGATCGATGATAATCTCAATGCGCCTTGGTCTACAATAGAATTTGATTCCATGTTCATGACCTTACACATGGTAGCAGAGAACGGAGAGTCAAAACTCACAGGGGTTAGAGGCTATGAAATAAACCCGCCCGAAAGATTGTTTGCAAGGTCGTTAGCACAATTTTATTTGAATAGATCAAAAAGGGCGCTTCTTGCTGGACATACGATTTTTATAGACAGATTGCTTATCCCTCAAATAGATAAAAAAGAGGGTAATGAACTTGTGTTAGACAAAAATAAAGAAAAGTTAGGAATAATTAAACCGATTGCCTTTTTGAATAAAGACGTAAAAAATAATGTTCAGAATTTAATGGTATACATATTGAACATACTAACCAAAAATTTATATCCTGAAGTTATAGGCTATCCAGATCCACTTCATAAAGCTGATTGGGGTGCAAAAAGTTTATACAAAAAAATTAAACCAGTGATAGAAAGCAGTAATATATCTATAAGGTCGAACCCGCTTTCTAAAACTTTTAGGAGACTTAGAGAAGAGATGAGGAGGACTTAAAATGGAAAAATTCAGAGAAAAAATAATCGGGAGATTAATGTGGGCAGATATAGACCCGAACACAAGATTTAGGTACCAGATATGGTTTGATTATACAAGAAAATTAATAAGCCAAGTACGGGAAGGAGATTTGGTAGTGGCTCCAAATTTTACAAGCGGTGAGAATGTAAGGTGGAGCATCCTACAGTTAATAAATGTAATGCCGAGACATTATGCTCTTGGAACAGATGCAAAAGATTTAAAAGGATTTCCTGGTTTTGTTATGCAGGCAGCAAAAAGCGCATCTGCTGATTGGACAGAACAGGAAACAGAGTCTTATGAAGATACAACAAAAATAATTTGTGAAGCAATTCCAGCTAACTTAGAATTTAAAGATGAGGAAGAGCCAAAGATTATACCAGAATCTACTATGCCAATGATTGGGAAAGATGTTAGAGTGCTCTCTTCAGACATGACTGAAAAAATCTTTAATGGTGGTCTTAGCAAGAATGATGAAAATATTATTGTTGTAGGTCATTTGGCCCGTGACAAAAATGTTGAAATATTGATTAGAACAGAAGACATGATAAAAACCCATTTTGGCATATTTGGGTTTACTGGCGTTGGGAAATCGAATTTTATAAGTAGCACAATAAGCAAATTGCTTTCAACTAATAGAAATGTTAAGATAGTCTTGTTTGACTTAGTTGATGAATATGTCGGCTTGCTAATTGACCAAATTTTGAATGAAAAAATTAATACAAAGATTGTTTGTTTGGGAAAAGAAACATTGATAGACCCTGTATTTGAGTTCATTAACAATCCTAACGACGGAAAACTGGCGGATGTTTCCAATTTATTTTTAGACAATTTGTTGCTTCCAAAAGGCCTCAGGAATAAGAAAGAGAGCTACAAACCGGCGATTAAAACTTTATTAAAAGAAAATAAAATCAAGATATTTCAGGAGAGAATTACAAGAACCCTTGAAGATTTTTTGAGTGAGACTTGGAACGATGTCATAGTTCGTCTAACAGGAGTTAAAAAGAAGAAATTGGAAGAAATGCGAAAGAATATTTTTGATCAGTATACTAAAGAAGAATTAACCCCTGAACTTGCTAAGGAACTTGTGAAAAAGCTAGGTTTTGGAGAGGGAGGAGCGATAATGGGTGTAGAGAAGTCAACGGCTGAGATATTGGAAGACTCAGCTTTGAGAGAAAGGATTGAGTTTAACTTAGTACACCCTTTAAAAGAAATTATTGGCACTAAACATGTTGGAATTAGCAGTAAAATAAAAATTAGCCTATCTGAAATACTTAGAGACTTGAATATCACAGGTAACTCCAGTCTATACATAATAACTTCACATGATCCTAACAAAGTAAGAGTATTTGCAAGTCGCTTAGGAAACTCTCTTTACAGGGCTCGTAGAGAACATGGAATTATATCACCCTTAGTATCTTTTGTTTTTGATGAAGGGGATCAATTCATACCATTATTAACTTCGCCTTCTTCTACCTATGCTACCTCAAAAGCTAGTATAGAAAACTTAACCAGAAGAGGTAGAAAATTTGGTATTGGGGTGGGGATTGCAACACAAAGAAGCGTGTATCTTGATACAAATATAATGGGGCAACTTCACACATATTTTATAAGTAAACTCCCCAGAAAATCTGATAGAGAACGGGTGGGGGAAGCATTTTCCCTAGCTGAAGACCAATTTACTCAAACATTCAAATTCCTAAAGGGACAATGGCTTCTAGTCAGTCATGATGCGGCTGGTATAGATATACCGATTCCAATACAGGCGCCAAATGCAGAAGATAGGATCAAGAAATTTCTAAATGTAAAAGTGAGTGATACCCATGGATGATATGATTTCAGATTATCTCATCTCAGCAATAATGAAAAGAGAGTGCATCATGTTTGTAGGTGCTGGGATGTCTATTGATGCAGGTCTCCCAAGCAGTGGAGAGTTAGCAGAAAGATTATTTAGTATCCTTGAGAAAAGAGGATACACCCGACCTAGTAACTTTACACTTCCAAAATTAGCAGGAGATTTTGAAAAAGAACGTTCGAGAAAAGAACTTGAAGAAATTATTAGATCCGAAATTGTTGCTTCTATGGAAAATTGTGATCCTACCCCTTATAATTTCCTTGCTAACTTAAAACCTTTACCGAATGATATTCTAGTTACTAATTATGATCATTTGTTGGAATCAACTCTTGGTGAGCAAAACTATGTACCTATATTTAATGACTCTGCGATTAGTAAATATTCCCTTTCAAAGACTAATTTATTTAAGATCCATGGCGATATAAACAGTTTAGAAGAGGCAATAATAACAGAGGAAGATATAAAAAAATATGAAGAAAAACATCCAATTATTTGGAATAAGATTAAAGCACTTTTTCAAGAGAGACCCATAATATTCTTAGGCTTTAGTATCGAAGATGAGCATATTAGATGCATTTATAAAAAAATTAGAGAACAACTCGCAGAGCATATGCCTCTAGCCTACGCAGTTACCACGGATGATGTAAATAAACTACGCCTTGAGGAGGTGGGTATTAAGCATATTAAAATGAATGCCAGAGAATTTTTGGAAAAACTTTTAGAAAAAATGGATAGAGAAGGTTATAATACTTTACCATTTGAAATACTACCAATCCCCAATAATAAACCCAATAATAATCCCTTTTCAATTTATAGTACAGAATATTTTCCAGAAAATAATTGGGATACTTTAGTAAACAATATGTTTATAGAGCCAATAGATTTTGCTATGGAAATTGAGCCAGGCAATACTATCATAGAAGGGCATAGGGGCAGTGGGAAATCTATGATTTTGAAGTATTTATCTTATGAAGCACAAAGTAAAAGAGGTTTCAAGGAAAAATGGGATAAAAATTATATAGGCATATACTTGAAATTTAGATCCAGTGTAGTTATTACTACTACCAAAAAATTATTTAAGGGGGGTAAAGAAGCGTGGATAACTTATTTTATGAGTTATGTAAATCTTCTCATTGGAGAAGAAATTATAAGGACATTGAAAAAGGCAAAAGATAATAAAGACATTAAAGTAGATTCTGACAGGAGTCTTGTTTCAGAAATAATATATTTATTCTTTGAATCTGTGCCAAATATTAATGAAGAAAAAACACTCGAAAATCTACTGTTAATGATCAAAAGAATACGAAATGAACTTGCTCAGCAACATCTTTCAAAGTATGATATTCCTAGTGATTTCCTAAAGCAGTTAGTATCTTCCATAAAAGAACATGTTAAAGATTGTTTAGATAAAAATTTTTATATTTTATTAGATGAATATGATAATTTAGATGATGACCAACAGCGAGTAGTGAACACTCTAATAAAAGATAGAGACTTTAGCTATAAGGTTGGCGTCAAACTTTTTGAAATGATTTATGAGGATACTAGAGGAAGATTATTAGAAAAAAATAACGATTACACTTATGTAAATACTGATCGTTTTGACCCACGCGATCCGCTATATAGCAAATTTGAAAATTTTGCAAGAAATGTTGCTAACAAACGTCTTAAAGCCTATGATTATAAAAATACCATTGAAGAAATCCTTCCAAACGAAAAAAACGGAGCAAAACGAGGTTTTGAAAGTTACGATTATTCCGGTTTTAAAAACGTAGTGAGACTTTCTTCGGGTATTATAAGAGATTTTCTGGAATTATGTAAAGATATGGTATATTACTCTAATCTATGGGTGTTGAAAGAAAAAAGAGAGAAATTAGACGTTATTCCTCCTAATATCCAAAATACAGTTATCAAAATTCATTCAAATCTACTTTATGAAAATATAGATAAAATAAATGGATATGATGAGAAATCTCAAAAATCCCGCTCTGCTAATACCAACATTTTAATAAATAACCTTGCAAAAATATTTCAAACCGTGCTTAGAGGCTCAAAGAGTAAAGAAGAAAGAACCGTATCAGGATTTCAGTTAAGAAATGTAGAAAAGTTAAGTAGCACAGCGACAAATGCATTAAAAGATGCGACTTCTTATAGACTTCTGCAAGTCCCATATAATCCGCGAGAACCACAGAACCCTACAAGATATACTCCTTGTGAAAGATATAAATTTCATAGGCTTTTATGTCCACGATTTAGGTTATCACTTGCAGAAAGGTGGCCTAAAGAGATTGATGCAGAAGTATTTAGTGAGATTTTAAATAGACCAAAAGAAACCGTAAATGAAATAACAAGATATTTCCTCAAAAATATTCCTCCTACAACGACAACAAAATTAACGTTTTTTGGGGGTGATAAAAGATGAAGCAAAATCCGACTATGCTCAATGATTATTTACGAAACGAAGAGAATATAAGTTTTAGAAATCTTATAACCGCAGTAAGCTACGAAGATAGGGGATTTTTATCAGTTAAGACTATTCTTGAACGTTTTAAAATAGAAAAAGCAGTTCTTATTCTTTTTGGAAAAAATTATTTAGACAGCCAAATGCAGGAAAAGTGGGAAATACAAAAAAATCTATTGAACAGCCTCTTTAACAAATATAAAATAGAATATGTAGAAATAAGATGTGATTCGATCTTTTTTAATGAGTCTATTGATGAGATAAAAACCATCACAAAAAATAAGTTACCAAACATAATTAATATAACACCATTGCCAAAAAATTATATTCTAAGACTGGCTAAAGAATTTGATGATGAAAAAAATATTTTCTTTTATTATAGAAGCACATATAGAGAACCGAGTAAAGAACAACTCGATATAAGTATAGAAAGAATAATACCTGTGGAAGGATTTGAAGGTACAAGAGAATTAACTGCTGAAGATATATTGGTGTTAATTCTTGGATATGAGGGGCATCGTGCACAATCATTTCTATCTAATTTTTCTCCTTATAAGATACTCCCTTTGATTAGTATTCCAAACGAAGGGGACAAAGAAATAGATGATGGGTATTATAATAACGTATTAAATTGTAATTGGAAGCTACTTAGGAAGCATAGTGTTTTAAAAAAGTCGGATGGTTCTTTTTTTACAATTTCTTCATTGAATCATTTAAATTTTACTTTAGAACTTAAAGATATTATTAATACTTATAAGGAAAATGAGATAGATGTTTGTATATCCCCAATAGGAACAAAAGCACAAACACTCGGCCTTTATTTATATTGGAGAGAACATCCTGACACTCAAATTATATACTCAGTACCCATTAAAAGATTTGATGTTACTGCTAATAGGGCTACCATAAAGGACATATATCCAATCCCTTCTATTAAGACATTTGATACTAACGTAAAAGAGGCTGAACCGTGGATATATGGTTTTCCTCCAAAGATGTGAATCTATATGACAATCTCACAGTCGATGCGGCGCACTCAATATCGCTTGCATATAATAAATCATCGTAATCTTTAATATGCCCGAGGACCATTAGGACCGTGAGGATGAAAAATGGGATCTTACAATAAGAGTAAAACTGTAATTCCTTTTTGTGTTGCAGATCGTCCTGCTTCTCTGAGAATTCTAAAAGGGGTGGACCCAAAAATATATGAGGGGCATATAGGTATAATGGCGCATGCGAATACATCTGAAAATTTTCAGAAATTGTTTGGGATGTATCCTTGTGTTAAAGATGGTTTTTGTGATGTGGTAAATAAAAAGTGTCCTTATGGTGGAAAAATCTCTAAGTGTAGTAAAGGAAAAATGTTGAGAGCAAGGACTATTAAAATTTGTGATTCTGGTATTTTCACTAAACATGGTTGTATGATAGAGGACTATGAAAATTTGTTTGAGATATATGAGTGCATGGGTGTTGATTATGGTGTGATTATTGATTATCTTAAGGATAAAGATAGGACTGTAAAGAGTGCTATGAAAGCAATAAAGATTTACAAGAATAAGAAATATTGTTTTAAGTTAATTGGTGTTTCTCAGGGAAAAACCCTTAAGGAATATTTAGAATGTTATGAGCAACTTAAAGAGATGGGTTATACCTATATTGGTGTTGGTGGGTTACTTAAAAAGAATAAAAATAGTGCTAGGTATGTAAGAGTGCGGAATGAGAAATTTTTGGATAAGGTTTTGGGATGTATCAGAAAGAAATATCCTGATGATTGGTTGTTTGCTCTTGGTTGTTACCATCCCAAACGACATAGAATGTTTGAGAAACATCAAATATTTGGTAGCGATTACAAAGGCTGGATTTTTCAATATGAAAAAGATGAAACAATGAATGAAAAAGCAGCGCAGAAGGATAGGTTTAAACAGGTTAGGAGTTATTTAAGAACAGAGGTATATGATAAATTGTGTGTTAAGCAACGACTCTTAGTTATTTCCTGCTCGGAACGTAAAAAGAAAGTAATAGGACATGTGCCTGCTTTTGAACTTTACGATGGCGTTAACTATAGAAGTATTAAAAAGCTGAAAAGAGAAGAAATACTCCCATCAAACGTTGATATCAAAATAGTTTCTGCCAAGTATGGTCTAATAGATTGGGATAAACCAATCAAACATTATGAGAAACGAATTACGTCTGATCACGCTAAAGTGTTGCAATCCCAAGTTACACCAAAATTAGAGACAGTTTTATCAAATAATGGTTATACCGAAATTTTTATCAACATGGGAAACGACTATATGCTAGCGATTGACGGATTTAAAAAATTCATCCCAAACGATGTAAACCTCTTTCAAGCAGAGGGAAGGATTGGTCAGAGAATGGCGCGAATGAAAGGGTGGTTACTCAAAAAGGGTTGATTCTTCATTCTACTGATGTAACTACATTATGAACTGTGTAGTATTATAAGTAGTCACCCTAAACATTTTTCATAATTGGTCGCCTTCACCCCCTTCGATTTTTTCTATCACTGCGCAGTACAGCACAAAACAAAAAATATATTTATTCATAACCTAATTAGGTGTTATGGAAATAATAGTATGCGCAAAACAGGTGCCTGACCTTACAGAGGTGGATATTAAAATAAATCCTGATGGGAAAAGCATAAACCTGGAATCAATACCCCTGGATATCAACGAGCTGGATAATTATGCGCTTGAAGAAGCTTTGCTGATAAAAGAAAAATATTCTGGTAAGGTT
>Ga0210051_1006700_pt1 | contig 10840 bp, 5 predicted proteins | sample CryGey092014_all_FD_185464 | JGI IMG/M metagenome (GOLD analysis project Ga0210051, IMG submission 185464) | Groundwater microbial communities from aquifer - Crystal Geyser CG23_combo_of_CG06-09_8/20/14_all (SPAdes) (version 2) | ecosystem: Environmental > Aquatic > Deep subsurface > Groundwater ...
AAATCAAATTCAGCCCGCCCGCATTCATTCCCCAGACCCCTTTCTGCGGGCGGACAAAATCCAAAAACAAATTAGTCTCGGTTTTGCGAAAATCCATATCCCCAGAAAATAGTTTTCGCAAAACCGAATCCGAATTGAAGCCCCGCCACACCGCCCGAATACTTGGAGGGCGGAACCGAGCAGAAATTTCCCTTTCCTTTTTTGAATTTTTTTCAGAGGGCGAGCGCAAAAGAAAAATTGTAAGGGAAAATTTCTGCGAGGTTGCCACCGGAGCGATAACGGAGGCGGGCGGCGGGGCGGAGAGCGTACGATTTAGTTTCGCTTCACCACGCGCTCCGCGCGTGCCACATCTTGGCTCTTCAAAAACCATTAAGTTCTATTCTGGTGTCTTTATACAACTCCGCTCGAACTCACTTTAGCAAAAATTCAGGCGGTTGAATAGGTGCCGCGCTCCGCGCGGCATCCCACCCAGCGGCTCCGCCGCGCCGCTTACGCGTCGCCACCAAAGCCCGCAAAAATTTCTATTTTTATTTCTTGGGCGCGCGCAAAGGATTTTTTCAATTAAGGAATGAAATTTTTGCGGGCTTTGCTCTGCGCTGACGCGCAGGCGGAGCCGCTTCCCACCCCAAGTCCCGCTTCGCGGGACTGCCAGCAGGCAAAAATTTTCCTCCCCTCAAACTCCCCTCCAATTTTTGCCTGCTGGTTTTGGCGGGCGAGGGCGGTTGTTCTTTGGGCTTTCTTGTGATAGATTATAGCTGTGCAAGCGAGTGTTGACTTGCAGAGAGAGAGAGAGTATACTTTCTCTATAAGGTCGTTTTATAATAAGCGTTGAAATTAGGTCGACCGACGCTTCAAAAATAACTTAAAGAATAAACAACTATATGAATCAATCAACAAAATGGATTGTCGGTGTAATCGTGGTCGTTGCCGTCGTAGTAGTTGGCTATTTTGTGCCTAAAGGTCCAAGCGGTCCGGTTTTAACAGAACCGATTAAAATTGGATTTATTGGTCCGCTCACTGGTGATGCGGCCAACATAGGACAGAATGTCCGTACCGCAGTTGAAATTTCCGTCAAGGAGGTAAATGAAACCGGAGGTATTGACGGCCGTCCGCTCGAGGTTATTTACGAAGATGGACAATGTACGGGCAATGTGGCATCGAATGCCGCTAACAAGCTGATAAGTATAAATAAGGTTCCGTTGATTCTAGGTGGCGCTTGCTCTGGAGAAACCTCCTCTTTCATGGGAGCAGCCGAACAATCAAAGACGGTTGTACTTTCTTATTGTTCTTCGGCCCCAGCGATTTCTCAAGCCGGAGATTACATCTTCAGAAATTATCCGTCTGACTTGTATCAGGGGTCGTTTGTCGCGGAGTATATCTATAACAAACTTGGCAAAAAGAAAGTTGCTGTTCTCTACGCAAAATCGGATTGGGGCAATGGCATTAAGGATGTCTTCTCTAAGAAGTTTAAGGAGCTTGGAGGAACAATTGTTATAGAAGAAGGATACGAGCAAACTAGCCGAGATTTAAGAACGCAATTAACAAAAATCAAAGCAGTAAATCCGGAACTCATTTACTTTCTCGGCTACACAGAAGCGTCTATCCCCGGCATAAAGCAGGCTAAAGAATTGGGGCTTACTATTCCTCTTTTTGGTGGTGATGCGTGGGATGACTCAAAAATATGGACTGAAGTTAGCTCGGCAGGCGAGGGAGCAATGTACTCCGTTATGTATGCTCCGCTTAATAATGACTTCAAGGCTAAAATGAGGGCGAAGGTTGGGAATGACGAGATTACGATTTGCACCCCTCAAGCGTACGATGCAGTGAAACTTGTGGCGAAAGTGATTGAAAAAGTTGGCACGAACGCAGAAGCGATTAAGAACGAACTCTATAAAACAAGTTATACCGGCGGAGTATCTGCGTCGGAAATAAGATTTGATTCGAATGGTGATTTGGTGGGCGCAAATTATATCGTCAAGGTGGTTCGGAGCGGAAAAGCTGTTGAGGCAAAATAAAAACAACCGAACCGCTTCGCAAAATTGCCTCCAAACTCGGAGGCAATTTTGTTGAGAATAAACGCCAAAAAAGATACAATCAAAGCGTATGGATATTATTCCGCAACTTATTTTAAATAGTATCATTGCCGGAGCGATTTATACTTTGGTCGCTCTTGGTTTTAATCTCATTTACGGCGCGACAAAATTTTTTAATCTGGCGCACGGTGTAATGGCGGCAGTCGGCGGCTACGTGTTCTTTTACCTTGCCAAGACTTTGGGCTTGAACATTTTTATTGCCGTTATTATCGGCGTAGGGTTAGCGGGTCTTGTCGGTTATGGCTTGGATAAATTGATTTATCTCCCGCTCCGAAAACGTAAAGCGTCAAATATGGTTTTGCTGGTCGCCTCGCTTGGGGCATTTACCGCCCCGCAAGCGGTTATCGCCATTTTATTTACCAGTCAGTTCAAAACACTTTCGCAACATGTCGGCACGCAAAAACTTTTTGAAGTTTTTGGCGGTTTCATAACTCAAACACAGTTAATCATTTTGACGTCTGTCGTCTTGATTACGGCAGGACTTGTTTTGCTTCTTCACAAAACGCAGTTTGGCAAAGCAGTCAGAGCTATAAGCGACGATGAAGAAGTGGCAAAAATCATCGGTATTAACACGAATAAAATTATTGGTTATGTGTTTTTCATTGGTTCGGCAATCGCTGGTTTGGCGGGCATTTTAGTCGGTTTCGACACCGGCATTGAACCAACAATGGGACTAAGTTTACTGCTCAAGGGCGTTATTGCTTCCATTGTTGGCGGGGTTGGAAATATTTACGGCGGAGTTTTAGGCGCGTTTCTTTTGGGATTTGTTGAGAACTTCGGCATTTGGAAAATATCCGGCGAATGGAAAGACGCCATCGCCTTTGCCTTACTGATTGTGTTTTTAATTTTCCGCCCCCGCGGAATTATGAACAAGTGATATGGAATATTTAATACATTTAGCCATTCTGTTTGCAATTTACGCTATCCTTGGAGTTAGCTTGAATTTAGTTGTTGGTTACACTGGCCTCTTGTCAGTAACCCACGCTGCTTTCTACGGCATTGGTGCTTACACAACCGCCATACTTTTAACTCAAAGCGGGGTTGGCTTTTTCCCTTCCATAGTGTTAGGAGTAATCCTAACACTAATCACCAGTTTTTTAATTGGGCTTGTGCTTTCCAAATTCAAGGGTGATTATTACGCTCTTGGTACTTTTGGATTTAACACCATTCTTTTTGCGATTTTTCTCAATTGGCAAAGTTTGACGAGAGGGCCTTTGGGCATTCCCGGAATTTCAAGGCCGGAATTGTTCGGTATTAACTTTGCCAGCAATTTTAACTTTTTAATTCTGGCCTTGTTATTCTTGGGTTTGATGTATTTTGCCTCGCGTTTTATCACAAGCTCCTCCCTTGGACGGGTATTGAAAGCAATCCGCGAGGACGAAACGGCCATCGCCGTTTTTGGCTACAATACCCTCTATTTCAAACTTGTTATTTTTATCATCTCTGCCGCGATGGCGGCAATCGCCGGCTCACTTTTCGCTTCTTATATCACTTTTATTGACCCTTCCGGTTTCCGACTAATGGAGTCCGTGTTTATTTTGGCGATTATTATTTTGGGCGGACTGGCTAACTTGCGCGGTTCAATTTTAGGGGCTTTGTTTTTAATACTGCTTCCGGAAATTTTGCGCTTTGTCGGTTTCCCGGCTGACATAGCGGCTCAAATGAGGCAAGTTGTGTATGGAGTTATCTTAATTTTACTCATGCTCTACCGACCGCAAGGTCTAATAGGCGAATACAAATTATGAAAATTATTGAAACAAAAAATCTTGCAAAACGATTTGACGGCGTTCACGCCGTTGACCGTCTTTCAATTGGAATCGAAAAGGGAAGCATTACCGGCATCATCGGACCAAATGGTTCAGGCAAAACAACGCTTGTCAATCTTTTGAGCGGTATGCTTCCGATAGATGGCGGAGAAGTAGTTATAGACGGAGTTCAAAAACTTACGCATATACTGCCCCATCAGATTTCTTTTTTTGGTATTACCCGCACATTTCAGAATGTCCGGCTCTTTGAACAAATGACAGTGCTAGATAATATTTTGGTTGTCGTAACCGAACGGAGTGTCTTTAGTTCGTTCTTTGAAAAGCACACAAAGTATCATCAAAAACTTGCCGAGGAAGTACTGCAGAAAATCGGCCTCTGGGAAAAGAGAGGGCAATTAGCCGTCAACCTTTCTTACGGACAGAGAAAACTTTTGGAAATCGCCCGCACTTTGGCTATGAAAGCGGAGGTTTATCTTTTTGACGAGCCGTTTGCAGGTCTCTTTCCGGAGATGAGAAAAATTGTTTCAGGTATTATCCGTGAGTTAAAACGGGAAAACAAAACTATCGTTTTAGTTGAACACGATATAGGTTTAATCCGCGAGCTTTGCGATTATATTTTCGTAATGGACGAAGGCAAGTTATTGGCCGAGGGCGCGCCAGAGCATGTTTTAGAGAAAAGAGCGGTTATTGAGGCGTATCTTGGCGAATGAATATGACAAAAGAAATTTTACTACAACTTCAAAATGTTTCGGTTCATTACGGCGGGGTGAAAGCGCTTGATGATGTTGATGTTGCGCTTGATGAAGGCGAAATTGTAGCGTTGATGGGGCCTAATGGCGCGGGCAAGTCAACGATATTAAAGACGATTTTCGGCTTGGCTCCGGTTCATGTCGGAAAAGTTTTATGGCACGAAAAAGAGATTAAGCCGGTTTCCTACGAAGTCGTGCAAAGAGGCATTGCTTTTGTTCCGCAAGGCAGACGAGTTTTCGGAAATTTAACCGTTGAGGAAAATTTGGAAATCGGCGGTTTTATCATTGGTAACCAACAGGAATTAAAAAGGCGCGTTGCGGAAGTAATGGAAACTTTTCCGGTGTTGAGACAAAAGCGGAGAGCCAAAGCCGGAACGCTATCAGGCGGGCAACAGCAGATGCTCGCTTTGGCGCGAGGGTTGATGACCGAGCCAAAGGTTTTACTCCTTGATGAGCCTTCGCTTGGACTCGCGCCGAAAATCGTCAAAGAAGTTTTTGCGAAGATTAAGGAAATCAACGAGAAGCACAAAACGGCTATCATGGTAGTTGAGCATAACATCAAATCTTTACTTGATATCGCAGGCCGCGGCTATGTTTTGGATAAAGGAAAAGTTGTAGCAAAAGATACTTCGCAAAAACTTCTTGAGAGCGGTATTTTGGAAAGAGTGTTTGTGGGGAAATCGGTTTGATTTTGTTTCAACCGCCCTCGCCCGCCAAAACCAGCAGGCAAAAATTTTCCTCCCCTCAAACTCCCCTCCAATTTTTGCCTGCTGGTTTTGGCGGGCGAGGGCGGTTGTTCTTTGGGCTTTCTTGTGATAGATTATAGCTGTGCAAGCGAGTGTTGACTTGCAGAGAGAGAGAGAGTATACTTTCTCTATAAGGTCGTTTTATAATAAGCGTTGAAATTAGGTCGACCGACGCTTCAAAAATAACTTAAAGAATAAACAACTATATGAATCAATCAACAAAATGGATTGTCGGTGTAATCGTGGTCGTTGCCGTCGTAGTAGTTGGCTATTTTGTGCCTAAAGGTCCAAGCGGTCCGGTTTTAACAGAACCGATTAAAATTGGATTTATTGGTCCGCTCACTGGTGATGCGGCCAACATAGGACAGAATGTCCGTACCGCAGTTGAAATTTCCGTCAAGGAGGTAAATGAAACCGGAGGTATTGACGGCCGTCCGCTCGAGGTTATTTACGAAGATGGACAATGTACGGGCAATGTGGCATCGAATGCCGCTAACAAGCTGATAAGTATAAATAAGGTTCCGTTGATTCTAGGTGGCGCTTGCTCTGGAGAAACCTCCTCTTTCATGGGAGCAGCCGAACAATCAAAGACGGTTGTACTTTCTTATTGTTCTTCGGCCCCAGCGATTTCTCAAGCCGGAGATTACATCTTCAGAAATTATCCGTCTGACTTGTATCAGGGGTCGTTTGTCGCGGAGTATATCTATAACAAACTTGGCAAAAAGAAAGTTGCTGTTCTCTACGCAAAATCGGATTGGGGCAATGGCATTAAGGATGTCTTCTCTAAGAAGTTTAAGGAGCTTGGAGGAACAATTGTTATAGAAGAAGGATACGAGCAAACTAGCCGAGATTTAAGAACGCAATTAACAAAAATCAAAGCAGTAAATCCGGAACTCATTTACTTTCTCGGCTACACAGAAGCGTCTATCCCCGGCATAAAGCAGGCTAAAGAATTGGGGCTTACTATTCCTCTTTTTGGTGGTGATGCGTGGGATGACTCAAAAATATGGACTGAAGTTAGCTCGGCAGGCGAGGGAGCAATGTACTCCGTTATGTATGCTCCGCTTAATAATGACTTCAAGGCTAAAATGAGGGCGAAGGTTGGGAATGACGAGATTACGATTTGCACCCCTCAAGCGTACGATGCAGTGAAACTTGTGGCGAAAGTGATTGAAAAAGTTGGCACGAACGCAGAAGCGATTAAGAACGAACTCTATAAAACAAGTTATACCGGCGGAGTATCTGCGTCGGAAATAAGATTTGATTCGAATGGTGATTTGGTGGGCGCAAATTATATCGTCAAGGTGGTTCGGAGCGGAAAAGCTGTTGAGGCAAAATAAAAACAACCGAACCGCTTCGCAAAATTGCCTCCAAACTCGGAGGCAATTTTGTTGAGAATAAACGCCAAAAAAGATACAATCAAAGCGTATGGATATTATTCCGCAACTTATTTTAAATAGTATCATTGCCGGAGCGATTTATACTTTGGTCGCTCTTGGTTTTAATCTCATTTACGGCGCGACAAAATTTTTTAATCTGGCGCACGGTGTAATGGCGGCAGTCGGCGGCTACGTGTTCTTTTACCTTGCCAAGACTTTGGGCTTGAACATTTTTATTGCCGTTATTATCGGCGTAGGGTTAGCGGGTCTTGTCGGTTATGGCTTGGATAAATTGATTTATCTCCCGCTCCGAAAACGTAAAGCGTCAAATATGGTTTTGCTGGTCGCCTCGCTTGGGGCATTTACCGCCCCGCAAGCGGTTATCGCCATTTTATTTACCAGTCAGTTCAAAACACTTTCGCAACATGTCGGCACGCAAAAACTTTTTGAAGTTTTTGGCGGTTTCATAACTCAAACACAGTTAATCATTTTGACGTCTGTCGTCTTGATTACGGCAGGACTTGTTTTGCTTCTTCACAAAACGCAGTTTGGCAAAGCAGTCAGAGCTATAAGCGACGATGAAGAAGTGGCAAAAATCATCGGTATTAACACGAATAAAATTATTGGTTATGTGTTTTTCATTGGTTCGGCAATCGCTGGTTTGGCGGGCATTTTAGTCGGTTTCGACACCGGCATTGAACCAACAATGGGACTAAGTTTACTGCTCAAGGGCGTTATTGCTTCCATTGTTGGCGGGGTTGGAAATATTTACGGCGGAGTTTTAGGCGCGTTTCTTTTGGGATTTGTTGAGAACTTCGGCATTTGGAAAATATCCGGCGAATGGAAAGACGCCATCGCCTTTGCCTTACTGATTGTGTTTTTAATTTTCCGCCCCCGCGGAATTATGAACAAGTGATATGGAATATTTAATACATTTAGCCATTCTGTTTGCAATTTACGCTATCCTTGGAGTTAGCTTGAATTTAGTTGTTGGTTACACTGGCCTCTTGTCAGTAACCCACGCTGCTTTCTACGGCATTGGTGCTTACACAACCGCCATACTTTTAACTCAAAGCGGGGTTGGCTTTTTCCCTTCCATAGTGTTAGGAGTAATCCTAACACTAATCACCAGTTTTTTAATTGGGCTTGTGCTTTCCAAATTCAAGGGTGATTATTACGCTCTTGGTACTTTTGGATTTAACACCATTCTTTTTGCGATTTTTCTCAATTGGCAAAGTTTGACGAGAGGGCCTTTGGGCATTCCCGGAATTTCAAGGCCGGAATTGTTCGGTATTAACTTTGCCAGCAATTTTAACTTTTTAATTCTGGCCTTGTTATTCTTGGGTTTGATGTATTTTGCCTCGCGTTTTATCACAAGCTCCTCCCTTGGACGGGTATTGAAAGCAATCCGCGAGGACGAAACGGCCATCGCCGTTTTTGGCTACAATACCCTCTATTTCAAACTTGTTATTTTTATCATCTCTGCCGCGATGGCGGCAATCGCCGGCTCACTTTTCGCTTCTTATATCACTTTTATTGACCCTTCCGGTTTCCGACTAATGGAGTCCGTGTTTATTTTGGCGATTATTATTTTGGGCGGACTGGCTAACTTGCGCGGTTCAATTTTAGGGGCTTTGTTTTTAATACTGCTTCCGGAAATTTTGCGCTTTGTCGGTTTCCCGGCTGACATAGCGGCTCAAATGAGGCAAGTTGTGTATGGAGTTATCTTAATTTTACTCATGCTCTACCGACCGCAAGGTCTAATAGGCGAATACAAATTATGAAAATTATTGAAACAAAAAATCTTGCAAAACGATTTGACGGCGTTCACGCCGTTGACCGTCTTTCAATTGGAATCGAAAAGGGAAGCATTACCGGCATCATCGGACCAAATGGTTCAGGCAAAACAACGCTTGTCAATCTTTTGAGCGGTATGCTTCCGATAGATGGCGGAGAAGTAGTTATAGACGGAGTTCAAAAACTTACGCATATACTGCCCCATCAGATTTCTTTTTTTGGTATTACCCGCACATTTCAGAATGTCCGGCTCTTTGAACAAATGACAGTGCTAGATAATATTTTGGTTGTCGTAACCGAACGGAGTGTCTTTAGTTCGTTCTTTGAAAAGCACACAAAGTATCATCAAAAACTTGCCGAGGAAGTACTGCAGAAAATCGGCCTCTGGGAAAAGAGAGGGCAATTAGCCGTCAACCTTTCTTACGGACAGAGAAAACTTTTGGAAATCGCCCGCACTTTGGCTATGAAAGCGGAGGTTTATCTTTTTGACGAGCCGTTTGCAGGTCTCTTTCCGGAGATGAGAAAAATTGTTTCAGGTATTATCCGTGAGTTAAAACGGGAAAACAAAACTATCGTTTTAGTTGAACACGATATAGGTTTAATCCGCGAGCTTTGCGATTATATTTTCGTAATGGACGAAGGCAAGTTATTGGCCGAGGGCGCGCCAGAGCATGTTTTAGAGAAAAGAGCGGTTATTGAGGCGTATCTTGGCGAATGAATATGACAAAAGAAATTTTACTACAACTTCAAAATGTTTCGGTTCATTACGGCGGGGTGAAAGCGCTTGATGATGTTGATGTTGCGCTTGATGAAGGCGAAATTGTAGCGTTGATGGGGCCTAATGGCGCGGGCAAGTCAACGATATTAAAGACGATTTTCGGCTTGGCTCCGGTTCATGTCGGAAAAGTTTTATGGCACGAAAAAGAGATTAAGCCGGTTTCCTACGAAGTCGTGCAAAGAGGCATTGCTTTTGTTCCGCAAGGCAGACGAGTTTTCGGAAATTTAACCGTTGAGGAAAATTTGGAAATCGGCGGTTTTATCATTGGTAACCAACAGGAATTAAAAAGGCGCGTTGCGGAAGTAATGGAAACTTTTCCGGTGTTGAGACAAAAGCGGAGAGCCAAAGCCGGAACGCTATCAGGCGGGCAACAGCAGATGCTCGCTTTGGCGCGAGGGTTGATGACCGAGCCAAAGGTTTTACTCCTTGATGAGCCTTCGCTTGGACTCGCGCCGAAAATCGTCAAAGAAGTTTTTGCGAAGATTAAGGAAATCAACGAGAAGCACAAAACGGCTATCATGGTAGTTGAGCATAACATCAAATCTTTACTTGATATCGCAGGCCGCGGCTATGTTTTGGATAAAGGAAAAGTTGTAGCAAAAGATACTTCGCAAAAACTTCTTGAGAGCGGTATTTTGGAAAGAGTGTTTGTGGGGAAATCGGTTTGATTTTGTTTCAACCGCCCTCGCCCGCCAAAACCAGCAGGCAAAAATTGGAGGGGAGTTTGAGGGGAGGAAAATTTTTGCCTGCTGGCAGTCCCGCGAAGCGGGACTTGGGGTGGGAAGCGGCTCCGCCTGCGCGTCAGCGCAGAGCAAAGCCCGTAAAAATTTCATTCCTTAATTGAAAAAATCCTTTGCGCGCGCCCAAGAAATAAAAATAGAAATTTTTGCGGGCTTTGGTGGCGACGCGTAAGCGGCGCGGCGGAGCCGCTGGGTGGGGTGCCGCGCGGAGCGCGGCACCTATTCAACCGCCTGAATTTTTGCTAAAGTGAGTTCGAGCGGAGTTGTATAAAGACACCAGAATAGAACTTAATGGTTTTTGAAGAGCCAAGATGTGGCACGCGCTCCGCGCGTGCGAAACACCAGCGATTTTGGAAATAAGTACGAGCTTGGTATAATAGAGACACCAAACATTTTTTGACGGACAATTAGCTCAGTGGTAGAGCGCTTCGTTCACATCGAAGAAGTCGCTGGTTCGAATCCAGCATTGTCCATTAAAGTGGATTTTAATAATTTTTGATAAAACGACTTCGTTCGAACTCGTTTTATCAAAAATTATTAAAAAATTCAGTGCCCGACGCCCTTTAGGCGGCGGGCAGGAAAACCCGTTGGCTCCCGGGCAAAAAATTATTTTCCCTCACGCCCCCTTAAAATTTTTTGTCCGCTTACCGAAAACAAAAGTAAAAACTGCACAGGCTGAGATACATCGGTAACAAATCTGGTATAATTAAGTCCTTAAAAAACTTAATAAAACTAGAGGAGTTATTTGATGAAAACATTCTATCTTAGCCCCGCCAATATCACACAGCCATT
>Ga0210051_1006709_pt1 | contig 10830 bp, 10 predicted proteins | sample CryGey092014_all_FD_185464 | JGI IMG/M metagenome (GOLD analysis project Ga0210051, IMG submission 185464) | Groundwater microbial communities from aquifer - Crystal Geyser CG23_combo_of_CG06-09_8/20/14_all (SPAdes) (version 2) | ecosystem: Environmental > Aquatic > Deep subsurface > Groundwater...
TAAGCGAGGGCTCCAATATCGGCCGTTTGGAAATGTGGCAGCAAGCTGGTCAAAGCGGCCTAAAAAACTTTTGGCAGGGCCTGGGTTTGGGCGGCTATTCTTTATTAGTTGAACCGGGCCTGGGTTATCGCAGTCCGGCTACGGCTCATAATCTTTATTTGGATATTTTTTCGGAAATGGGCGTTTTTGTCTTGGCCGTTTGGCTGGTTTTGATTTTGGGGACGCTCGGTCAGTTATTTTTGAAAATAGGCCGGGTGAAACAGTCGGAAAAATATCTTTGTCTCGGCTTAATCGGTTCATTGGTTTATTTCTCAATTCATAGCTTTTTTGAAACGGCTATTTACAACCCGATTATCTTAGCTCTCTTAATGGTCGTTTTCGGTTTGTCTTCTTCTTTAATTAAAGCGCGTTCTTAGCCGTTTCCGGGGCGTCTCGCTCACCTCGAATATGCTTCAAAAAATTATTAATTTATTAATTAACTTAGTTGCTTTATCGCTTCCGCTTTATTTGGTTCGTTTTGAAATTTGTTCGTTGCCGACCAATCTTTTAGAATTAATTATTCTGGTTTTATTTATCGTCTGGCTGGTTTCAAAAATCCGGTCAGAAGCGCCTCAATTCAAAGAAGCGGCCTTTTTTTATCCGATTTTTCTAATTTTCTTTGGCCTGACTTTGGCCACTTTTTTTTCGACTGATTTAAGAATCAGCGCCGGCATCTGGAAGGGTTGGTTCATCGTTCCCTGGCTTTATTTTGTCGTTCTCATTGACGTTTTGAGAAGTAAAAAGCAGGTTATTCGCCTACTGACAGCTTTAACTTTATCGGGTTTGGGCATCGCCTTAGTCGCTTTTGGCTATTGGGCAAACAATCTGCTCACTTACGATGGCCGCTTAAAGGCCCTTTATCTCTCGCCTAACCATTTAGCTATGTTTTTATCGCCTATTCTTATTTTATCTTTTTATTTGTATTTCTGTCTCAAAAAAAATATTCACAAAATCATTTTATTTATTGTTCATTGTTCGCTGTTCGCCGTTATTTACTTAACTTATTCTTACGGCGCTTGGCTGGGCCTGCTGGCCGGTTTTATTTTCTTATCAATTATTTTTTATCGAAAGAGAACCCGGTTGAACCGCCCCAAGTTCATTTTTTCGGTTCTCGGCTTAATTTTTCTCATTTTTGTTTCGGTTTGCTTAAACCAAGCGCCCGGTCAAAAATTCCAGGGATTAGTTGGGTTATCTTATCCTTCTTTGGAGTCGCGTTTGATTATTTGGCAAAGCGCTTGGACAATTATTAAAGACCATCCTTTGCTCGGCATTGGCCCCGGTCTTTTCCAAAAATACTATTTAGATTACCAAAGCCAGGCGTTGCCTTATTTGGAATGGGCTGTTCCCCAGCCGCATAATCTCTTTTTGGCTTTTTGGCTGCAAACCGGCTTGCTCGGCTTGCTCGGCTTGCTCTGGCTATTGGTCAGGTTTTTCAGAAATTTTTCTCGTCCGGGCGCGAATTCATCTTTAAAGCCCGAAATTAAAAAAGGCAGCCAGTTGCTCAAATATTTTCTACTGGCCGCGATGATTTATCTCTTAGTCCACGGTTTCATTGACACCACTTATTGGAAAAATGATTTATCGGTGATTTTCTGGCTGCTTATAGCTCTAAACTATAGAGCAGGCCGTTGCGCTTGTTAACAAAGAGAAGATAATCTTCCAGGGGAGACAAAAGCAGATTCTGGGCGTCGTAAGAAATCGCTTCTTGGTCGGTTGGCAGATAAATCTGGATTTTCTCTTCGGTATCCAAATTAATTCGCCAAAAATTATCAGATAGAGCGGCTAATCCTTTGTAATAATCGTCAGGAAGAATGGCTGTTTTGAGAATAGTTTTGGGCACGGCGCAGAAAATAGTCCGATTATCCTGAGACCAAACGCATTTTTCCGGCAGGGTGACAAAATCAAATTCTTTAATGGCTTGCCTGACTAAGTCGGCCATTTTTAATTTAAGGTTTTTCCCGCGTTCATCGGTCTCGGAAAAAAGGAGTTTATCACCTTGGGGCGACCAGAGGACGGTTAACCCATAGGTTTCGCTGATAATTTTTTGTAAATTGCCGCTGGCCAAATCAATCGTATAAGCGACGCTTTGGGCCAAGCCGCTCGGTTTGGTCCGAATAGCTAATTGGCCGGAACCGGGCCATTCAACAATCAAATCTTTCATCCGGGTAGCTAAAATATTAGTCCAATTTGAGCCATCCGGGTTAGCCATGCTGATATTATTATCTTCAGTTTGGGGATTGTCATATTGGTAAGCGATTTTGTCTTCCCGAGGCGACCAAGCAATATGCTGGATGTTAGAATCAAGCAAGGTCGCTTTTTCTTTTTGATAGTCGTAAAGATATTTTTTTACTTCTCCTCCGTCTTCAAAAATAGCGATGGCTTTGTCCTTTTGAGGAGACCAAAGGACCTTGAGCAAACCAGTCAGTAAATTAGCCGAAACTCTTGTTTTGTCGGAACCGTCAAAATTAGATTCGAAGACGTTGCCGTCTCCCCGGAGGTAATATTTAACCTTTTGTCCGTCGATGGTCGGACCTAAAACCGACCCCTGGGAGATGGGTTTGAGTTGGCTGATTACTTCAGGCCCGGTTGGCTCAGTCGGAGCAGATGCTGGCTCGGTTGGCTCCTCCCCTTTGAGAAAGTAATTATAGGCGACCAAGAAACCCACTACAAGGATAAGCAGGATGATTAAGATGATTAATATTTTTTTAAGCGACATAGGTTTTATTAACTAATCCGGCAAAACTAATTGCCAATTAACCAATTCCGGATTAATTGTGTTTAAAATTAGATAGGCGGCTAAGGCCAGCAGCAAACCGGAGATAGCTCCTTTAATCCAGGACCTGGCTTCTTCTTTGGAGGTAATCGTCTCGGAAAGCATATACATAAAACCGCCGTAAACCAAAGCGCCCAGAGCGGCTAGGCCGACCAACCCTAAACTGGAAATATAGATATAGCGCATATATTCTCCCAGGCCGGGCGAAACAAGATGGAGCGGCATATATGGCAAAGCCACTTTTATCCTATAGGCGGCCTGGGCAATGGGAGCGGTTAGTAAGAGGGAATAGCTGGCTAAAAACAAGAAAATAGATATTTTTTTTATTTTTATTTTCATTGGCTAAGGAATAATATTTATTTGGGCGCTGTTTCTTGCTTGTTCAAGGTAATTATTTCTATTTTTTGCCAGAATCGTTAATCGCTGGCTGATGGCTCTGTCTATTTCTTCTATCTCCAAAAAAAGAATATTCGGCTGATCGGAGCTTTCTGGCGCCGCCTCCTTATCGGCCAAATGCCAAGAGTAATCCAAATCATCCGGATGGTCGATATTAAAAAAATAGGGTTTGGCGATGAAATTCACTTTCTGGTTGGAATTAATTTGGTATTCGTCCAGAGACAAGGAACTGAGCGGTCCCAAGAGAACTATTTCCGGATCAACAATCCTTATCTCAGAGCTAGCCGAACTTAAAATAACTCCTTGGTTATCTCTGGCCTCTACTCTGACGGATTGGTTATTAGCCGCTTGTTGCCTGACCATGAACCTAAAGATTATTTTGCCCGGACCGGAACTTTCTTTCTGAAGGGAGCTGTTTAAAAACCAGCGATAATCTAATTCCCAAGGATTGGCGGCCAAGGAATCAACATTGGCAACTATTTCAACGATGCTGCCTCGGCTTGGCAGGGCCTTGCCCGGATAATCAGCCGGGATGTAAGTATCGGTTGACCAGGTTAAGGTTAGGTCGATTGCCGGGGTCTGGCTCTGAGCTGGAGCAGTGAGCAATAAACAAAAGACAATTAAGAGCAAACCCCGACCTAATCGTTTCGGGCAAAGACGACCGGGCAAACAATAATTTATTTTTTTTATTCTACCCATTTTATTTTAAGCTTTTACTTTAAGTGATTTACCTGTCTGGGGCATTGATTTAGGCAGATATCCTTTTTGTTCAAGGAAAAGGGAAAAGACATAACCGGTCCAGCCGGGCAGAAAGCCAAAAGATAAAATTTCAGCGGACCCGGCGACTATGATTTTCTTAGTGGGAAACTTGTGAAATTTGAAAGCGGACCAAAAACACAGAATCAGAACACAAGGGAAACCGAAGGGCCCTAATAAGTCAGACAAAACAGCGACAAAACCGACAATCATCCATTCGGCATTGGTGATTTCAATGTTAGGATTAACTGGTTCGGAATTCGTTTTTTTAGCTGGTCTTTGGCTCTCGCTCCTGTCTTGATTTAATTTGTCGCTATAATCAGCCATATTAATTAATAAGCGATATCTTTTGTTTCTTTAACCGCGGACTGTTCCTCTTCTTCTGCGGCCAATTCGTTCTTGGCCTGCTCAATCTCTAATAACTGGGCTGGGTCGGAGGTGATAATCTGGTCTTCGGTATAGGAGGCGATAATTTTAATGGCGGCGTGTTTGGTCCCGGCAAAGAAAAGGCCTTCACCAACGGGACATTCTAAGAGCATATATTTTTCCTGGTCAGTTAAATTAAAAGTTTCTTTGACTACGTCAATGGTCGCCGGCGATTGTTTAAGCAATAGCTGCAGAGAGGAATTAGTGACAATCGGCTTGCCGTATTTGGATTTCATAAAGTCGGCCACGTCTTGGGTAATGGTTGTTAGGCCCAAATAGTATTTACGGCATCTTTTGGCAATGCCAAAGAGGAAAGAAGCGGCATCTTCATGCTGCATCATCCACCAGGCCTCATCAACGACCATAATCCTCTTTTTTCTTTCCGAGCGAATGAGATTCCAGATATAGCGCAAAATGACATACATGGCCAACGGCCTGAGTTCGTCTTCCATATCGCGAATACTAAAGACAATTAGTTTTTTGCCTAAGGCCACGTTGGTTGGCTGATTAAAGAAACCGGCGTAACTGCCGCTGACATATTTTTCCAGGCGGACAGCCAAGTTCTCGCCGCCGGTCATTCCTTGAAGGATAGTGTCAAGGTCTTGCATTGTCGGCGAGGTGATTTTACTGAAATCGGACTCCGGCGTAATGTCGCGAGCGGCGTAAGTTTGAGCCAGAGCTTTATCCATAATAGCGTCTTCTTCGGGAGTCAGGCTGCCGAGCATCATTCTTAAAAGACCAACCAGATTAATGATATTGCTTCTGAGAAGGTCGGCCGGCTTGTCGTCCGGTCCGGGTATTGGCAGGTCAAATGGATTAAGATGATTGGGCGAAGTTAGCGATATGTCGATAACCGAGCCGCCAACGGTTTCTGCTAAATATTGATATTCTTTTTCCGGGTCAATAATGATTACTTCGGTGTCCTGCATTAAAGAACGAAGAACTTCCAGCTTGATGGCGTAAGACTTGCCGGATCCGCTCTTAGCGAATACGCACGAGTTGGCGTTTTCCAGACTAAATCGGTCAAACAGTATCAGGGAATTATTATGACGATTGATTCCATAGAGAACCCCCTTATTATCGGTTAAATCCGAAGAAATAAAGGGAAAAGCGGAGGAAAGCGGCGCTGTATTCAAACTATGATGGACAAGCAATTTATCTTGTCCTAAAGGAAGGGTGGAGATAAACCCTTGTTCTTGTTGAAAAACAGCCGGTTTGGTATAAATGGTCTGATTTTCTAAAACAGCTCTAAGTTGATTTCCGACATCATCTAATTCTTTAATTGAGTTGGCAAAAAAAGTGATGTAGAGCCCCATCTTAAAGAGTCGTTCGGCTCCTTGCTGAAGCTTGTCGCGCAGCTCTTCTACGTTTTTGAGAGCTGTTTCCAGAACCGGACTGCGGACCTTGCCTTTTTCTTGCTGAAGCGACATTTGTGACTGAATTTGGGCGGTTTTTTTGGTTAAATTTTTCAAAACAGCAGCCGTTTCAAAGGGGTGAATAAATAAGGCGATGTTCATTTCCTGGTCAAGAGTGATTAACGGAGAAAGCCAACCGGCATTCAGAACGGGCGGATAATTGAAGACAAAAATGGTCCGACCATATTTCTTGTCTAATTGGAAGTAATTAGAATCAATTTTGAGGCCGGCCGGGGCGATTAAATCAACCAAACTGGTTGGCTGGTTTATCTGAGAGAATTCTTCTCCGTCTACGACCGATTTGTTTTTTTTAAATAAAGACATTTTATTTATTGAATTCTCATTTCTTTGGCTTTTTGAAGTTCCGGTTCTTCTTTGGCGTCGGGATTGTAAAGTTTGTAAAAAAGCTCGACTAATTCGTCGGTTTTTAAGGGGACCGCCTTCAAGCCGGTTCCCTGTAGACCGGCGATAGCAAATTCAACTCTTTGCCAAAGATTATTTTTAAGCTCTTGGAATTTTTCCTCGGGAGCCGCTTGTTTTTTACTGCCAAAAAACTTACCCAAAAAGCCCGTGTTTTTAGTAACGGAGGGACTGTAAGGAATAACTGAATAAAAAGATTCGGTCATAATATTGGTCATTTCGGTTAATTTTTTAACAAAATCAATATATTCTGAAGTTTGTATTCTTAAAAGCTCATTTTCCTGTTGAACCTGTTTTTGTTCCAGAGAGCTAATGTAAGGGTCAATATCAAACTTTCGGGAGGCGGCGACGATTTGAATCGGGAAGTCAAGGGAATTGATAAAATTTTGGTAGCGATAAATAACAGCATTCTGCTCTTCGGTTGATTTAAGCGCGAAGTTTATGCTGGTTGTTATTAAAATAGCCCGCAAGCCGCCGCTTTTCAGGACAACAACATCGTCTTTGATTTCTTTGATATCTAAGTGCTGATGGATAGAAGCTGATTTTTGTTTTTGAGGCATAGATATTGTTACTTTTTTCTCCACAAATACAACTTTGGTTTGCTTGAATATTTAATTAACGAAGCCAGAAAAGAGATAAACGGCCGGCCATTGACTTTGTAAAAAGCCAAGGCGCCGCAGAAAAGACCAATCGGAATAGCGGCAACGATGAAAAAGCCTAATTTAAGGAAAAACCAAAGGATGAAAAGCAAACCGGCTCCGGCTCCTAAATAGAGAAATTGCTTAAGAGTCAGGGGACCGATAATCTTATCCTCTACTTCAATGAATTGAGGAACATTAAACTGCATAATTTAACGAAATAGTTTTTCCCGGCTTGTTTGAAAAAATTAACGTTTATTTTTCAAATCAACTATATTTCCTTCTAAACGCGGCTTAGACGTTTCAGCTTGGTTTGTCTCTTTGACTAACCTGCGGTAATCGTCTTTGTCAGTTATCGTCGGTGGCTCGTTTTTTTTAATATGGGCGCTTTCCGATTCGGACAAATAAGAAGGAATCGGCCTTTTGACTGACTCTTCTTCGCGCGGCCAGAAAGGGACCTGATGAATCTTTTTTAAATTTTCTTTAACCGGCAGAAAAATGACCTGATTGATATCTCGAGCCAGCTGGCGGGCTGATTCTTCGGCTAAGCCGCATTTTTCCTGTAACGACTTAACAAAATTGACGATGTTGATTTCGCCTAACAGGATTAAACCAGTGATATAGGAGGCTTGAGCCAACTGTTCTTTATTCAGACTATTTTTAGAGCCAATTTTCTCCATCTGGCCGGCGACGGTTTCGCTGAAAAATAAACGGCGCGTCTCCGGCGGAAGCTGGAAGTAAATACTGTATCTTTTTCTGACAGTTAGGTCTTCAATTTTCTTTAATCTTTTGATTTGAAGAGGTGTCAACATATTGAAATTATTTCTTTAAAGCTTCTTTTGCCTCAGCCAGTGTTTCTTCGCTAATTTTCCGGCCGCCAGCGCCAACCGGACTGACTATTTCAATAGTTGGCCCGGTTTCTAATCCGTATAAGCTTTTGCCCAAATCAGTCCCCAGATATCCTCGAATGGGCTCAGGGAAGGTTTTAATATTGGCTTCCGTCATTATCCTTTTCTGGATTTTGGTTCGCAGGGCCGGACTTTCACTGCCGATTTTTCCTAAATGAGCGCTGGTCCAATGACCGGTCCGGAAGGCCTCTGTAACCGCCTTCTGGACTCTTTCATCTTCTAACTGGCCGGGGACTATTTTAGTCGCCTGGTCCGGCTTAATTGAATTGATTACTCCTTGAATGTCTTTACCTATTTTTTCGGCCAGCGAGGGCAAAGCCTTAGCCGGTTTTGATTCCTGGCCATAGCGCTGAGCTAATTTCAATCCTTCTTCGCGCTGTTTTTCACTAAGCTTGTCCAAATCGTCGTTTTCATAGAGTTGGAGCATTCGAGCCACTTTCTTTTCGGCGGGGACTCGATCAAAAGTATTAACTAAATTCCCGCTGGACCAGCCTTTAATATTTTCTTTTTCCTGATTGACAACAGCCCGAGACTGCTCAAGCCCTCTAAGCGCGGGAACGGCCAGTTTGCCAGCCAGGGGAATCTTGGCTATTTTGGCCAATCCTCTTTGAACCCAACCTCTTTTTAGCTTTTTATCAGGCGTTTCTCTGGGCGGCGGAGCCATTTTCATTAAAGCTCGCTTACCGAATTTTCCTGTCCATTTAGCTGTTCCTTTGCCGAGGGACTTAGCTATGCCCATGGCTCCGCTGGCGCCGTAAACACCCATTTTTTGAGCGACAATTAACGAACCGAGAAGCATGCCGCAGGCGATGATAAATTGGACAAAATTTCCCGGGGCCATCACTTGGGGCAGAATTTTCGATTCAAGGACCTCGCTGGTGATGACTTCTTTCATCCCTTGAGCTATTTTCCCTCCCGGAGCTTCGGCTTCGCCCTGAATAAACTTTAGCCAGGAGTTGACACTTAACCAGATAAAGAAAATGGCGGCCGGGGCAAACATAACCCACTTAATAAAAGCATTCCACCATTGGTTGAAGAGATGGCGAGTGGCCGGTAAAATCCAAAAAAACCAGGCAATCGGGGCCAAAATGAGTAAAAACCAGATTATAACAACTCTAATCAACAGGAGGACAGCTAAAGCCCCAAAAACAAAAGCGGCGATAAGAGTAAAAATGATAGAAAGAAACAGAGCGCTGGCGATTTTCCAATACTCGTCTCCTTTGGCTATTTTCCCCCAATTGACTTTATCAGGAGTTATTCCAACGCAATTGGACATGGCTCCGAGGCAGACAGCCTGGCAGCTGCTTGCTGTTTTAAATTCACCCGAAATAATAACTCCCGAACCGGCCGGATTTGATTCGCATTGCCAGTATTCTCCCGTATCTTGCTGGGCGGTGGTGGCCGCAAGCTTGGGTAGGCCCATTTGGCCGGCCAGGTCTTTAAAAAATTTATTACTGTCCGTAATAAAAAAATCGGTCAGGACACCGGCGAAATCAATAATGACTCCGGCAAAGACCAAGCTAAAATTGATTAAAAGAGCGGCGATAATCAGCTTAGGCAGAAGGGCCTTCATGCCGTAGGTTTCAAAACGTAGGATAGTCGCAAAAGCAATTGCCAAAAGAACCATGACAAAAAACATATTGACTAAATCGCGGCTGATTTTCCAGCCATCTTGGACCATTTGGGCATTCTGGTAATCGGCAAAATTAAGGGCGCCTTGGGCTAAACTGGCCAGCCAAGCCGCTAAAAGACCGATCATTTCCTGAACAGATAAAAGCATCCTGCCTAGTACGTTTTTAAATCCTACAACGACGAAGTTGTCAGCTTGGGCTGTCTCGGCTCCTAAAACAAAAACAACCGAAAAAATAATCAGAAATATTAAACTGAAGGCAAAAAGCTGTTTTTTAATTCGCCGAAAGTTTATCATTATATCCTCTTTTAATATCCTCCTCCTGGTTCTGGCGGATTGAGGCATTGGTTTAAATCAGATTGGGCTAAAGAATAAGTAGATTGCAAATTGGTTAGTTGCTCGTAAAGAGTGCCTTCTTCGGGCGCGTCTTGGCTGTAACCGCGAATTGCTAAAAGATTATTCACGGTTTGATTAACAGTCAGGCTGGCGTCTTGGGTGTCATTGCTTAGATCGACGATATTATTAGCCGAAGACTGAACGGCTGTTTGGCCATTGGTGATTAACAGACCTAAAGCAACATCAACTTCATCTCTCTTGGCGTCTAAGGCGGCTTGCTCTTCTTCGGTTGGCGGCACAAGAGTTTGTTCATAAAGCTCAATGTATTCGTCAACCACCGCAATAAAGCCATTAGTCGAGGAGATGGCGGTGGTTGTCTCAGCGATTTGTTGGTTGGTAGAATTAATCTCGTCTTGTAGGTCGAGAATCTGGCCGCTTATCTGGGGATTAGTTTCTAATGTTTGGTAGGAATAGAAAGTAACATAGTCAATAAAATCCCATTCTTCCCAACTGGTTTCTTCAATTAAAACATTGCCTACGCCGCTAGCCGAAATTCGAATCGTTTTAATGGTCCGATCGCTGTCTACGGGCGTCGGACCGGGTTCGATAATCGTGCTGACAACCTGAGAACTGGACCAGTAAGGCAAGGAACAATGGTATCTATAGATGCTATCTAAAGCAGACAAAATACTGGTTTGGGTATTTTCAATGCTTTGCATAACGCTTAAATTGGATTGTTGCTGGGGCAAGAGCTGGTCTTCCAAATTTTCTTTAAGTAATTCTTGCATTTCGGACAGAAACCCGGCCATCTCCTGGGCGACCTCGGCTTGGGCCGGAGTTTCTATTTCAGCTATGGGCTCGCTGGGAGGCAGAGGCTCATCTGGATTGGCTGAACTTGGCCCGGACGTTTGAAGACTAGCTAGCCCTTCTTGTATCAGTCTGTTGATTAGGGCATTGGCCACGGTGGTGACATAAGGAGCGTAACTGCCTAAGGAATCGGTCATATCGGCTATTTGGCGGCTGAGGGTATCCATCTGACGGTCCATAGCCCGGCTGGTTATATCAGACAAAGCCGAGCCAGGCGTCTCGGTTT
>Ga0210051_1006710_pt1 | contig 10827 bp, 7 predicted proteins | sample CryGey092014_all_FD_185464 | JGI IMG/M metagenome (GOLD analysis project Ga0210051, IMG submission 185464) | Groundwater microbial communities from aquifer - Crystal Geyser CG23_combo_of_CG06-09_8/20/14_all (SPAdes) (version 2) | ecosystem: Environmental > Aquatic > Deep subsurface > Groundwater ...
AATATTAATCAAAACAATATTGAAGAAGCATTCTATTATCAATTAGCTCGAAATTTTGGATTTGATGTGAATGCAGTCCCATTTGAAATGCTCGCAAAATCATTGCCTTTGTTAATTTTAGCAAAGCATAGACACGATTTATTTCAAATAGAAGCACTATTATTTGGACAAGCGGGCTTTTTAAATAAAACTTTCGTTGATGAATACCCTAACACTTTAAAAAAAGAATACAATTTCCTAAAAAAAAAATACTCCCTCACTCCTATTGACAATAGTCTTTGGAAGTTTTTACGATTGCGACCTTCCAATTTTCCAACTATTCGTATTGCGCAATTTGCAGAATTGATTCATAAATCAACTGGTTTGCTATCCAAAATAATTGAAAGCACTACGACTGAAGCCATTTTTAATCATTTTGAATTCAATTGTTCTGAATATTGGAAAAACCATTATACTTTCGATAAATCGACTATTAATAAAGAAAAAGTGTTTGGAGAAACTGCGAAATCACTAATTCTAATCAATACGATAGTTCCATTTCTTTTTGTATATGGAATACTGAAAAATGAAGAAATTTATAAAGAAAAAGCAATTGTTTTTATGGAAAACACAAGACCAGAGCAAAATACCATTATAAAAAAATGGATAGAAACTGGTATTGAAGTAAACAACGCTGCTCAAACGCAGGCATTAATTGAATTAAAGAAAAATTATTGCAATAGTTTTAAATGTCTCCAATGTAGCATTGGTAATCAGCTTTTAAAAAATTGAAAATAAGTTGTTACTTTATATGTTCATTTTAAATATGAAAAACAATGTTAGACAATAAAGTAAAAGCCAAACAACAACTTGTTTTTGCCATTGAAGAAAATGAGCATTTGGGAGTTATTATCAAGGCTTTTATTGTGGAACTTACAGCTAATGAACAATTCACTTATAACTTTAGACCTGTCAATCATAATACTATTAATGATTACCCAATTTCTTTATCTGATGCCGAATTTGATTCGCTAAAATTTATAGATGAATACAGTGATGATGCAATCGTGAAGAAATTTTCAAAAGAAAAGAAAAAAATTGCTGACTTTTATGCTCAATTATCCGAAGACCATTTTAAAAGGTTTGTTAGACCTTATGTTGAAAAAAGTATTTCAAAATGTATTGCGTTAATAATTTCATCCAGTATTCCATTATTCTGTAAAGGAAAACGAACCAACCCTATTCCCGACCAAGCAGTAGAAATTATAAAAAATCCTGCTGAAGTTGTTTTCAACTTTACAAAGCAACTAAACGAAACGCATTATTATCAAACCATTAAACTTAATAACGCTGAAATTTCATTAACAAACAAGCAGGCACTTTTGTTATGTGCACTACCATGCTGGCTTCTATTAGAAAACAAGCTTATATGTTTTCACGACAATGTTGACGGGATGAAATTATTACCATTTTTTAATAAATCACATATCGTTATCCCACAAAATACAGAAAATAAATATTATCAAACATTCGTTTTCAATACTATTAGACATTTTAATGTTAATGCAAATGGCTTTTCTATTGTTGAAGAACAACCTAAAATTAAAACAATTTTAAACATCGAGACCAACCTCCGTCACGAGCCAGTGCTGGTGTTGAGTTTCACTTATGGAAGTCAAAAGGTTTTATTTCATAATACAGAAAGCATATTACTAAGGCTTCAAACAGATAATAATCATTACAAATTCATTAAAATTAGAAGAAATGACGTATATGAAACTAAACAAAGAGATATATTAATTGAAAACAACTTAGTTTATCAGGAAGGTTCGGTTTTTGTGCTTTCAGAACAATTAAATTTAAATAAAAAATCAATCATTAACTATATAAACTGGATTAGTAGCAACATCGGTTTATTAAAAACCAATGAAATAGAAGTAAGTCAAAACAACATTGTTGAAAAATACCACATTGGAATACCCGAAAAACAAATAAACATCAGCAAAAATCAAGATTGGTTTGATATAGAGGTTATTATTAAGTTTGGCGACCTTCATTTTCCTTTTTCAAAATTAAAATACTACATATTAAATGACATTCCAGAGTTCGTTTTACCAAATGGCGAAATAGCAATCATTCCAGAAGAATGGTTTTCTAAAATAAAGAAGATAGCCAAATTTGCTATAGAAACTACCAATGGAATGAAATTAAAAAACCATCATTTTAGCTTGCTATTCCAATTAACAGATTACGATTTACTCGAAAAACTTCCTGAATTAAAAACATTTTTTAAAACAGATAAATTTCAAATACCTACTATTGATGAGAAATTGCTCTCTGTAATGAGAAATTATCAGAAAAAAGGAGTTGCTTGGCTTCATTTTCTTCAAAAACACAATTGGGGAGGCATTTTAGCCGACGATATGGGCTTGGGTAAAACAATTCAAGCCATTGCTTTGCTGCAAAGTAGTAAAATAGCCAATCTTAAATCAAAAGAAGAGATTAAAATGAACAAAAATCCCTATCAGGTTGGTTTATTTGATAAGCTCGAAGGCGTCTCTATCAATACGAAAATAACATTGCCTTCTTTAATAATAATGCCTCTTTCTCTGATTCACAATTGGGAAAACGAGATTAATAAGTTCTCACCCGATATGAAAATATACAAACATATTGGTAACAATAGAATTGATAATCCAGCTATTTTTAGCAGATATGATATTATTTTATCTACTTATGGAACCATTAGAAACGATATTGATTTTATTAACGATTTCAACTTCCACTATTTAATACTCGACGAAAGTCAACAAATAAAGAATCCTTTCTCAAAAAACTATGCAGCTATCAAACAAATCAATGCTTCACACAAATTAGTTTTAAGCGGAACACCAATAGAAAACAGTCTCAATGATTTATGGTCTCAATTTTCAATTATAAATCCAGGCTTGTTAGGGAGTTTGTCTTTTTTTAAAAATGAGTTCACCATTCCCATCGAGAAAAATAATGATGAAGCAAGTAGAGAAGCACTAAAAAGCATCATTAAACCATTTATACTTCGTAGAACTAAGGATGAAGTTGCAAAAGAGTTGCCACCTCTAACGGAAAAGTACCATTTTTGTGAAATGACAGAGGAGCAAAGAATGATTTATGAAATAAAAAAGTCAGAAATTCGTAACATTATCTTTGATAATATAGAAAATACAGGTATCGCTAAATCGAAATTTATTATATTAAGCGGTTTGATGAAGTTACGGTTATTAGCCATTCATCCAATATTGGTAACAAAAGACTATCTCTTTGATTCAGGAAAATTTCAGGAAGTATTACGTAATTTAGAAAACTTAAAAGCAGAAAATCACAAGGTGTTAATCTTTTCACCGTTTGTTAAACACTTAAGGCTATTCAGCAATTATTTCGACAAAGTATTTTACTCTTATTCATTTCTATCGGGCGATACAGACTACAATGGCAGAATTAATGCTATAAACAACTTTCAATTAAACCCCCACAATCAATTCTTTCTTATTTCAATAAAAGCAGGTGGAGTTGGACTAAATCTAACAGCAGCCGATTATGTTTTTGTGTTAGACCCTTGGTGGAATCCTGCAGTAGAAATGCAAGCAATAAACCGTGCCCACCGAATAGGTCAAAACAAAAAAGTATTAGCTTACAAATTCATCACAAAAGACACCATAGAAGAAAAAATAATAGCACTTCAACAAAAAAAACAAAAACTTGCATTTGATTTACTGAATAACAACAATCCATTTAGCAGTTTATCAAAACAAGAATTAGAAGATTTGTTTCAATAAAACAAAGATTTTCTAATGGATTGGGAAAACAAATCGGTTTTATCCATAGCACAGCTATAATTTACGTAAATAAAAAATAATATTTTTTTTTAAAAACATAGCTATAATACCAAATAATAATTACAGAAGAACTTAAATATAAGCTATATTATGAAAGTTACAGTCATATTGGTAATGTATAGGATGGACATATTAAACCGATTCTCACCAAAGAGAAACTTATGGTTCATAGGTGTTTTGTTTATTTTTCAATTTTCAGTTTCCCATTTTTCCAAGCCTTAAAAAAGGATGCCCAAGCAAAAGGGTTGAGTAGATTGTTTGGAGGCAATTGACCTGCATAGTATAATTTGCTTACTTTTTGATTCACAAAATTATTGTAATTCATATTGGCATCCATCGGGTAGTCTTCCCATTTATCTTTTAATTGGTTTATCATCACAAAATTTTTAATGGCTTTTTCGTAATTATCATCAGGAATTGTTATTTTCACAAAAGCTTTTTTGAACTGTTCGTAAGTTGCCCAAGGATATATTATAGCTTCTTTGAGATAAATAGTGTCGATTGTTAATATTTGAATTAGAGAATACCTGTTTTGTGAGAGTGTATCAGAGATTACGTAGTTTGAATTTTTGTATCCTAAGGCAGAAAAGACAATTTCATCTTTTTTTTTAACAACAATGGAGAAAAAACCAAAATAATCGCTCATTGTACTTCTGCCAGTAGATTTAATTGTAACATTTGCAAAAGGAACTGGTGTGAGGGTATCGCCAGAAACCAAAATGCCAGAGAGCTGAATAACATCATTTTTCGGGTTTTGGGCTTGTAAAAAAACACAAATATTCAATAATAACAAAGCCGTAAAAGTAAATAAGCATTTTTTCATAATATGAACCCTTCAAAATAAAAAGCGAATATACAAAAAAAACGCTGCCGCTAATAAATTAGCGGCAGCGAAAAAACAAAAATTATGAAAAACTAAACAATTATTTTATTTTAAAAAGCCTTTTTCAAAAGCTTCTTTAAGACATTCGCTAATTCCTTTTTTGTTAATATTTCTGAGGGCTGAAGTAGATACTTTTAAAGTAATCCAATCATTTTCTTCGGGAATAAAAAACTTTTTAATCTGCAAATTAGGATTAAATTTTCTTTTAGTTCTAGTGTTTGAATGCGATACAGAGTTTCCTCCTATTGCTTTTTTACCAGTTAAATCACAAATTCTTGACATTGTATCTTTTTTAAAAATTATTCAAAATCGAGGTGCAAAAGTATTTAAAAAATCTGAATTATCAAACTTTTTTTAATATAATACGCAATAATATTAAAAAATAATGTCATTTCAGTTAAGTCATTTACAAAGTTGTTAATAATTCTATTGTAAAATATTATCATTATTTACTTTAGACATTTCATACCTTAGGCAAAGATTGATAAAATTACATTAAAAAACCATTAAGGCACAATAACCTTTATTGATAGGGGATTAATTTTAATATTTAATTCTTTATTTAATTTTAGTGAGTCTCCGTCGATGTGTATTTTACTATTCTTCTTACGAATAACTTTTACTTCTTTGGCTTTAATAATTTCCATATAAGGCGTTTTATCTATTCGCTTGCTAAAGAGTAAATGAGCAATAAAAGGAGCTTTAACAATGGGTACTTTTCTTAAGATGCACACATCAAGAAAACCATCGTTAATAATTGCCATAGGTGCAATGGATGTGTTGTATCCAAATTGGTTTGAATTGGCAAAACTAACAAGAAGTGCTCGTCTGTTCATTTTTTTGCCATCAATAGTAAGGGAATATTTTTTTGGCTTATATTTTGGGTATTCCCTTACTGTAATTTTAAAATAAGACCAAAAGCCTCTCCGTTTGCCTTTAGCAAACTTATTAGCAACCAACGCATCGAATCCCACCCCTGCAATGCTGAGAAATAATTGGTCATTAATAGTGGCAGTATCGATTTTAATTGTGTTGCATTGATTAATTACTTCTATGGCTTGGCTAATATCGAATGGTAAATTAAAATGTCTTGCTAATCCATTGCCAGAACCAACTGGTATAATACCTAAAATGCAATTTGAACCAATGATGCCTTTAGCAACTTCATTAATTGAGCCATCACCACCAACTGCAACAACAATATCATAGTTTTTATCAACAGCATCTTTGCTTAATTCAGTTGCATGCTTGGGAGCATTGCTATATGAAATATCATAATCAAAAATAGATTTATCAAGAGTTTTGTCTATGGCTGTTTCAACCAATCGTTGTTTTCCAACTCCCGAAATTGGATTAATAATAAAAATTATCTTTTTCTTTTCCATGATTATCAATTGTTTTTAATAATCATTCTATTATTTATCAACCTATTGTTATAACTTTGGATGATGGCTTTAATTTTTTTATCAAGAGTGTATTTGATTAACGGATCGGAATTTATTAAATTTTGTTGGAGTAAACTATCTTTATTGATGTTGTATAATGATAGCGATTGCTTTCCATCAAATTGCAAAGCATAACCATTTTCTATCAATTGATAAGTATTGTTGATGTAGTTAATAGCAAAATGTGAGGTTGTTGAATCGAATACAGAGTTGCCAAAAGAGAGATATGATTTGTCATAGTTAATAAAATCCATAATTGAAGGCATAATGTCAATTTGTTGGGTTACTGTATTAGAAAAGTTATGCAAAATACTGTCAGGTTTATAAAACAAAATTGGAATTGAAAATATTCCTAAATTGTTTTGGTAGTATAAGTGCGATGCTTCCGAAGTGTGGTCAGCAGTGATAACAAATAGCGTATTGCTAAACCAAGGCATTTTTTGTGCAGTTTTAAAAAATTGAGCTAATGCATAATCAGCATATTCAATGCTTCTGTGAATAGGAAGGGTTCCTTCTTTAAATTTATTTTTATATTTTTCGGGGACAGGATAAGGATGATGGGACGAAAGTGTAAATATTTCAGCAAAGAATGGTTCTTTTGTTTTGTTTAAATTGTTTGCAAAATATTGTAAAAATTCCTCATCGTAGATGCCCCATTTACCATCAAAATCTTTTTCATTGTTGTATTCCTGTCGCCCAATATACTTGTCAAAACCAGCCATTTTAGCATAAGCATCGAAACCCATTGTTCCATTGGTGCCTCCATGAAAGAAAAAAGATTGATATCCCTTTTCTTTTAATAGTTTAGGAATGCTGTATATATTATCACCAGCATAAATAGATGAAATGTAAGGGTTGTTCATCAAACTAGGAATAGTGGAAGTAACTGCAGGTATGGCATCAATAGAACGTTTGCCATTAGCAAAAGCATTATTAAAATATAAACTTTGTTTTATCAATGAATCAAGAAATGGAGTGTACCCTTTATAACCATTTGGCTCAAGATTGCTGTTTACGGAGCCAATGTATTCTTTTGAAAAGCTTTCTAAAATAATAACTACAATATTTATTTTTTTAAAATCGCCTTTAAGCTTTGGGTTATGAATAGGAGAATATATTTTATTCAATTCTACCTCTGTTTTATAAAATTTATACTCTTCAAGTTCAGTTTTATTAATAGTTTTAATAATACAAAAAGGTGTATTTAGGACTAAAGCTATGTTTTTAGAGTTAGTAAATTGGCCCGCATTAATAATAGAAATTGGTTTCAATTGGAAACCACCTCTAACGCCAATAGTTCCTATAACAAGATATAAAATAAACATGAGAGACTCAATGATATAATACCTATGTTTTTTTAAACTTTTATTGTTATCAGAAATAATTTTTGTTTTATTATAAAAAATTATTAAAATGGCTACCAATGCAAGCCAAATTAAAAGTATATACCAAAAATCTGTAAGATATTGTAGCAATAGTGTAACAAAGTCGTCTCCAATACCAATAATATTAAATATTTCCCCAGTCATTCTTCGAGCTTCAAATTTAAAAAACTCAAAGTCAATACAATTGCCAATAAACCCAATTGCATTTGGAATTACAAAAAAGAATGCTGCAAGTTTTTGATATTTTGAGTTACTTCTAAATTTAAACGGAATAATAAATAAAATGATAAAAGGAATATTAAGCACAATAAGCGCAACTATGTCAAACCGAACACCATTTAAAAATATGATGAGCAATTCTGTATAAGAAAGGTCAGAAAAATAAGATGCATTAAAAAGGTAAAAGAGAAATCTTAATAATGAATAAAGCAACAAAAGGAAAGAAAGCCTAAGAAGAAGGTTAAAGTGGATATTTCGCTTAAAAACATTATTGCTTTGCATGGCTGCAAAAGTAATATTTTTTTTATAAAAGTTTTGTATTTGAAAATAAATAAGAATTATCAGAAATTTTGCTATACCTTAACACCAATAACCAACACATCATCAATTTGAACGGTATTGTTTTTCCATTCTATGAAAATTTCTAAAAGTTTTTCTTTTTGTTTTTTCATGGATAGATTTTGTATTTGGATAAGGGTTTCCTTAAAGTGCTTGCTCATAAATTTTCGATTATCAGGTCCCCCAAATTGGTCAATATAGCCATCTGAAAAAATGAAAATGGTATCGCCTTTTAATAATTGAAATTCGTTATTTGAAAAACCTTGAAATTGCTCAGTAAAAGGTTCCCCGATAGGTTGTCTGTCTGGTTTAAAGTCAATGATTTCGTTATTTCTTAAAATATATAAAGGGTTGTGAACACCAGCAAACTCTAAAACTAAGTTTTTCCTATTCAACGCACATATAACCAAGTTCATTCCGTCTTTAACCACGGAAGCATCATTGTTTTGTCTAAGAGTTTCGATGATACCATTGCTTAAAGAATTCAAAATATCGCTTGGTTGAGATAAACCTTGTTCGTTGATAGCTTGTTTTATTAAGCTGTAACCCACAAAACTCATAAAAGCACCAGGAACGCCATGACCTGTACAATCAACAGCAGCAAATAAAACGGTATCGTCTTTTTCGGAAACCCAAAAGAAATCGCCACTTACAATTGATTTTGGTAAGTATAGTACAAAAGAATTAGGTAAAAGCTTATTGATATGATCATAAGGAGGTAAAATAGCTTCTTGTATTCTAAGTGCGTACTTAATACTATCTGTTAAATCCTTATTGATTCGTTCTATTTGGTTTCGTTGAATAATTATTTCATCTCTTTGGGTAGTAATTTCTTCTTTTTGCTGTCTTAATTCGTCATTTTTTTCTTCTATCTCACGGTTCTTTCTTAATATTTCAGCATTTTTACGTGCTAGTTCTTCTTCTAGGTTATCTTTGTCGTATAAACGTTTGATAATTGATTGAAGTACCCCTTTAGATACTTCAATATTTTTACTCATAATACTAAAGAATGTATCTTGATCTAACCGAAGCAATTCAGCGGGTTCAATAGTAGTTACAGAGGCAGAGCGAACTTGGGCATCTAATAATGAAAATTCACCAAAAAATTGTTCTTTTTTTAAGGTGGTAAAAACGTGTTCCCCGTCATGAACTTTTACTAAACCTTGCGTAATAATATACATCGAATTGCCTACATCTCCTTTTTTGAAAACGCTTTCATTTGCTTCGAAATGTATGTTGCTTAAATGGTGGGCAATTTCTTTTAAATTCTCTTCAGTAGTATCAGAAAAAAAACTCACACGTTTTAAAACAGAAATTCGATTAATGATATCTGGGTGGTTAAATAATTCCATCTGAGTTTTTTACTTTAAATAAGTGTTACAAAAATAATAATTTATTAATTTGGAATTTGAATAATTTCACCTTTTTGTAAGAAACTTTTAAAGCCATCTTTCTTGGCTTTTTTTTGCCATTCTTCAATGTTTTCGACCACATTATCTTGATAATGCCATAAATACATCTTAGCTTTTATCTTTTTATCAAGGGTGGTTAAATCATCATAATGCGCATGAACTTGAGAGCGAAAAGGGGAGGTTTCGCAATCATTTATGATTATATCTGCTTTGAGATATGGCTCTTTCAAATGTTCTGGGGTAAATTGAGTATCGCTTGTAAGATATACTTTATATCCCGATTTTTGAGTCATCATTAATCCAAATGTAGGAATGGTTGAATAACCATTAAATACATGTATTGAAGATATTAATTGAAATTTAATTTTTTGCCATTCAAAACTAGCTTGTATTTCTTGCGGATGCACCTCAAAATAATCATAAATATTAAGTATTCTTCCTTGAATTGAACTTAAGCCGCCTTTTAATGAATCTGACCACAAATCTTCCACTAAAACTTTATGACAAAAAAGTTTTGGTTTTGAACGATTGGGGTCAAAAAAACTAGTGAATGCAATGTATTCCATCCCTCCAATGTGGTCGTTGTGAAGGTGGGTAATGTAAACAGAGTCAATATCTTTAGAAGACATTCCTACATCACGCAATGCAAATCGAATATCGCCTCCAGCATCTATTAATAATTTTTTCCCATTTTCTTCAACCAATAAGTTGGGATGATAATTCTTCATACTAAATGCAGATCCTGTTCCTAAAAATTGTAGTTTCATTTTTTTGTAATTATTTAGTGGTTTTTACTTTTTATCTAATTTTTCAACACCATCCCAATCCTCTGCAATTCCCTCTTTAATATATAACTTACAAAGGTCAATGTAATGATGGGCTGTAAAATCATTGGAGTTTATATTTATTATTTCTTTAAAAATACTTAATGCTTTTTCAAAATCCTTATTTAAATAAATTGCCAAAGCATTGTCAAAATCCTTTTTGGTTGATAATTTTAATTGAAAATCATCTTGATTGAGTCCGTCTAGTATTTCATATATACCTACTGGGATATCTTTACCTTTCACTTTAGCTCTTCCAAGAAAACGGATATTAAATTTCTCTTTATTTTGTAATTTGTTATAGGTATCATCGCTAATTAAAGTAGAGGTTCCATATATTTTTGTCATTCCTTCCATTCTTGAAGCAAGATTAACGGAGTCTCCAACAATACCACCTTCCCATCGCCATTTATCTCCCCTAATTCCCATAATAATTTTACCTGTATGCATTCCAATTCCTATTTTT
>Ga0210051_1006713_pt1 | contig 10825 bp, 11 predicted proteins | sample CryGey092014_all_FD_185464 | JGI IMG/M metagenome (GOLD analysis project Ga0210051, IMG submission 185464) | Groundwater microbial communities from aquifer - Crystal Geyser CG23_combo_of_CG06-09_8/20/14_all (SPAdes) (version 2) | ecosystem: Environmental > Aquatic > Deep subsurface > Groundwater...
ATAATAAGGTTTAAATTTTATTATGAAGCTCGGATTAACAGGAAAAAGAACAAATGATACCTAAACGATTATACTTGTTTCTATGTCTAAAAAATCAAATTTTCACCCTTGTCTTTTGACAGGATACATACGATTTATCAAACGAACTCATATTAAATATAATAAGATTATTGATGCAGGTATTCAGTAGTTAAAATCTATTAACAAAGCCAAAATGTACCCGAGCTGCTCTAAATTGTACACTATTTCCGAGTTGGTGTCCAAGGGCATAGCTTAATGTAAAAATTCCTGCTTTTGTTTGAAATTCTATTCCTGCACCAAACCCTGCTGGATTATCTACCTTTATATCAATGCTTTTGTAATATCCCTGGTCGTAAAAGGCAAAAAATGCAGAATTTTCTTCAAATAAATATCTTAGTTCGGAACTTGCAATTCCATAAGCCGATGCGTAAATGCTTTCTTCGTCAAATCCTCTTAATGTTGATAATCCGCCAATTCTGTATAGCTCATTTTTTAAAAGAGTTTTGGTATTAATATATCCTGTCTGAACTCTAAGTTTTAAAACAAATTTTCCGAAAATATTAGTATAGTTTGAAATATCTGCAAAAAGTTCATTTCTGAACGATGTTAAATTTACACCGTTGTATAACAGGGGGTTAATTTGTGGTTGCTTCTCAATTATTTTTTCCCCATAACCAGCCTGAACTCTGACTTGCAACCCTTTTCGTGGATTGAATTTATAATCGAGTGAAGATAAATTTACCGACAATCCAAATATGTTTGAATGATATCCCGAAACATTAGGTAAGGTAGTTGCCGAAATTAATTCAGTTGTTGATAAAAGTGTTGATGATGAATTTTCATAATAAACGCCGATATTATTATTACCAGATAGGTAAAAAGGCAATCCTAAGTGTGTTGTAACATTCAAATAAGTACTGTCTTTTTTAAATAATTTAATTGATGCCTGCGCTCCAATTGGTTTATTAAACAAATAAGGTAATTGAATGTTTGCATAAAGATTTTGAGAAGATGTTTCGAGTTTTTTCCACGAAAACTCAATTTGGTCAGCAATTTTAAATGAATTAATTAAGTTTAATGAAATATCGCCTGTTAAAAGTATTTTTCCGGGAGTCTTGCTATCTGGAGTTACACCTAATATTCCATTAAATTGATTTGCTTTTTTAGGTTTTAAAAAAAGTCGTATTCTTGCTGATTTATTTATAAAATAAATTTCGGTTGGTTTATCTATCAATAAAAATGGCAATTCTTTTATTCTTTGATTAATTAATCGCACTTTTTTTTCGTTATATATTTTTTTATTTATAACTCCCAGATAATGTTCGAGATACGACTGCGAAAGTTTAATATTACCAATAATTTCTAAACTGTCGAAAGTTATTAAATCTCCACTAATAACTTGATAATTAGCTGAAATAAATCCTTTGGCAACCTCTAAACTATCAGTTTTAATGCTAACAAAAGGATAACCATTGTTTTCGTAATTCGATAATATTTTAGACTTAATTTTTATAATCGCATTGTAATTAATGGGTTTCCCTGTAAATTTTTGATTGTTAAAGTGAATGTTGTTAATTAATTTAGCATTATCGTCAATGAAATTTAATTTTTGCCATTTGTATTTCACATTGTTATAAATGTAAACTAAAATTGTATCACCTTTTATTTTTATTGAATCAACAGAAGATGCAAGAAATGCGTTACTTTTCAAACAGTTAACATATTCATTAGCTATTGAATCTATAATTTTTTCGTTAATGTTTTTTGAAAATATTTTGTTGCACTTTTTGCAAACTTCGCCAGAATTGTTTAATTGAATGGAAACAGGTTTTTGAGCGACAGCATTATTGCTAACTATAACAATAATATTTAAAAGAAGGAATATTACATATATAAAATAAATTGAGTTTTTATTTTTTCTATTTGTTTTTGTCAATTTTACTCGTTATTTAAAAAACCTTGTTTTTCTAGAACTTTTAATAACGCTTCGGAAAAAGCAATATTGTCTTTTTTAGTATATCGTTTTTCGGTAAAAATTTGAGCAAGAGTTTCGGTTTCATTTATTTTTAAAAGTTCTTGCGTTTGTGGTAATGCTTCTTTTACGGAATAAGCAATATCAATATCTTTTTCGGAATAATCTTTATATGTTTCGAAATGAACTACCGATTCGAGTGGCAAACGGTCGGTAAGTGGTGGATTTTCGTCGGGATAACCAAGTGTGAGAGTTGTTACAGGCACAACAAATTTCGGAAGTTTTAAAATTTCAATTATTGATTCTGCCATATATGTTGTTGTTCCTAAATAGCAAATTCCTAAACCTTCCGATTCGGCTGCTAAAGCTACGTTTTGAGCAACCAGCAAAGCGTCAATGGCAGCTGTAAAAAACGATAAAAAATTATTGTATCCGGGAACAGCTTTTCTTTGAACGCACCATTTGTTAAACCTATTAAAATCGGCACAAAAAGTTAGAATAACAGGAGCCTGTAAAACCATATTTTGTTTAAAATGGGCTTCCCAAAGTTTTTGTTTTATTTGCTCATTTTTACTTATAATAATACTATAAACCTGCATGTTTCCGGTTGTTGATGCTCTGATACCCGCATTTAATATTTTTGTAAGTAGCTGGTTACTAACATTATTCGATTTATATTTTCTAATTGATTTATGTTGTAAAATAGTATTCATCATAAATAATTTATATTAACAAAAGTACAATAATTTGTTTTGGTTTTGATATAATTTTGTAAATATAAGAGCAATAACAAATCACCAAAATCGAATATTAATTTTGATGTTTTAAAACAAAAGGAGGAATTAACCTCCTTTTAAATTAACACATTTACTAAATTAGTCGGTCCGGAGGGGGTCGAACCCTCGACCCCATTATTAAGAGTCACGTGCTCTACCAACTGAGCTACGGGCCGATTATTTTTTAAAATGTAAAAGTATTAATTTAAAGGGCTATAAAGTTACTGTTTTTTCCCTTCAGTTATTTTTTTTGAGTTATCCTTTTTCGTCATAGCATTAGCAATATGTTGAAAGGGTAAACTTATATCTGCACAAGTTTGGCTATTTGTAGTTAATTCTTGTGAATTATGTGTATGAGATACTTTAGGAGCCTTTTTAGGAGTAATAGGTTTAAAACCTAAAAAATAAAAATTAATTGACTTTCCATTTATTGAATCTCCTAATGCAGTTTTTGCTGTTTTATCAAAACGATCTTTTTCATCAAAACCTTTGGGTAATGCTTTAACAATCTCAGCATAGCTATCCCTTGTACAGTTGTAAGATATTACCACTTTACCTGTGGGCAACTTTAAAAGACCTTTTATATCAAATTTTCTTGAAATAATGTGGGCAGAAAGGCATTCAATACTGGACCCTAGAATATATCCATCCACCATTTATTTTAAATATTTTGTAGTAATACTTGAAAAGTCTGTTGAAAACAACTCCGATACTTCTTCTAAATCAAGTTTTTTATTAACTTTTGAAATAATATCATTAATTACTAAAACATCTTCTTCGTTTGCAATTTCATCAATAGACACAACGTACTTTTTTTCATTCTTTATTTCACTTAAAAATTTTTTCTCACTTATTAAACTATTCTGTAAATGAACAACTAACTGAAGATAATTATTCTTTTTAAAAAGATTATTTATAGCATTAACTACAAAATGGTCTTTTCTTTTTTGACGTTTTAAATTTAAAAATACTGCTATAGGAAGTGTAAGGTTTGTTGCCCGAAATTTAAAGGTATTATCAGGTTTTAATTCAATATAAGATTCACTTAAAGAAACCTGATCATCTTCATTAAATGAACTCAAAATTTCACAATTAGAATATTTCATTAGTCAAGGTGTTTTTTGAAAATTCAACAAATTCATTAAATATATTTGGTGAAAGCGGAAGTTTTGAAATGTTAATGGTGTATAAAAAAATTATATTATAATTTTTCATGAAATCAATATTTATTAATACTGGGTTATTGTTAAAGTTTCTTTTAACTCCAATTTTAAAAACTTTTAGCTTATCAAAGTTTTTTATGTTTTTGAGTATTGATGAGATAAATAAATTTTTATTAGTATCAGAAATCTCATAATTCAATAGAAGCAAAACGTTTTTAATTGGTGTATGAGGTAATGTCTGTTGAATTGAATTAAACAAAACTATAAGATTTTCATAGGAGTTTTTAGTATTAGACGTATTTAGTATTTCTAACTGATTGTCTTTAGGGAAGATTCTTAAATCATCAATTTTAAAACCATACTCATGTTCTTGGGGATTTACCATACCCATTATGGTTTCTTTTTTTACTATTGAAGGTGCTACCATAATAAGCCAACTTGGAGTAAATAGTCTTTTATTCCAACAACCTGGAGCTATAAGTGTTGCTTTATTTAGTTTCATTCTACATTAATTCTTTGCGAAAGTAAGAATTTTTTTAATAAGAAAATATTTACATCAAAAAAATTTAACTTAACCCACATTGCAACTTTTTCTGCAAAATTATAAAAAAATCGGTTGTTCACTCCTATTTTGAGCAACAATTACAAAGTGCAGAAAATGTATTGCTCATATTATCAGCGATTACGCTTTAAATAATTTATTGTTTTTCAAATGTGTTCCCCCCTGTCCTATTGCTCATTAGAATATTACAAACTAACTTTGCTGCATGTTTATTAAACCATCTTCAAAATATAACAAGCTCACAAAAGAGCGGTATTTTATTTACAAATTATGCGAGAGTTATCGCAGAGACTGGGGTACTTATCATCACATTATAATAAATTTGAGTAAACTTGAAGAACTTAAAGATGCTGAACATAAAAGGCAACTTGCATTGCGAATTGAAGATATGCTCAAAAACGGAAAGAACTCTTTACCAATAGATACTATAGATGAGAAAACAGAGAAACTGGCACAATACTTTTATAAATATAACAAAGCAAAAACTTAATAAAAATGCCAGTCTCATTGTTTTTACTTCGATATTATAGCGTCCTCTAATAAAACTTCGTAAAAATATCCGTAACCAAAATCTTTGTCAACGCAAATTTTACCTTCGAGCGTAACAATATCATCAACTTTCACTACAATATTAGTGGTAATAGTTAAATCGAACTTGCCTTCAAAGTCAGTCCCATCTTGTAAATGAATCCAATTTTTACTCATTATTTCGGGACTAAATTTCACAACCTTCCCTTTTACTTTTATTGTTTTGCCAACATATTGTTCTTTATTTTGGAATAATTTGGCAATAGAAATTTCGCCGTTATTGTGTTCTATAACAACTTCTTTTTTCTCGATTTTTGGCTTTTGAGGAGTAATGTTTTGCTCAGCTTGAGCATTACCATGAGTATTGGCTTTATTCATATTTTTGTTAGCAGCAATAGGTATTTTGCTCAAATTGTCGAGAAATAAAACTTCTTTAAAAGTTCTGTTTAAATCTTTACTTTTAAAATCTGTCATTGTAAAACCACCCTCATAGTAATAGGTATCGTTAATTTGTGCTTCCATTTTTGAAACTGCGAGCCACAACTCTTTATCGTTTTCATTAACACGCAAATAGGTATATTCATTTGCTTGCAGAACTTCAGCAACTACGACTTTATGCTCGTTTGGATTACTCGAATTTTGATTTGATTGACATGACGAAAAGTAAACGCCAGATGCAATAATTATTGTTAAAAAAATGATTCTCATTTTATTTATTTTTTTATAATTAATATTTAGTGCTTGTCCATAAAGTCAGTGTCTGAACTATAATGTTCGAGTTTGAGGCATGCGAAGTTTTGAAAACCAAGGAGTTTACTGTAGTAAATGACTGTTTTCAAAACGAGCATAACGAAAAAATCGGACATTATAGACAGACACTATTTAGACGCAAAATTAGTTAGAAATATTTATATATGCAATTAACAAAACATGTTATTTAACACTGTTTGTTTTTGTAAATAAATACTGTTCTGATATTTATAAAGATTGTTTTAAAAAATAGGTTTTTTTAACGAAATAATAATATATGTTTGATACTATTTATTTTAAATTTACCGACTTTATAATTTTTTGTTAAGATATTATTAAGTGCTCTATATCAAGTAATTAACTAATTTTTAATTTTTATGAAATCAATATTAAGTACTTTATTTTCGTCGAAATCAACAATAATATTACTGTTCCTTCTTGCAATTTCGTTGGCAACAGCAACTTTTATCGAAGATAAATTTGACACAAATACTGCCAAAATTCTTGTTTACAATGCAAAATGGTTTGAGTTTATTTTTCTTTTGCTCATTATAAATTTTATTGGACATATAGGTACACACAAAATGTTAAACAAAGAAAAGTTAGCAGGTTTTATTTTTCACATTGCTTTTATATTAATGATATTGGGTGCCGGTGTTACCAGGTATTTTAGTTTTGAAGGTAATATGCACATACGTCAGGGTGAAAGTTCTAATGTTATGGTAGGTTCTACTCCGAATTTAATAATTTCAATGACTGATGGTAACGAAGAATTTAACTATGAAAAACCACTACTTTTTAGCCCTGTTACAAACAATTCGTTTGATATTACAATTCAATCAAAATCGAAAGGCGAAATTACTGTTGAATATAATAATTACATTAAAAATGCTGTTGAAAAAGTACAAACTAATGTTGATGGTGGTGTAAATATTATTGAATTAATAGTGTTTACACATACAGGAAGAAATAAAGTATATGTAAAATCGGGTGAAATAAAAGAATTGAACGGATTAAATATTTCATATAATAGTAAAAACAATAATTCAATTAATATTATTGATTCAAATGGTGGATTAAAAATTTCGGCACCATTTGACTTGTTTTTAGCCGATATGCAAGAAGAACAAATTCAGGATACAATTAAAAAAGATTCTATTGCCGATTTTAATCAAAGTTATGCATACAATTCAGCCAATGCTGCAATAGTTTTAACAACTAAACACAAAAACGCAAAAGTTGAAATGGTAAGCGGCGAGCCAGAAGAAAGTAAAGTTGATGCACTTTTGTTAGATGTTACAGTAAATGGCAAAAAAGAAACAGTATCTGTATTAGGTGGCTCCTATTATGAGGCAAATATGCAAGCAATTAGTGTGAATGGTGCAAAATTAAATATTGGATATGGTTGCAAGGTAATTCAACTTCCATTTTCGTTAAAGCTAAACGATTTTATTTTAGAAAGATACCCCGGCTCAATGAGCCCTTCTTCGTATGCAAGCGAAGTTACTTTAATTGATACGCGTAACAATTTAAACGAAAATCACAGAATATTTATGAATAATGTTTTAGATTACGCTCAATACCGCTTTTTTCAATCGTCGTACGACCAGGACGAAAAAGGAACAATCCTTTCTGTTAATCACGATTTTTACGGAACATGGTTCTCGTATTTTGGTTATACTCTTTTAACTTTAGGTTTTATACTTACATTAATAAATAAGAAATCTCGTTTTATAACATTAAGTAAAAATATTGGTGAACTATCAAAAAAACGAAAAGCCGGTATATTAACTATTGCCTTTGTTTTAACAATTAGCACTTTTGGGTTTTCTCAAAATTCATCAACTAATTCTGTTAGTGAAGAGCAAGCCGAAAAATTCGGACATTTATTAGTTCAAACTTATGATGGAAGATTTGAGCCATTAAATTCGCTTACTTACGATATAATGCATAAAATTTCAAGAAAAAATAAATTTGAAGTTATAGGCAATGGAACAATGAATGCTATGCAAGCATTAATAGATATGCTTATTGAACCTGAATTTTGGAAAGAGCAAAAAATTATTTACGTAAGAGAACAATCTGTTCGAGATGCGATTGGAATTAATGAAAAATATGCGTCTTTCAAAGATTTTTTTGATAATGACCAAAAATATAAATTAGAAATATTTGCCAACAAAGCTTTCCAAAAAAAACAATCAGAGCAAAACACTTTCGATAAAGAAATTATTAAAGTCGACGAAAGGGTTAATATTTTTATGATGGTTTTAAGAGGTAGTATTTTAAAAATATTTCCTGTTCAAAATTCACCCGAAAATAAATGGATAAGCTTAGATGATAAATTAGCAATAACACCATTAACAGGTTCTTTAAAAATAATTAACGACGACTTACAATTAGCTAACTTTAACTACTCAGGTATTTTTGCAGCATATTTAATGGAACTTAAGTCGGGTAATGTTGAACAATCTGATAAAATACTTAAATATATTTCCGGTATTCAACGCTCTACTTCAATTGTAGATACGCTGCCATCCGAGTCAAAAATAAATGTTGAAATATTTTATAACAATGCTCAAATATTTATATTCCTTAAAAATTTATATGCCGGATTAAGTGTATTGTTATTATTTCTTGCCTTTATTGATACATTAAAATCAAAGAAAAATAAAATTTTAAGTTATTCATTTAATTTTTTAATGGCATTGTTAGTTCTTGGATTTGCTTATCATACATTAGGTATGATTTTACGTTGGTATTTAACCGGACATGCTCCATGGAGTAACGGATATGAAGCGTTGATTTTAATTTCGTGGGGAAGTTTGTTAGCTGGTTTTATTTTTGTAAAATATTCAAAAATAACTTTAGCAACTACCGTTTTACTTGCGTTTTTTACATTAATGACAGCCAGCCACAGTAGTTACGACCCACAATTAACTAATTTGCAGCCCGTTTTAAAATCGTATTGGTTAATTATTCACGTTGCTACATTAACAATTAGTTATGGGTTTTTAGGACTTGCATTTTTCTTGGGAATAATTAATATGTGTATAATGATTTTTAAGAACAATAAAAACCATTTTAAACTTAACTTAATTGTTAAAGAACTTACTTATATAAGCGAAATGAATATAATTATTGGATTAGTTTTAGCAACTGTCGGAACTTTTCTTGGCGGAGTTTGGGCTAACGAATCGTGGGGCAGGTATTGGGGTTGGGATGCAAAAGAAACATGGGCTTTAATTATTGTTATAACATACACTATAGTACTTCATTTCAGATTTATTCCTAAATTTAATAATAGTTACGTTTTTAATGTTTCTTCAATAATCGGATTTAGTAGCGTACTTATGACATTTATTGGGGTTAATTATTATTTGTCGAAAGGTATGCATAGTTATGGTGCTGGCGAAACCCCATTATTCCCAATATGGGCATGGGTTGTAATACTTTCTGTTATTGCATTAATTGTAATTGCAGGAATAAAAGAAAAAATTAATTCAAAGTATTTAGACAAAAATTGATTTTTGGCTTGTACTAAATATTAAGGGTATAATAAAATTATAAAGAAATAGTTTTTTAACCAAAACTAAATATTTTGCTAACATTTAAAATATTAGTATCTTTGACTACAATAAATTAATTGCCGTAAAAATTAATAAAAAATAATTTTTAATAAAGCAATGGACTTAAAAAAGCAAATAGAATATTGGATTAATACAGCCCTGGATGATTTAGATTCTGCCGAATTATTAATTAAAAATAACAAAGCGATTCATGGTTTGTTTTTGTGTCATTTATGTATCGAAAAAGCAATAAAAGCACATGTTGTCAGATGCACAAATGAAGTTCCGCCAAAAATTCATAATTTATCATTCCTTATTGAGAAAACTGATTTAACCCTTTCAGAAGCACAATTATTATTTTGTGATTTATTAATGTATTACCAGTTAGAAGGTCGTTATCCCGAATATTATCCTAAAGTTCCTGGCAAAATAAAATCAGAAGAAATGTTACAACAAACTAAAATATTATATCAATGTCTAAAAGCGAAGTTATAGAATTATTAAAACAATATTGCTCATTGTTAAATATTTCAGGTATTCATATTGAAAAAGCTTTTTTGTATGGCAGTTATGCTCGCGAAGAAGCAACTGACAATAGCGATATAGATATAATGTTGGTATCACAATTGTTTGATACAAATGCTCCGGAAGCAAATATTAAAGCATGGTCGTTCACTCGAAAAATTGATTCTCGCATTGAACCTTATACTGTTGGTTTACAAAAGTTTTTAACTGATGATATTTCACCGCTTATTCAAATAGTAAAAAAGGAAGGGGTCGAGATCTCTTTTTAAAACAAAAAAGAAGCAATGTTTTATTTCTTAACCCAACTTGAAATTTTTTCCCCGAAAAAATGAGATAATTGAGTTATTTTCTTATTGTTATAAAATACAACATCCTCATTATCAATAATATATATTTTCTATTTCGTTTGTGTTACCAGAAAATAACATTGTTATTTGATAGTTCGGATTTTTATACTTATCTTTGTCGCAATTTATTGAATATAAATATATTATGTTTTTAAAACCAGCAAAAACACGTTCCAGTGAAGGTGTTTATTTTTTACGTACCAATCTTCAGGAGAAGGACGAAAAAACAATGTGGAATATCTATAATACTATCAGAGAAATTGAAGCAACCTTTCGGACATTGAAGTCTGATTTGAGTTTAAGACCAATCTTTCACCAAAAAGACGAGAATAGTATGGCACATTTGTTTTTGAGTATTCTTGCTTACACGGTAGTTAATACAATCAGATATAAATTGAAAAAACATGGAATCCATCACGACTGGCAAAATATAGTAAGAATAATGAATAGTCAAAAAGTTGGTACAATAACCATGAACCAGCGTAACAATAAACAAATAAACAAAAGGGTATGCAGTATTCCATCGGCTGGAGTTCAAGAAATTTACACAGCCACAGGATATAAATCAATGCCATTTTATCAAAAAATATTGTGTTCCCCGAATGTTGAATGAAT
>Ga0210051_1006719_pt1 | contig 10823 bp, 9 predicted proteins | sample CryGey092014_all_FD_185464 | JGI IMG/M metagenome (GOLD analysis project Ga0210051, IMG submission 185464) | Groundwater microbial communities from aquifer - Crystal Geyser CG23_combo_of_CG06-09_8/20/14_all (SPAdes) (version 2) | ecosystem: Environmental > Aquatic > Deep subsurface > Groundwater ...
CTCTATCCCCTGATCGCACAACTTCGGAAAATGCAGATCGTCATGGTCGGCCCCGATCACCTGCGGGGGCTCGGCGAAAAGGTCTTTGCTTATCAGCACTTTATTGAGGTTCCTTCCAGAAACTGCTTTCTGAAAGTGGACCAGATCAAAGAAGAGGTTCTTGAGTACGCCCGGTCCAGAAAGAATCTTCTTTTTTCATTTTCGGCATCTATGGCGGCCAAGGTTTTGATCTATGAGTTGTACCCTTTGATAGGAGACAGACATTGGCTCATTGATTTCGGCTCCCTTTGGGATATCTATGTGGGCGTGAAATCCCGAGGGGTTCATTCCGAGTTTGATTGGGGACCCATTCTCAAGAAGAACCTGGGAACACTATCCCATTGAGGACAGACCTGCGGATTGCCGGATCGTGACCTCACTTTGGATGTTAATTAAGAAATGAAAAAAATCCTGATCATCAAACCCAGTTCGCTTGGGGATATCATCCATGCACTCCCTGTGGCCACGGCCATTTCCAGGCAGATTCCAGGGGCGGTGATCGACTGGGTGGTCAGGCCTGAATATGCAGAAATTCTGCAAGCACATCCTTCCATCCGAAGGATCTTTTTTTTCGACAGGCGGAAATGGGCGAGATCATCAAGGATGCTTCAAACTCTGCCGGAGATCATCGGTCTCATCCGCTCGATCCGACAGGAGCGCTACGACGCGGTGCTTGATCTACAGGGACTCTTCAGAAGCGGGCTATTGTCTTTTCTCTCCGGTTCAAAGCTCCGTTTAGGTTTTGAGAATGCGAGGGAGTTTTCCACTGTGTTTTATAGCCGGAAGGTGAAGGTTCCGAATGAAGGGATCCATGCCATAGACCGGTATCAGCTATTTTTGAGAGAGATGGGTATTGCGTCCCCGAAACTGGACTACGGTCTTAACCTGCCAGGTGAAGCCGTCGGTTTTGTGGAGAAACTGCTTGTGGAAGAGGGGATCCGTTCAGGCCGGCCACTGATTGCCCTGAACCCGAATGCCCGATGGGAGACCAAGAAATGGATTGACGAGCGATGGCAGAAACTTGCAGGGCGCCTCGTTACGGAACTGCAAGCTGAGGTCATATTTGCAGGGGGGCAGGCTGAGGCGAAGGAATGCGAGAGTTTGGCAACGGGCGCAGGTGAGCTGGTGCACAATCTGGCCGGGAAGACCACCATCCTGCAGCTCGCTGTTCTCCTCAAGAAGTCGTCTCTATTAGTGACCTGCGACTCCGGCCCCATGCACCTCGCTGCGGCTGTGGGGACTAAGGTTCTGGCACTCTTCGGCCCCACGGATCCGGTCAGGACCGGGCCGTACGGCTCTAAAAACCGTGTCCTCCAGAAAGACATGGACTGCTCTCCCTGCTTGAGACGGTCGTGTCCTGAAAGAACTCATGCCTGCATGGAAGCCATCACCGTGGATGAAGTTTTGCAGGAAGTTGTGAAATTGGGTTCAGACACCCATTCTCTACGAATGGGTGTCTGAACCCAATTTCACTTCTCGTTCCTTCTTATAGTTGTACTTTGGATCCCACTCAATGGTGTGAAACAGCTCAATTATTTTTTTCTGCTTTTTCCGTTGAATATATTCTTTCAATGCCTCGTTAACCGTCTCCTTTTTTGTTTTGTGATTTCCTACCTTCTGCGCCTCTTTTAGAAGCTCTTCATCAATTGCAAGATTGGTTGCCATCTTTTCTCACCTCCACATTTCTAATGAACATATAAAAACTCTCTTTTCCCTGGCACAGAGATGAATTGCTTATGAATGAGTTGTCATTGCCCGACCCCAGGTGTCATCCCCCGACTCGATCGGGGGATTCACCCTTCGGCAGGCTCAGGGTGACAATTGTCATGGTGAGCTTGTCGAACCATGGATTCTCCGGTCAGGCCGGAGAATGACAACAGGGAATTTAACTTTTACGCATGCACTATTGGCGCAGGGTTCTTAACTTTACTTGTGTGAAATCCTACACAAAGCCATGTGTAAAGTCAAATCATATTTATTTATATTTAAGGTCTATTTGAGGTTTATGTTGACCTCTTCCCCGGGATTTGCTAATATATCATTCCGTCCATTAGATGCCTTAAAAATCAACAGGTTAAATACATGACCGTCACCGCCGTGATTCCCGCCCGCTATGCGTCCACCAGGCTTCCGGGAAAACCTCTCCTGAAAATCGGCGGGAGGCCCATGATTCAATGGGTCTATGAACGGGTGAGCCGTGCTTCTCTAATTCAAGATGTGATCGTGGCCACGGATGACCGCAGGATCCGAGATGCGGTGCTGGCATTCGGCGGGCGGTGCGTGATGACGTCTCCTTCGCATGTAACAGGCACGGACCGGCTTGCCGAGGCGGCCCAGGATTTGAAGGCCGGCATCATCGTCAATGTCCAGGGGGATGAGCCGTTGATCGAACCCGGTGTCATAGACGCCTGCATCCGCCCCATGATGGATGGAGGGGCCTTCCCGGCGGCGACCCCATGTACAAGAATTAAGTCCAGAGATGAGCTGATCAATCCCGACGTGGTCAAGGTGGTTATGGACCGGGACGGGTTTGCGCTCTATTTCTCCAGATCCCCGATCCCCTATGACCGGGATCACGGCCCGATCGAAGTGGATGTGACTGGGAACCTCTTTTTCAAGCATATCGGGATTTATGTCTATCGGAGGGATTTTCTGCTGAAGTACAGCCGCATGGCGCCGACGCCGCTCGAGGTTCGGGAGAAGCTGGAACAGTTGAGAATCCTGGAAAACGGGTACAAGATTCGGGTGGTGGAGACCGAGTACGATTCGATCTCCGTGGATACGGAGGAGGATTTAAGGAGGGTGCAGGACCTCAGTCGTCATTGTCGGGTCCCCGGTGTCATCCCCTGATCCCGATGTCATTCCCCGATCCAGTTGTCATCCCCCGACTCGATCGGGGGATCCACCCTTCGGCAGGCTCAGGGTGACAATTGTCATGGTGAGCTTGTCGAACCATGGATTCTCCGGTCAAGCCGGAGAATGACGCGCTCAGGGGGCCGGAGAATGACAAAAGGAGTTTATTGAACAGGTTGAACAGTTTTGTTGGAGTTCTATTATGGCAGTAAAATTTATCTTCGTGACCGGCGGGGTGGTCTCCTCCCTGGGCAAAGGGCTGGCCTCGGCTTCCATGGGGGCTCTCCTCGAGAGCCGGGGGCTCACGGTGACTCTGCAGAAGCTCGATCCTTATATCAATGTTGATCCGGGAACCATGAGCCCGTTTCAGCACGGAGAGGTGTATGTCACCGACGATGGGACCGAGACCGACCTGGACCTGGGGCATTATGAGCGGTTCACCCATGCCAAGCTGACCCGCAACAGCAACTATACCACGGGGAAGATCTACTATTCGGTCATCATGAAGGAGCGCCGAGGGGACTACCTCGGAGGGACGGTGCAGGTCGTACCCCATATCACCAACGAGATCAAGGAATCCATCCTCTCCGCTGCGCACGACGTGGACGTGATGATCGTGGAGATCGGAGGGACCATCGGGGATATTGAGTCTCTCCCTTTCCTGGAAGCCATCCGGCAGTTCCGGCAGGACGTGGGCCGCCGGAATGTGATCTATGTTCACCTGACCCTGGTCCCCTATATCCGTGCGGCAGGGGAGCTCAAGAGCAAGCCGACTCAGCACAGTGTCAAGGAACTCCTTCAGATCGGAATACAGCCTGATATCCTCCTTTGCCGGACCGAGCACTCCCTGCCCGACGATCTGAAGAAGAAGATCGCCCTTTTCTGTAATGTGGACCACGATGCGGTGATTGCGGCCATGGATGTGGAGACCATCTATGAGGTTCCCCTGATTCTGCACCGTGATGGGCTGGATGACAAGATCATGGAACTGCTCGCTCTGGAGAATGGGAAACAGGACCTGACGGCATGGGAGGATCTGGTTGAGCGGATCAAACATCCCGCATACAATGTCACGATCGGTCTGGTTGGGAAATACGTGGATCTTCGTGAATCCTACAAGAGCCTGAACGAGGCCCTGACCCACGGCGGTGCGGCCAACGATGCGAGGGTCAACATCAAGTGGGTGGATGCCGAAGAGATAGAGATGCACGGGGCCGAGATGCACCTGCATGACGTGGACGGGATTCTGGTTCCGGGAGGTTTCGGGGACCGAGGGATCGAAGGGAAGATCGCCGCCGTCAATTATGCGAGGACTCAGAAGATCCCCTTCTTCGGGATCTGCCTGGGGATGCAGTGCGCGGTGATCGAGTTCGCCCGCTATGTATGCCGTCTCGAATATGCCAACAGCTCGGAGTTTGATCCGGCCACGCCCCATCCGGTGATTTACCTTTTGGAGAAGTGGAGGGATTTTAAGAACAACTCCATTCAGGAACGAAGCGAAAGTTCGGACAAAGGGGGGACCATGCGTCTGGGGGCCTACCCGTGCGTCCTCTCCGAGGGGTCCTTCTCCTATGAGGCCTACGGGAGCCGGGAGATCTCCGAGCGGCACCGCCACCGCTATGAGTTCAACAACCAGTATCAGAATATTTTAAAGGAGCATGGACTGCAGATCGCAGGGGTTTCCCCGGACGGGGAGCTTGTGGAAATGATCGAGGTAAAGGATCACCCATGGTTTGTGGGCTGCCAGTTCCATCCGGAATTCAAATCCAGACCTATGAATGCGCATCCCCTGTTCCGTGCATTTGTGAAGGCTTCTCTGCTGCATAAGCAGAGGCAGGGTGTGAGTGTCAAGTAATGAGGGTCATTTCCGAGGATATTGGTTGAGAGTTATGGGTTCAAGGGTCCGAGGGGTCAAGGGGCCAAGTGAACCACTCAAACTACTTGAATCCTTGAATCCTGAGATACTCAAACTCTTCTAACCTACTAAAAGAGAGAAGAACCAAGGATGAAAGGAAGAAGAAGCGGGGATTACTGATATGACTGCTATAGTAAAGATCGGGCCGGTTACCGTCGGGGGAGGCGCTCCCCTGGTCCTGATCGCGGGCCCCTGCGTGATCGAAAGTGAAGCCTTGACCATGAAGACAGCCGAGGCCCTGAAGAAGACGGCCGAAGATGCGGGGATTTCCCTGATCTTCAAATCATCTTATGACAAGGCCAACCGGTCTTCTTACTCATCCTTCCGGGGGCCGGGCCTGAAGGCCGGGCTCAAGATCCTGCAGCGGGTTCGCGAGGAGCTTTCCCTTCCCGTCGTTTCTGATGTCCATGTTCAAGAGGAGATCCATCAGGCCGCGGAGGTCCTGGACGTGCTTCAAATTCCAGCGTTCCTGTGCAGGCAGACCGATTTCGTCATGCAGGTTGCCCGTGCCGGCCGGCCGGTCAATGTGAAAAAGGGGCAGTTCATGGCGCCTTGGGATATGAAAAATGTGGTAGAGAAGATCCGGCATGCAGGAAACCAAAGGGTGATGATCACCGAGCGGGGGACCAGCTTCGGATACAACAATCTTGTGGCCGACATGCGTGCGCTTCCGATCCTGCGCGGGTTTGATGTGCCCGTGATCTTCGACGGTACGCACAGCGTGCAGCTTCCCGGCGGTCAGGGGACCTCTTCCGGCGGGCAGCGGGAGTTTGTGCCTTTTCTTACGCGCGCGGCCGTTGCCGCCGGTGTGGACGGGATCTTCCTGGAGGTTCATCCGGAGCCTGATAAGGCTTTGTCCGACGGTCCCAATATGCTCCCTTTGAAAGACCTCCCGGACCTTTTGTCCCAAGTCAAGGAGATTGATGATATGATCAGGAGAGGAAGGGAAAACATAGGATGATTTTGTGAGGTATTAAATCCTAAATAGGATTTAGAATTTATAAACCTCTCCACCTATATTGCCTTAGGAGGCTGGAAGCGGAATGAAGCCTAAAAATCGAGACGTGATTGCAACGGCGAAGAAGGCCCTTAAGATCGAGGCCGAGGCCATTCTCGCCATGATGGACCGAGTGGATGAGCGCTTCAGCCAGGCGGTCCAAGCCATTTACGACTGCAAGGGCCGGGTGGTCGTGACCGGTATGGGAAAGTCAGGCCATATCGCCAGGAAAATCGCTTCCACTTTCTCCAGCACCGGGACCCCGGCCTTGTTTTTCCATCCGGCCGAGGGGGTGCACGGCGACCTGGGGATGATCGTTAAAGGTGATGTGGTCCTGGCCCTCTCCAACAGCGGCGAGACCGAAGAGTTGTCCGTGATCCTCCCCCTGATCAAACGCCAGGGAAATGTCCTGATCGCCATGACCGGGGATGCCGGTTCTACCCTTGCGAAACGGAGCGATATCGTACTTGATGTCGGGGTAAAGAAAGAGGCCTGCCCTTTGGATCTTGCCCCCACGGCAAGCACCACCGCGGCCCTGGCCATGGGCGATGCCCTGGCCGCGGCCCTGCTGGATAAAAGGGGATTCAAGGCCGAAGATTTTGCCCTGTTGCATCCCGGCGGGACCCTGGGTAAGAAACTCCTGCTCAAGGTTTCGGATGTGATGCACGTCGGGAATGAAGTGCCGAAGGTCAAGGTTTCCGACCTCATGAAGGACGTCATTTATGAGATCACTTCAAAGAAACTCGGGATGACGACCGTCGTGAGCGAAAAGGGTGAATTCAAGGGGATCATCACCGACGGGGACTTAAGGAGATTCCTGGAGAAAGAGATCGGCAAAAGGTCCGATCCTCTCTCAAAAAAGGCCGGAGACGTGATGACCAGGAGCCCCAAGACCATCGAGAAGGACGCATTGGCCGCCAAGGCCGTCCAGATCATGGAGAGCTACTCCATTACCTCCCTGGTCATCCTGAACCATTCAAAGGAACCGGCAGGTGTGGTCCATCTGCATGATCTGTTAAAGGCCGGAGTCGTATAGACTCCGTCGGATTCAAAAAGGAGGGGAGAAATGGCTGAGAACCGAGAGGTGAAGATACAATCCGAGATCGGTAAGCTTCTGCTTCGTGAATCCAGGGACAGAGAGAAATTTATTCAAAAGGTGGAAAATCTTGCCGCCCGGTTGGGTGATGATCTTTATCCTTCCCTGTTCTTTACCACAGCCCACCTCGAGTTTGAGAAAAAGGCGGCAAAGAGACACTGGAAGGAGGTTATGCGCCACTGGGAAAGGATGAGTCTGAATGTAAAACGAGAGATGGATTTCCGCGTAGCCCTCCTCGATTATTTCATAGACATCAACAAGAGGATCAGGAATCCGAAGATCATCGAGATCAAGATATTTCAGAAAACTCAACAGGAGACCCTTGTCGACGAGCTGACCCAGCTTTACAATTACCGCTATTTTATCAAGTCTATGGACCAGGAGATCGTGAGGGCGAGACGCTATCATTCGCCGCTGACTCTGGTGATGTTTGATGTGGATGATTTCAAACATTATAATGATGCCAACGGCCACCTTTCAGGAAACAAATCCTTGAGAAGGCTTGCCCAGATCATCAGGAATAGTGTCAGAAACGTGGATGTCGTGGCCCGATACGGAGGGGAGGAGTTCGCCCTGATCCTGCCGGAGACCAACAAGGAAGGGGGGCTGGTCATCGCCGACCGTATCCGTGAAAAGGTCGAACGGAGCGCTTTTTTGAAAGGGGAAAAACAGCCGCTTAAGAAATTTACCATCAGCGGAGGGATCGCCACCTTGAATGTGGATGCGGGAAGAGCGTCGGAGCTGATCAAGAAGGCCGATCAGGCCCTCTACCGCGCCAAGGCAAGGGGAAAAAACCAGGTCGCGTTTTATATTGATGAAAAGAGAGATTACGAGCGGGTATTGGTTGCCCTCTCCGGCCGGCTCACCGTAGCCTCGGATTCCGGTGATATCTTTCAGGTCATCAACATCAGCGAAGGAGGCCTCCTCTTCCATTTTCAGAAGGCCCTTGCTGTGGGATCGATTCTCCATCTCTTCCTGAATCTGCCGGAACGAAAGAGGCCCATCAATTGTAAGGCCAAGGTCAGGCGTGTGGAAGAAGTGAAAAAGAATAAGACATACGAGATCGGCGTAAGCATCACCCAGATCCGGGAACCTGATAAGAAAGCCCTGAGACGCCTGATCCATATTTTCAAGGAGAAAAAAGCGGAATAATAATCACTGACTCTTTTCCAGGCTCTTTGCTTCCTCCCAGAGACGGTCCATCTCTTGAAGAGAAAGCGTATGGAGTTTCAACTCGTTCCGGACGGCGTACTCTTCGATATACTGGAACCGGGAGATGAAACGCTGTGTGGACTTTCTCAGGGCGTCTTCCGAACTGACCCGGATGAACCGGGAGAGATTCACGAGAGCGAAGAGGATATCTCCGAGTTCGTGTTCGATCTCCGATGGATCGTTTTTCTTTAAGGCATGTTTCAGCTCTTGAAACTCTTCCTCCACCTTATTGAGGACCTCGGAGGTTTCTTTCCAGTCAAATCCGACGCGGGCGGCCCGGTCCTGAAGGCGGCCCGCCCTGATCAGGGCGGGAAGGGCCTGCGGGATCCCATCGAGGATAGACCGCCGCTCCTTGCCTTTCTTCTCCTCCCGCTTGATCTGTTCCCAGCGGTGGAGCACCTCTTCGGCGTTCTCCGCCTTTTCATCCCCGAATACGTGCGGGTGCCTTCTTAAAAGCTTTTCGTTGATCCCCTGAACCACATCCTCAAAGGAAAAGGCCTGTTCTTCCCTTCCGATCTGGGAAAGAAAGACGATCTGGAGGAGCAGGTCCCCCAACTCTTCTCTGACCCGATCCTTGTCTCCGCTTTCGATCGCCTCCAGCACCTCGTAGGTCTCCTCGATCAGAAAGGGTTTGAGTGATTCCATGGTCTGCTTCCTGTCCCAGGGGCAGCCCTTGTCGGAGCGAAGCTGGTCCATGATGGATAGAAGCTTGTTCATTCCGGTCTGATGGTACATAAAATGAATCATAGAACTTTCATCAGATGGAGTCAATAAACGAATTTTTATTGTTCCTGAAATAAAAAAATGTTATTAAAGCATCTTCATGCTTGACAATTTTTTCATAACCCTGTATTTTAGAGCCGAAATGTAACGCTTATCAACGTAAGAAGAAGGTTTATTTTACATGAGCAAGATCTGAAAAGGAAAATGGTCATGGCCTCGTATACATGGATGAAAAGGTTTTTTTCTCTGTTTTTTGCCTTATGGCTTCCGATGCTGCTCCTGTCGTGCGGCGGGGGCGGGGGCGGCGGCGGGACAGTCAACAATCCATCGGCCACGCTTCAGACCAATACGGTCCAGGCCGGAAGCGTGGCGGTACTCCTGACGGACAACCCCACGGACGAGTTCTCTGAAATCAACATTACCGTCACCGGGGTTGAGCTTCTCTCGGATGAGGCCAAGGTCATGCTTTTTTCCGGAGAAAAGACCTTTGATCTGCTCAAACTGCAGAATGAATCGAGCCTCTTCTCGGTCAGCAGCGATGTTCCGCCGGCCTGGTACAACAAGATCCGTCTTCATGTGAGCAAAATGGAACTGGTCAGAAGAGATATGGACGGCAACATCATCGAGGTGATCGAGCCCAAACTGACCGGGAACGGAAAGCTCGACCTGAACCCGAGGGGGCCTTTTCTGGTCGAACCCGGCGGGACCCTGATCCTGCAGATCGACATAGATGCCCAGAAATCCATCCATATCACTGATGCCGGTGAAAGCAGCCAATATGTCTTCCGCCCGGTGGTCTTCGTCGATATCATCGGCGGGCAATATACCGGAAAGCTCGTGAGGGTGGAAGGGCTGGTCAAAGAACTCAACCCGGAAAACCGGACCTTTGACCTCTGCCCGTCCGACACAAGCTTCCGGGCCGAGTCCGTACCGCAGAACAAGGATTACGATGGGAATCCGGAACAGTTGACAGAGGGCTGCGTGGCCGTCCACGTTTCTGATACGACGTCCCTCTTTGACGCAGAGGGAGATCCCGCTCCCGTCATAGACATCAAGAATGGGGACTTTGTCTCGGCTATCGGCCATTTTCAAGCCTTGGAGGATGACCCTGGAGAAGATCATCACATGCTGGACCTGGACGCCGAGGTGATCGAGATCGGCCCATTTTTCAGCCTGGCAGGGACCATCCACTCGTCACCCGATGTTACGGAGACCTTTGAATTTGACATCAGTCCTGAACAGGGCTTCCTTCTGAACGGGCCGGTGAAGGCCCTGCTTCAGAACGGCACAAAGATCTTTTCCGATTCAGGCATCGAACTTTCGGCATCGGATATCAGGCAGGGCATGTCCGCAAAGATAGACGGCATCCTGGTGCTCTCGGACACGGAACCCGACCTGCTCAAGGCCGCTTTGATCATCCTGAACACAACCGAGGCGCCTCCGCTCACAGAGATACAGGGAACAGCCTCGAACGTGGACTACGAAAACCGGGGCTTTGACCTCATCACGTCGACCCAGACGGTCTGCGTCAAGGTTCCCATGGACACATTGATTTTTCTGATTCCTTCAGATGACGAAATTCAGGCCTCCTCCGAAGGAAATGTCGAATTTGAATACCTGAAGGATGAAGACAAAGTCAAGGTCTCCGGCGTCTTCGATGCCACGGAGTGCCTGGTGGCCCAGACCATCTGGATCCAGACCAACTCACCCATTGTCATAGATTAGATCTACTCATCTTCGCTTTTTTTTGGTTTTTGGGGGACACCCATTAACGCTCAGGATGATTTTGAAAGGCGGTGACGAGTATACTTACCCCGTAACCGCTGCGAACCATATCAGGACATCCCTTACCGTGGGAAAGAAGAGAAACAGATGGAAGCTCGTGTCCTTCGGCAGTCCTCATAGTCCGTTTCAAGCAAAATAGAGAAAGCGCCCATCTTACCTGACTGAATACGTAACAAGTGAAGGCCAGAGGGTCAAATCTTTTA
>Ga0210051_1006720_pt1 | contig 10821 bp, 9 predicted proteins | sample CryGey092014_all_FD_185464 | JGI IMG/M metagenome (GOLD analysis project Ga0210051, IMG submission 185464) | Groundwater microbial communities from aquifer - Crystal Geyser CG23_combo_of_CG06-09_8/20/14_all (SPAdes) (version 2) | ecosystem: Environmental > Aquatic > Deep subsurface > Groundwater ...
CCTTTATCTTGCCAAATCCGCCATGTCGGACAAGATGCTGAACGCCTTTGCCTTTGCCCATCCGTTTCTGGAAGTCACCGGCGAAGTCACTTTCGCCTGGATGCTGCTGTGGCGGGCCACCATCGCTGCCCCCAAACGCGATGAACTGATCGGCGCCGGGGACCGGCTGGAAGTCATCAATAAAAACAAAAACGTCGCCTTTTATGAAGGCCAGGTGCGGTCCGCGGAATATTTTATTCAGGCGGTCCTGCCGGTGACATTGGGTAAAATGACGTCTATTGAGGCCGGCAGCCGGGCCATGGTGGAAATTCCGGAAGCGGCCTTTGGCGGATGATGGTTTCAGGCGATTTGAAAAAATCAGGATCGCGCGGAATCTATAAAGTGCAACACAATAGAAAAGGCCCGGCAAAGTGATTTGTCGGGCCTTTTTGAGTGTGCGCCGGAAGGCCCGGCAATGGATCAAAAATGCGGGAAGTTTTTCATTCTTAAAAAAATCCTTCCCAAAACCGTACCTTTTTCTTTAAAATACTTGAAATTTCATATAAAAGAAAATCTATTGCCCCAAAACCCGCGCGGAAGCCAGTGTTTCGCGCCCCTGTTTTTAAATAGTCAGGGCCGGCGCTCTGTTATGGATCCGGCATTTATAAGGGAGGAATTCGGATGAGAATGAAAAATTCTAGCGTAAACAGGATGCCTTTAATTCTTGCGGTGGCCGTTTTCATCGCCGGCGTACTGACAATTGACGGAAATTCCTATGCTGCGACGGTTTCCGAGGGCGAGCCCCTGCCCGGCTTTAAAATGGAACTGGCGTCGGAACCGGACATGCTGAAATACCTGGGAATTGAACCTGGTCCGGAATTCACGGTCCCTCAGATTCAGTGCCGCCTTGTTTTGATTGAACTCTTCAGCGCCCTTTGCAAGGCGTGCCATCAAAACGCCCCGCAGGTGAATAAACTTTACCAGATCATTTCAACTGATCCGGAGCTTTTCGCCAATGTGAAGATGCTGGGTATCGCGGTGGGCAATGATGAAAAGATGGCCGACGGGTTTCAAAAAACATTTAACGTCAAGTTCCCCATTGTATCGGATTCCGGAAAAGAAATTGACGGGGTCTTTTCCGATGTGAACACGCCGTGCCTTATCCTGGCCGACAACAAGGGAATGGTTCTGTTCGTCCACGAAGGAATCATCGATGATCCGGATGCCATTTTGGAAAAGATCCGCGAGTTTTATTCAAAATAGCCATCATCGTCACGTAGTTGAGTTACGAAATGACTGCATCGAACCGGATTTTGCGAAAAGCCCATGACCAACCAGCCGATCCCAATTGAACAACCCCTGACCACCCGGTTTTAAAAAAACTGCCTCCGGAAATCCGACAGGAGGTCCTTCAGCGGGTGGAGTTAAAGACGGTTTCAGCAGGAACCATGATCTGCCGGCAGGGAGATCCAGGGGATGGTTTTTTTATGATAAAGTCCGGCAAAGTCAGGGTTTACAGAGTCAATGAGGGCATGCAGACCGACCTGGCAATCCTGGGACCCGGGAACAGTTTCGGGGAAATGGCCCTGCTGACCGGGGCGCCCCGGTCGGCCAACGTCATGGCCGTTGAACCGGTGGAACTGATGTCCCTGTCCAAGGAGCAATTTGACACCATCCTGAAGACCTATCCTGTGGTGGCCCTGGCCCTGGTGAAACAGATGGCGTCCTGGCTCATCGAAAGCGACCGGATGATTGAACGAGAGCATAGCCGGCGGTATAAAGCTCCCCGGTTGTCTGTTTTTGATTTTGTGGTCCTCATTTTTTTGAGCGGTCTGTTCGCCCTGATTTTCAATCACTCCAACCCCAACGGCATCCCGCTTTTTCCGAAAATCAGTTTATCTTCCGATATCCACCGGATAACCATTGAAGCAGCACTTTTGGAGCAGAAGAACGGGACCACCTGCTTCGTGGACGCCATGCCGTCGGACGTCTATGATCGGGAACATATCGCTGGCGCGGTGAACATCCCGCTGTCGATGTTTGATATCATGTACATGATCGGGCTCAGCGATATGAACAAGTCTCGAAAAATAATTGTTTACGGAAGAACCATCAGCTGGTTGTATGATATTGCAATGGCCAACAAGCTTTATCTGAGGGGCCACAAAAATATCGCGGTCCTGGAAGGTGGTTTGTCTTTATGGAAAAACAAAGGATATCCGTTAGCCCCATGAACCATTTCCAGAAATATATGAAACCCGTTCTGACCAGCAAATATTTGTCTCTGGTGTTAAGAATTTATATCGGAATCGTCTTTGTTTACGCCAGCATGAGCAAAATCGCCTATCCCGCGCAGTTTGCCGAATCCGTGGCCGCATATCAGATGGATCCATACTGGGGCGTGAACCTGGTGGCTGTGTTTCTGCCCTGGCTTGAACTTTTCTGCGGTCTGTTTCTCATTATCGGGCTCCGGACCCGGGCTGTGGCGTTTATCGCGGGGTCTCTTCTGATCATGTTTATTGTATTTATCCTGGTCGCCATGTTCCGGGGAATCGAGATCGGCTGCGGGTGTTTCGACATCACCGGCGAGGAAATCGGCTGGCGCCGGGTGATCGAGGATGTCGTCTGGCTGGTCATGACGGTCCAGGTGTTTTTTTGTGACCGGATCTATCTGTTCAGCCGACGGTTGTTTTCAAAGACCGGGATTATTTCGCTTCAACTCTGAAGCCGGAGGCAGGATTTTGAAATTTAATAAAAGAGAAGCAATTCTTCTGTTGTTCGCCGGGCTGATTCTGTTCGGCGGTTTCGCGTGCCAGTCAAACGATCGGTATATCGGAATCTATGAGTCCATGGACAGTGGAGAAGGAGCCCAAAAGAAAAATGTGATTGAACTCTTGGGAAACGGGGAAGGCGTCTGGCACTGCTGTGAGGGTGAAGTGAAGTTTATCTGGTACGTCAAAAATGATGATCTGAGAATCCACACGAAAGAGGGTGGCATCATGGTGGGGGAGCTGCGCGATGACGCCTTTACGATCACATTGCCCGGGAAGAAAAAACTGACGTTTACCCGGGTGGTTTTTCAGGAATGAAGCCGGTTGTTTATGGCGAAGCCCATGATGACGTGGTCGAGGATCTTGCCATGCTATCTGACAAAATTATACGTTTATCTGTTATGAAGAATCTTCTCCGGGAGTTTGACTCTATTTGTTAAGCTGATATTTTTATGTTAAAAAAGGTCATTTAAAAACAAACCGAGGCCTTTTTTAGGGTTCGGTTGATGTTGCCATGGCTCGAGCTTGCTTCACCCTATGGTCATTTCCCGCCTCGTAATCTCAACTCGACGGTTTTTATTTCGAAAAAGATTATGAAATGATAGTAAAAACCCGCAACATTATCCGGATCATTTTTCTGATATTTTTAATTTTACTACCCGTCCTTGCGTTTAATTTATCAATGAATGCCCAGGCATTTGCGGCCGGGCAGATCGATCCGGCAGCATCACATCACCCCTCCCTGAATGCAAATCAAAACTCAAATCCATCAGCAGTTGAAAGCGGTCCGACGGTTATGGTGAATAAGCAGTTGACGGATGCCTGTTTGTATGGCCGGATTGACGAGGTTAAAAAATTGCTGGAAAGCGGCGCTGATCCAAATAGTACGGATAGTTATCATCAATCAGCGTTATGTATTGCCGCATGGAAAGGACATTTGGAAATTGTGGCTCTTTTGCTCGAAAAAGGCGCTGTTTTGAATGGGAATGCAACGTGCAAGCCCATTTTCTCGGCGATCACTTCAACAGAGAATTATGATATTGCTGAGTTTCTGATAAAAAAAGGAGCGGATGTAAATGCAAGGGATTAGGCCCGGTTTACGCCATTAATGGATGCCTCAGAACTTGGCCATTTAAAAATCGTGGAGTTACTTTTAAATCACGGTGCGGATATCCAGGCCGTTCAAAAAACCGGATGGTCGGCTTTGGACTTTGCCTGCGACCGAGGTAATTTTGCCGTGGCAAAAGCGCTATTGAAAAGGGCGCCTGACGCCGGTCTCGTCTCAAACTTTGACTGGAACCCGCTTTTTCTTGCTGCATGCAAGGGCGACATCGCTGAGATCAAAGCATATGTTAATAAGGGAATCGATATCAATTTACGCGTGAGAAATGATTATACGCTGCTTCACGGGGCAGCCGGTGCAGGGAATGGAGAGGTCGCCAAGTTTCTATTAAAATCAGGCGCAGGTATCAATGCCGTCAACCAACAAGGAAAAACGCCATTGATGATGGCTGCCGAAGAAGGACAATTTGAGATGGTCCGGCTGCTCATACAAAGCGGGGCGGACCCGAATCGGAAGGATATTGAAGAAGGCTATACCGCACTGATGCTGGCAGGCAACTGGGGAAGTTCGGAAATAGTTGATTTTTTAATAGATAACGGTTCGGAAATCGAGGCAAAAAATAATTATGGCGAAACCGCATTAATGATGGCCGCCAGAAAGGATCATCTGGATGTTGTCAAGCTGATCAAAGATAAAGGCGCCGATATCAATGAATTTATTGTTGGCGGCCCGACGGCGGTAAATAGCACTCCCCAAAATTCAGACGGGCTGATGAAAGCCTTGCTGAAAATATATGGCGCAGATGAAAATGCCAGCAGGAGAGCATTTGAAGAAATCAATAATGCATTGATAAAGGCCGTGCAGGCGGGAAACCTGGATGAGGTAAAATCGCTTGTGAATAAAGGCGCCGAGGTTAACATTAATGATTCTGAACCCTTATTAGAAGCGACCAAAACCGGGAATGTGGAAATGGTTCAATTTTTATTGGAGGTTCCGCCAAACAGCAAATTAATGCAAGCCAGGCGCTACAGAATGCGACTTGACAGATCGTTGATGGAAGCATCAGCAAATGGAAATATTCAAATCGTTCAATTGCTGCTTGGCAAAAAAGCCGGATTAAATGTAACGGATGGGGATCAGCGGACCCCACTGATGGCGGCCTCGGAAAATGGGCATATTAATATCGTCGCGCTGTTCTTAAGCCTTAATGCAACGGTGGATTTCCAGGATATAAATGGAAGGACGGCCTTGATTTATGCAATTGAAAAAGGACACGGGAAGATAGTATCGCTTCTATTAGATCATGGCGCGGATGTCAATCACCATGAAAAAAACTTTGAGCAAGGAACGTCTCTCATCTATGCATCAAAACATGGGCTTGTTGACGTGGTGAAACTTCTTCTGGGCAGGGGAGCAAAGGTCAATGATAGAAAAGTATTCGATGAAACCCCATTGATTCTGGCCGCCCAGGAGTTTCAGCGTGACCGTGTTCAAGGAAAGCAGTATGTTGAAATCGTTAAATTATTGCTCGCAAACAATGCGCAAGTAAACGCAGTTGATACGCACAAGCGAAGTGCGCTGATGTATTCTGTGTTTTCAAAGAACCCTGAAATAGCCAAGTTGCTTCTTGAAAACGGCGCGGATGTCAATATCCGGTCTGATTACGGCGGTACGGTATTGATTATGGCAGCGGAAACAGGCGGTGATGAGATAGTGCGGCTTATTATCGCGGCGGGCGCGGATGTAAATGCCAAAGATGAATTTGGACAGACGGCGCTTCAGAAATCGGCTTTTCACGGTTACGCGAACATAACACGACAATTGCTTGAAAAAGGCGTTGATGTGAATGAGCGGTATGAATATGGCCGAACGCCATTGATGCTGGCGGCTTATGAAGGCGGTTTTGAAACTGCCGGGCTTCTCTTAAATTACGGGGCGGACATCAGCGCGAAAGATATCAATGGCCGGACTGCCCTCATATGGGCTGCATATGGACACGATTCTAAAGTTGCGGAACTTCTTTTGAAAAACGGGGCGGATGTCAATGCAACCGACAATGACGGATTCTCCCCGATGTTTTATGCCGGCGATGATTTGGAAACAGTTTATATCCTGCAGCAATATGGGGCGACAGATCCCCCTGTAATATCAAATCCCGCTTATTATCAAAAGAAGGGCTACCCAAGCGAGATGAATCCCCCTGATTTGAAAGAATCCGTTCTGCCGCCGAAAATTGTGTATGTTGCCAGCGGCGGAGGGAATATACCCAGTGTCGCCATGGGAAGGAGAAAAGCGCCGCCGCATAAGTCCAAAAAACCCATGAATTACGAAGACCGATATGCCCTTGTGCTCGAGGCTGCTGACAACTGCATGGGGGATAAAGAAAAGCTGGTTTTGGAAGCCGTTCGCGAGGGTGATCACGTTCTTGTAAAACTTATGATACAAAATGGCGCGAATGTGAATGCCGCAGACCCTGAAACCGGGTTTACCCCGCTGATAATGGCCTCTGAATACTGCCGGACTGAAATTGCAAGAATTCTAATTGAAAACGGTGCAGATGTTAATGCCAAGGACAAAAAATTTGGCGAAACAGCCTTATTCAAGGCGATTGAAAGAAGAGCGAGTTTTGGGGAAAACAAAGTCTGCGCGGATATCGTCAGGCTTCTTATTGAAAATCATGCAACCCTTGATATCCTTGATATTGATGGAAAATATTCGCCGCTGATGAAACTGGCGCGAAAAAAGCAACCGGAACTTGTACAATTGATGATAGAAAAAGACGCGGATGTCGACCTCTCTTCAAAAGGCGGCGATACGCCATTAATGCATGCGGCTGAAAACGGCCGAACTGAAAATATCAAACTGCTGATTGAAGGCGGTGCAGATTGGGGCTTAAAAAATAAATTTGGAAAGACAGCAATGGATTTGGCAAGAACAGCTGAAGTGAGAGAACTTTTGAAGAGCGAAATTCAAAAGCAAACGAATCCGTTTCAACGGTTTTTTAACTTGTTGATGCGGCCATTCTGATACAAATAAAACGATAGACTTTTATTGTCCGGTGGCCGTTTTTTCGGCTGTTTGCGTCAGGCCGTCCATGACGACCTGCACATGGGCGGTGCAGAAATCCTTGAACGCGGCGGCGGCGGCTTCGGGTTTCTGCTGGATAATAAAGTCGTATCCCCGGCGGATATGGGTGACCACGGTTTTCAGTTGGTCCGGCATGGACGTGATGGAGGCCCACTGGATCCGTTCGGCCGTGGGCATGAGTTCAATGGCGATTCTTTCGATCATGGGGTTCCCCGCGATTTTAAGAATTTTATGCCCCATGATGGTGACGTTGGTGATGTAGCGTTCAAAATCGTTTCCGTCCAGGCTCGATTCCAGTTGGGTCATGAGTTTTTTCAGCTCCACCCCATCATTCGGCCGAATGTTTTCCGCGGCCTTTGCAAACGCAAACTGGTAGATCACATTGGCGGTTTCATAGAGATGCTGGATTTTTTTCATGGACAATTCCCTCACCTGGTAGCTGCCTTTGGGAGTCCGCTCCACCAGCCAGATCTGTTCGAGCATGCGCAGAGCGTCCCGCACCGGGCTCCGGCTGACCCCCAGTTCCTTTGAAATCTGGGTCTCATAGATGGTTTCGCCGGGTTTCAGGACATTGTGTACGATTTTTTCGCTGATCAAATGAAAAATCTGGTCGGACAGATTGTTTTTTGATAGTTGGTCCATGGCGGCCGTCTCCGGGTTTTGGTGGTTGTTCCGAGTGTTGTGAATGTCAGTGGTCATATGCCAGTGTCAGGCTGCGGCCCTTTCGGTCATGAAAATGGCCCCGGCCGGACATTCTTCTTCGCAAGCCCTGCAGCCGATGCATTTTTGAGGGTTTGCCAGCACAGGAAACCTTCGAAACCCTTTGATGCTGTTGCGGATTTCAAGATCCAGCGCGCCGGTGGGACAGATATTGACGCACATGGTGCAGGCGATGCATAATTCCCGGTCGAACCGGGGAGTTTCCTTCAGTCGTTGTTTGTTCATAGGGGCTCCAAAATAGTGATCTAAAGTAACTAAAGTTTAAAGTGATCTAAAGTTGACGACTGCGCGATGCGCGCGATCATTTTTTAAATTTAAAAGGACAATGCCGCAGGCATTCCATTAACTTTAGTCACTTTAGCTCACTTTAGTCACTTAAAACTTTTAGAATTCATACCGACATTATAGGATATCCCGCGCCGCGCCCGCTGGATTGCCAGTCCCCGGGTCCCAGCCGAACTGTTCCCAGTAATCGGTCATCATCCGGTCGATATTGACCGTGCGGTATTCGTTGGCCCCCTGGGTCATGGGCGGCTGTCCCACTGTCCGGGGATTGGGGCGAAATGATTTCGGATCAATTCCGTGCTTGATGTTGAAGCTCTGCTTGAGGGTCTGGATGCGTTTGCCGATTTCCATGTATTCGTTGGGAGTCTTGTTCCATCCAGTGGCGGCATTGAGCCATTCAAATATGGGCATTCGGTCTGCGCCAATGAATGCCCCAAATTTGCAGCCCCCCGCGCCATTCAACACATTCATGAACTTGCTGCATGCGGCTGCTTCAATGGCCTTTTTTTCAGTGGCCTTGTATTTGCTTGTTTTAAGGTACATCAACCAGGGCCGGGGCAAGCCTTTGACCCGGGTCCAGAGCCGGTACATCTCATAATACAACTGGGAGCCGATGGTATGACGGCCCGGCGTTGGCTCAACGGCGTAATGCAAGGCGAACCCGGGATCAAACCGGCTGTCATGCATGGGCAGCTCCTGGCCCCCGGCGTGCATGGCGTATTGGCTTGAATTTTTTCCAATCCGTTCGGCGGCCTTTTTAACCCCGTCCGCCAGAATATCGCCGATGCCTTCCCGTGCGATCATTTTTTCAATCAGTTTGACGATAGCACCGGTATTGCCCCAGGTGAGTTCCAGTCCGTCCGTGTCTTCCTTAGATAAAATGCCGTTTTCAAAGCATTCGATGGCAAATGCCACGGTGGACCCGGCGGAAATGGTGTCCATGCCGGCCCGGTTGAGCCGGTCGTTTAGGTAGAATATACTGTCAAGGTCATTGTTTAAGGTCATGGCCGACAATGCGATCACGGTTTCATATTCAGGTTTATGGGATTCGCCAGACGGAAATTTGCCCTTGCAGATGCCGCCGCAGCCCAATGGACAGGAATAACAATGGTATTTTGCGGTTTCGCTTTTAAGGATTTCATCCGGATTCAGGGTGTCGGACGTTTCTTTTTGAAAGTCGAGGTTGGATCCACCCCAATTCTTCACCGGTGCATCCCCGATTTCTATGGAATACTGGTTTAAGGCAATGGTTCCCCATTTGCGAAGTATGAATTTCAAAAGCATGCCGTCCATGGCGGTCTGGACCGGGAGCATCCGGAGCAGAGCCCCGAGAATCCGGACGCCTTTGCCTGAGAGAAACCAGGGCTGGAACTGGACCCATTTATTGCATTTTTCAGAAAGCGTTCGGATTTCCGGGCGGTTTTTAGCCTCGATTTTTCCGGCGCTGTCCAATACCACGGCTTTTAAGCGTTTGGAGCCCATGACCGCCCCGAGTCCTGAACGGGCGGCCATTCTTCCCAGATCGTTGGATACCCCGGATATGAGGGAACGTTTTTCTCCGGCAGGGCCGATGCAGGCCACTTTGGGTTTTCGCCGGTCTGTGTGCTGGTCGATCAGCAGTTTTTCCGTTTCAATGGCGTCGGTTCCCCATATGTGAGATGCGTCCCGCAATTCTGCCTTGCCGTTTTTGATATAAAGATATACCGGCCGTTCACTGATGCCCGTGAAAAAAATGCCGTCATACCCGCAGCGCTTGATGGCCGGGGAAAAATTCCCCCCGCAATTGGCCTCGCCATAGCCGCCGGTGAGGGGCGATTTTCCGCACACCATCCAGCGGCCTGTGAACAGGCTGCCGGTGCCGGTGAGGAGCCCGGACACAAATCCCAGAATATTGTCCGGCCCCAAGGGGTCGGCATCCGCCGGAACATAGTTGTAAAGGATGAACCCGCCCAGTCCAGCGCCGGAGAGATATTTTTCATACACGGCATCCGGGATCTGGAGTTCCTCGAAGGACCCATCGGATAGATTGACCATCAGGATTTTGCCCATATACCCAGTTCCCATGCGAGTCTCCTATTTTTTTACGAGGTAATTCAATTATTTATTCATTACTCTGCCCGTAGGAGCGGGCAATGCCCACGATCATTTCCGCAATCGCGGGCGCGGCCCGCTCCTACTATCCCCGGCCGTTGCGCCGGGCAAAGACCGCAGCGCCCAACGCACCGATAACCTGAGGGTCCACCGACAGCGCGGTCACTTCCATGCTGAGGGTCTTTGTGAGGGCCTTGATGAGCCCCTGATTTTTGGCGCACCCGCCGGTGACCGTCACCAGGGGTCTTATGCCGATGCGTTTTAAGAGCGAAAAGCAGCGCTTGGATACCGATGAATTGATGCCCGCGGCCACTTCCTCGGGCGGACTTTTCCGGGCAAGCAGGCTGACCACCTCGCTTTCGGCAAATACGCTGCACTGGGCCGTGACCGGTATCATCTTCCGGGCGTTCAGGGAAAGCAGGGAAAACTCGTCAATATCCATGCGGAATATCCGGCTCATGGCCTCAAGGAACCGCCCGGTGCCCGCGGCGCATTTGTCGTTCATGGCAAACTCCAGGACCGATCCGTCATCACTAATGGCGATGGCCTTCACATCCTGACCGCCGATATCCACGATGGTTTTGATATTGGGGTCGCAGTAAAAGGTGCCCATGGCGTGGCAACTGATCTCCGAAACGTTTTCATGGGCAAACACCACTTCGTTTCTCCCGTAACCCGTTCCCACAATGCGGACAAGGTCCTTGTAGCTCCCGAGGCCCGCAACCTGGCCGCACGCCTGTTCAAGGGCTTTTACCGAGGTTATTTCCGGATCAATCTCGCTGGGAACGATTGCCGAGCCGACGACGGCGCCGGCTTCATCCAGAA
>Ga0210051_1006728_pt1 | contig 10814 bp, 9 predicted proteins | sample CryGey092014_all_FD_185464 | JGI IMG/M metagenome (GOLD analysis project Ga0210051, IMG submission 185464) | Groundwater microbial communities from aquifer - Crystal Geyser CG23_combo_of_CG06-09_8/20/14_all (SPAdes) (version 2) | ecosystem: Environmental > Aquatic > Deep subsurface > Groundwater ...
CATAGGCGACTCAGTTTATTTAAGGGCTTTGTTGCCTGAAGATGTCAACGGAGATTATGTGAATTGGCTAAACGATAGTGAGGTTTGTAAGTATAATTCGCACCATGTTTTTCCGTACACCAAACAGGGAGCGACGGCCTATATCGAGACAACAGCAAACTCAAGAAATGCACTCGTGCTGGCCATAGCTTTGAAATCAAACGATAAACATATCGGGAACATTGCTCTGCAGAACATTGATTATGTTGCTCGAAGCGCTGAGTTTGCTATATTGCTTGGCGACAAAGAATCGTGGGGCAAAGGGTATTCGAAGGAAGCAGCTTTTTTGCTGTTCGCACACGGCTTTTTTGAATTTAACCTGCGAAGGATTTATTGTGGTACCTCAGCTGAAAATGTCGCAATGCAGAAGTTGGCTGAATCTTTAAGTATGGTATTTGAGGGAAGACGAAGAGGAGCTTTGTTTAAGCATGGTCGGTACGTCGATATTATCGAATATGGCTTGTTGTCGGAAGAGTTTAGGGTAAGCTAAAACCAAGCTAAAGCGACAGCCAGCAAAGATGGCTACAAAATACTTGGATTGGATGTGGAAATGAGCCCATCAAATTTTGACAAAGAGACAGGCCGAGACGAGGTCTGGGCAAAAATAGAACAAGAACTTCTTGAGCTAGTTGACCCGCGAACCGGAAAAGTCAGGGCTGAATTAGTCGCTGAAGTAAGTTGTCCAGTTTGCGAAACGAGTGAAGCACGCCATGTGTTCTCTAAAACGGGTTTTGATTTTGTGCGGTGCATCAGCTGTTCAACTATTTATGTTAATCCTCAGCTTAGGGAAGATATTACGTTAAGTTACTACCGGCAAAATAGCCAACAAGAATCTAGCGAAAAAAAATCAAGTGCAATGTGGTTGGATGTACTAGCAAATCCTAAGAATCAAGCTTGGCAGATACCTTACTTCGAAGAGGCGCTCGCAATTCTAGAAACCTTTATTCCTGCTAGAGGCGATATTCTTGATATAGGTTGCTCTATTGGCCTATTTATGGAGATCGCTCAAAAGCACGCTTTCAAATGCACAGGCCTGGAGCTTGAGTCTAATGCTGCTGAGTATGCTCTAAATAAAGGGTTGAATGTCAGGCAGCAAACATTACAGGAAGCCGCGTTTCCTGCCAACTCTTTCGATGCAATTACTTTGTTTGGGGTGCTAGAGCATCTTAAGTCGCCTAAAGTTGTTTTACAGCAAGCATTTGACTGCCTCAAACCTGGTGGAGTTATGATGGCCATTGTACCCAACGCATATAGTCTGGCGGCTATGACGCTACACTCGGGTTCGAAAATGTTTAATGGCCGCAACCACCTTACCTATTTTTCGTGGGAGTCATTTCCACTGATTTTCGAAAACAGCGGGTTCATTGTCAGAAACCTAGATACTTGTCTAACCGGATTGGATTCGATTCTTAATTACTGGCAGTTTTTAGATTCGCAAGGAGACGCTGTTCTAGATTACTTGCCCCCAAAACTGCGAAGTCTGGTGAATAATGTGGATGGTCGCAAGGCCATTGAGGATCTGATCTGCAAGTACGACCTGGGGCTGCGTCTTCGTGTTGTTGCACAGAAGAGCACTTCTTAGAGATATGCCTGACTATTTGTTAGTTATAAGTTGAATTACTTCTATCTTTAACTGTTTGAACACATCAGAGGTGTTAAAAATGAAATCGTTTAATCAAGTACTTATAATAGCTGAAATAGGTCAGGCTCATGACGGAAGTCTTGGCATGGCGCATGCGTATATTGATGCGTTAGCACCTACAGGGGTAGATGCCGTTAAGTTTCAAATACACATTGCCGAAGCTGAGAGCAGTGAGTTTGAACCATTTCGTACAGAGTTCTCGTATGAAGATAAAACCCGCTATGATTACTGGGAAAGGACCGCCTTCTCGACAGAGCAATGGGATCAGCTTAAAGATCACTGTGAAAAAGTAGGTCTCGAATTCATAGGCTCTGCTTTTTCAAACGCGGCAGTCAATCTTCTGGAGAAATTGGGCGTGAATAAATATAAGGTTGGATCCGGCGAGATTTCTAATCTTTTATTGCTCAGAAGAATTGCAGAAACGGGAAAAGACATTATATTGTCTAGCGGAATGAGCACCTTTGCAGAGTTAGACGATTCTATTGGCTTCCTTAAAGCTTATGGAAATCCTATTTCCTTACTGCAGTGTACAACCAAATATCCGACGTCTGCAAAGGATGTAGGGCTCAATGTCATCGAGCAAATGAGAATGCGTTACGGCTTACCCACTGGTTTATCGGACCACTCTGGTACTATATATCCCGCACTGGCAGCGACTGCTCTTGGTGCAAGCATCATAGAAGTACATGCAGTATTTGACAAACGAATGTTTGGCCCAGATACGGCTTCATCGCTAACAATTGATGAGATACGATTCATGGTAAATGGGGTGCGTTTTATTGAAGATGCCCTTAAGCATGAGATAGAAAAGAATGATACTAAGCAATTTGAAAAATTAAAAGAAATATTTGGAAAGTCACTTGCGGTCAATAAAGATCTTAAAGCGGGAACCTCGCTTACGTTTGATGATCTTGAGAGCAAAAAGCCGTTTGGTGTTGGTATTCCAGCGAGAGATTTTTCAGCAATCATTGGCAAGAAGTTAAGAGTAGATAAAAAGAAGTACGAATTTCTTAAATATGGGGATATCACATGAAAAAAAAGAATATCTGCATAATTGTGGCTAGCAGAGCGAATTACGGAAGAATAAAGTTTTTGATGAAAGCGATTAAAGAGCATGAGGAGTTAGAGCTACAGCTTATTGTATCGGCGTCGGCTCTGCTTTATCGATTTGGTAAAGCTATAGACATCATTTCAGAGGATGGGTTTGAGCCATTGCTTAAATTACACTACATAATAGAGGGTGAGACTCTAACGACACAGGCTAAATCTACAGGAATGGGAATCATTGAACTCTCGACAGCTTTTGAGCATCTAAAGCCTGATGCGGTTGTGACGGTAGCTGATCGCTTCGAGACTATGGCAACTGCAATTGCCGCGACATACATGAATATACCGCTTGTTCATGTTCAAGGCGGTGAGATTAGCGGCAACATAGATGATCGCGTTAGGCATGCAATAACAAAACTTGCAGACATACACTTCGCGAGCACCGAGGAGTCAAGAAATCGTGTTATTAGTATGGGCGAAGATCCGAACATCGTTTTTAATTATGGTTGCCCATCTATTGATGTTTTGGCCCATAGTGATCTTTCAATTAATAACGAAACAATGGCAAAGTATGGTGGTACAGGTACTAGCATCGACTGGAGTAAACCATTTTTGTTAATGCTGCAGCATCCTGTTACTACGAGCTATGGTGAAGGAATGCAGCAAGCAGGGGAAACACTGCGAGCCCTGGAGCGTATTGATGATGTGCAAAAAGTGGTTCTTTGGCCGAATGTAGATGCCGGTACTGATGATGTTGCTAAAGCTATTCGTGTGTTTAGAGAGAAGAACAGAGGCAAAAACTTTCATTATTTTAGGAATTTCTCACCTGAAGACTACGCACGAGTTTTGAAAAATGCGGTTTGTTGTATCGGAAACTCGTCATCTTTTATTCGAGAGTGCTCTTTCTTAGGAACACCTACAGTTATAGTTGGCGATAGGCAAGCGGGGCGGGAACACGGCAAAAACACCGTATTTGCGAATTATGATCGCGCTGATATTGAAAAGAAGATATCTGAGCAAATAAGCGTGGGAAGATACGAACCCGATTATTTGTTTGGTACAGGTAATGCCGGCGTGAGGATTGCCGACGAACTAGCGCGTCTTAACATAAGCATCAAGAAAAGAAGTGACTAATAGTGAAAGTTTTAGGAATTGTTCCTGCTAGGAGCGGCTCGGAAGGCTTTCCAGACAAGAATATAGCCAGAATCGGAAACAAGACATTACTTGAACTGGCGGTTCAAGTAAGCATCGATTGCATTTCGGTAGATGAAGTTTATATTAGCACGGATTCTTCTAAATATGAGTCGTTAGCAATTAAAGCAGGTGCTAGATCAAAAGGCTTACGGCCGTTTCACCTGGCTACAGATACAGCAAGGACTGTTGACGTGGTGATTGACTTACTAAGCAATATTGCTGAGGAATATGATGCCGTAGCATTAATTCAGCCTACGTCGCCAGTACGGTCGCCTTCCGCTCTTGCTGAGATGATCAAAATCGTTGACGAACAAGAATATGACGCGGCGGTGTCGATTGGGAGGCTTGAGGAGCCCCACCCATACAAGCTGAAAGTTGTTAGTGAAAATGAGATAATCTTGCCGTTCATAGATGGTACGACGTCTGAAATCCCCAGACAGCAACTGCCAGAGGTTTATAGGTTGAACGGTGCGTTCTACGTAACTCGTGTTGATGCGATTCTTAGGGAGAGGTCTTTGTTGCCGAGAAAAACCTTTGGATTTATAATGAGCGAGACCTTTAATATCGACAGTGAAATTGACTATTTGTTTCTGAAGTATTTGCATGAAACCGGGCGGATTTCAATATATGGTATCGATTTCTAATCCTAAAAATAAACACGAAACATTCGGTTTGCCGATCTTCATATCTATCCCATACAAGAACTACCAATGAGAAAAAAGATGAAAGTTTTATTTATTCTTCAGAGCGCCCTTCACGTTCGTAATTTTATTAGCAGTGGTTTTTCAAAAGAATTAATGGATGCCGCAGATGTCACGTTTGTTATTCCTAAACGTTATGCGCATGTATTGGCTGATGATGTTCACAAAAAAAGCGCTCAGATAAAGTATATTGAAGACTATGTGCCAAATAAGTTGCGGGCCAAGTGGCTTGAGCTTGCTCGGGCTGCTTCCGTAATCCAGAGAAGACACTTAAATAACACATACGGGAATAAGGTCAAAGCATATATGCAGGTTAAAACATATAGGCTGTCGACAAATCCGATGAGAGTCAGCAAGCTACTAAGGAATATTTGTTTACGACTTTTAGGAGCTATCCTTGACCTTGAAAGCATAATGATTGCTATCGACCGTCACCTTAAAGCTCACAGTAATGCATCTAAATTAGTTGGGGATATTGCACCGGATGTTGTATTTTCTGCCACAGTCATACATGAGACTGGCGACTATGAGATTGCAAAAGCGGCAAAGGAGCAAGGGAAAAGGCTAATAAACTTTGTGGCTAGCTGGGACAACCTGACAAGCAAAGGTTTTTTCTTGGTGAGACCTGATACACTTTTAGTTTGGGGCGATAAGGATAAGACCTATGCGATGACACAGCATGGTTTTAAAGAGAATCAGATCGTTGTGACCGGGACCCCGCAATTTGATCAATATTTTGACAAAGTTATACCATTATCAAGAGACAAATTCCTGAAAGCTAGAGGTATAGATATAGATAAAAATATAGTAATGTTTGCCGGTACTACCTTTAGCAAATATGCTAATGAACCACGAGCTCTCAAAGAGATATCACGTGTGTTTTTAAATCGCGGGCTTGACAACGTATTATTCTGGTATAGACCGCATCCTCGAAGTATGCAGGCATTAAATTCTGAGTACTTCAAAGATTGTCCAAATATCTACTTAGACGATCAAATAGTAAGTGCCCAAGGTTCTTCTGATATAAGAGGTTTTGAGGTTGCAATTGGTGATCTTACGCATTACCTAAACCTAATAAATGCTTGTGAAGGGGCAATCAGTATATTCTCGACAATGGTGGTGGAATTCGCGCTACTCAAAAAACCGTCTATTCTCATTAATTTTCAAGTTGACAGTGATGGAAAAGATATCATGGAAAGCAGTTCAAGTCATGCAGCGAATGAACACCTAAAGCCTTTATATGGATGGAATGGTATCACTGTGGCAAATTCTCTGAAGGATTTAGCTGATTGTATTGAGAACAAACTTCTCAGGGATAATTCAGACTACGGAGACGAGTTACAGAGAAACGCAAGCGAGATAGCCTGCAATATAGACGGAAAAGCTAAAGAGAGAATTTTAAAGGCGCTTCTTGTTGAATAGACTTTGTGATTTAAACACAATATCGGTGAGGAATTAAAATGATAGGTTGGCTTAGGCAGCTAAATCCCAAACATCCGCATATACGCTCCGATCTAATTATAACCGGGCTGATGCTAAGAAGTGCTTTCGTAAGACAGGTAATTGCCAAACAGAGGCTTGCCAGTATGGGTGATGGGGCAAAAATAGACTCAAAAGTCAACATTATGTTTGCATCCAACGTCAGCATAGGAAAGAAAGTTAAGATACAAAACGGGACAGTAATTACTGCAGGTCCCGAACATGATAGGTCCGTTTATATAGGCGACTATGCGTTGGTCGGCGGAAACGTTCTGCTTGCAACTGCTAGTTATGACGTTGCAGATAAGCTTACGGATTATATTAGGAATTATCCACCAAGAAGGGGTCCCATCTATATTGCAGAAGGGGCGTTTGTTGGCTGGTATTCTATAGTGCTGCCAAATGTTAGAATCGGCAAGAAAGCTATTATCAAACCCTTTTCAGTTGTTACCGAAGACGTGCCGGACAACACGGTTTGGTCCGGTGTCGGCCACAAGGATGTGCTTTCAAGATAGAGGGTTATTTAGGAGCGGCGAATAAATGCTGTTAGGTTTGCGGAATGCTTTGTTGTCAATAGTACGCAGATTAGTGCAAATAACAACCAGCTTGGAAATACGCTACGAAAAATCCATTGCTCCCCTACGCATACGCATACTTAGCAAGGCTTTTGGGGGAGCTATTTCAGTTGGCAAAAACGTGCGAATAGGCACGGGTTGCAAATTTCAATTTGGAGAAGGTTCGATTTTTACCATAGAGGATAATGCAACGATAAGGAACAACTGCATGATCATAGTTCATGCAAATTCAGAACTGGTGCTTAAAGCCAGTTCATATATAGGGTCATGGTCTGAGATTCATGCAAGAAAAAAGATTAGAATAGGCGCCAATTCGTTAGTCGCGCAGCGATGTGTGCTAATCGATCATAACCATAAATGGAATGAGGAAAGCGGCGTCCAGCGGAAAGAGTTTCTGGCTAAGGAAATCGAAATAGGCGATAACGTTTGGATATGCGCCGGTGTCATAGTTGTCGCTGGGGCGCAAATTGAAGATAAAGCGGTAGTTCCTGCTGGATCGGTTGCGCGGGGGCATGTTGGCAAGTATAAAAATTCCTAAAAGAAAAAGTATTCTTATTAGTAAGTGCTGTTGACTAGCATGAAACGGAGAACTGATGTGAGATTTAAGCGTAAACATAATGACAATAAACAAAGCGTTATCCAGTTTATGCTTGGATACATTGGTCGGTATCGAAAAATCGCACTATTGTCATTTGTAGCTAATTTAATAGGACTGCTGCTTGAGGGCAGTAGTCTTGCACTCATTACTGTTGCTCTTCAATTATTGTCTGGAAATAATCTAGGAAGTATTACAGCAAAGCTTTGGGTGCTTGGGCCCTTCTTAGAAAATCTCCAAAAAACACAAGGTCGTGACGGTCTTTTTCTTCTGGTATTAATCAGTTTAGTAGTAGCACAGCTTGCGCGTAGCGGTCTGCAATTTACCGGAGCCGTAGCTATGAGCTTTCTACAAACTCGCATGCAGAGAGATATGCACATGGATATTTTTAAGCAAATTATGTCAATTAGCTATAGCTGTGTAAACCGATACAAAGTAGGTGATTTTGCTAAATACTTTGAACAAACAGGTTTTATAGGAAAATTATCTAGCACGTACTATTCTTTGCTGAATGCAGTTTTACTAACTATTATGTATGCCGTCAGTATGGTGTGGTTGTCCCTATCATTGGCGTCGTGGGTAATATCGTTTTTAGCTTTATTAATGCTGGTCATGGGGTTCGTTGTGAAGCACGTGAGGCGAAATGCTGTGCATTATACAAGCGCAAGCTTTGAGCTAAGCCGTAGGAACGTTGAATACCTCTATGGTGTGCGCACTATCCGAATTTTTGCTAGAGAGCAGTATGTAACAGAGAGAGTAAGGGCATTACTTACAAAGGGTCTTCGGGCTTATTTTAGAGGGAGGGTGTGGAACGGGATGGTCACACCATTAATGCAGACGTCAGTTACATTAGCTATAGCTATTTTTCTTGGGGTTGGGTATTTGTTCTTAAAACAAGAAGGCCAGTCCAGCTTGCCCAGTATGGGAGCTTTCGTATTTGCACTATACCGAATCATGCCAAGTATCGAAAGTTTTAACAGTGGGCGCGCTGCCATAGCTGACTATATACCGGTAATAGAACGTATTATGGATTTCCTGAGGAGTGACGACAAAGAGTACACACAAGATTCTGGTCGTCGATTTAATAAGCTTGCAAAAGCAATCGAGTTTCAAGACGTTGTAATGAGCTATGTTCCCGATCAAAAACCTGCTCTGAATAATTTAACATTTACCATAAAGCGTGGCGAAATGGTTGCGCTAGTGGGTGATTCAGGTGGAGGTAAGTCCACTATCGCCGACTTGCTTTTACGGCTTTATGATCCAAGTGAGGGTCTGATTCTTGTTGATGGCGTAGATCTTCGCCAGTTCAGTTTAGAAGAATGGAGAGACCGTATTGGAGTAGTTAGCCAAGAAACGTTTTTGTTCAACGGAACTATTAAGGACAATATCTCGTTCGGTAAACCCGACGCGACTACTGAAGAGATCATAAATGCAGCGCGCAGCTCCTATGCACATGACTTTATTATGGAATTGCCGAATGGCTACGACACGGTTATTGGCGAACGGGGGCTTGGGTTATCAGGGGGACAGCGGCAGCGAATCGATATTGCACGAGCTGTTCTTAAGAATCCTGATATCTTAGTATTGGATGAAGCAACAAGCGATTTGGATAGTCACTCAGAACGTATCGTTCAACAGGCATTTGATGAAATTATGCATGATCGCACATCACTGGTTATTGCGCATAGGTTATCTACAATTAAAAAGGCCGACAAGATATTGGTTCTGGCGGAAGGTCATATAGTCGAGCAGGGCATTCACTCAGAGCTTATGGCTCTAAACGGTAAATACGCATATTTATGGCAAATTCAGACGGAAGGAACTACGGTTGGGAATGCAACAGAATCTGAATCTTTCATCAATTAGACTACAGACCACATATGGAATCTGGGATGGCGGCGTCTATTGAAAAAGATTGCGTTCTATCTGCCAAGACAAAATTTTATTAAAGTTGCTGCTCCGGTAATAGACTATATATTAACTCACCACAAGTTAGCCTATGAACCTTTAGTTATCATTCCGGCATGGCAGAGCTCCAAGCCGCATCTCAGTCTTAAACAAAGCCAAGTTTATTCGTTATTTGGCGATCGTGTGAAATCAGTATTACTAGAGAGCTGGTCGGATTTTTCTCGAGCAGTTGCCGATAACTCCGTTGAAACCGTTGTTACTGTTACCCCACGGTTGGCTGACATTTCAGCCAGTCAAGCAGCAACAGTATTGGCTGATACTCGAAGTATCGGCGTAAAGTGGATTTCACTACCCTATGTTTTTGAAGAGTTATTAGCTTTACATAGCGATCCTGCAAATATATTACAAACGTGGGATTATATTTGCACATCAGGGCCGATTGCGCTTGACTGGCTTGCAATGCATTTTGGGGATCAGGACATTATGAAGCAAGTACTGAAAAAAGTTAAAGTAGTCGGCTATCCAGAGCTAGATGGACTTGATCATATGAATGAAACTGTTATACGTAAGAAATATTGCCTACCAAAAGATAAACCATGCATTTATCTATCTACCGCTCCAAGAATAACCGGTTATTCTAGAGGAAGCGGCATAACAAGCTTGTCGAATACTATTCTATATAACGGACTGGAATCTCGTTTCAGAGGGAGAGAAGGATCGTTAGATCTAGCCTGCTCGCTTGCTTCGCGTTTGCGTTTTCCGATGTATATTTCATATCGAAAGTATCTTGATGGCTTACGGAAATTCGCAGATGGGAACGGCGCTTGTATTATTGCGAAAACAAGAGAAAAAAATGCTGATCCCGAGTATCTTTCACAGTATGCAGACTTTGTTATAAGCGATGTATCGTATTATCCCTTTACAACTCTTGAACTTATGAGCATTTCCAAATTGTATTTTGGATTTCAAAGTGCGTCTATAATAGAATCTTTAACGGTTGGGCTTTATTCGATAACGGCGCTATTGCGACCAGCGACGTCGTTTCCCAAGAACTCGGTCTTAAGGTTCATTTATCTTGATCCTGGAAAGCTTTATAGTTTATCGGGTCTTAGCAAAATAATTGATAGCACGAAGCTGGCTAGCCGAGCAGAGCTGAGACATTTCTCGTCTTCGAATTTGTCTGAATATAAAGTAGACAGCGAAACAAGGGATAAGTTACTTGACGATTTCGTGAGTTTTCGGGGTAGCAGCAGCAAAGAGTTCCTTAATGTCATCTCGATGTCCACGTAGTTAAATACAAGCGAAAGGCCTCGTTAACCAAGCAAATGAGCATGAAACATAGTGAAATTATTAAACGCTTTAAGTTTTTGCCGGGATATTTGCGTGACAAATTCTTCACCGCTGGCAGCAACGGAGTTATATATATCGTAGAAGATAATGGTTGGGTTATAAAAGAGGATGGCGAATATATCGCTCAAGCGGTTAGCAGCAGAGGTCTTTCCTCATCGTTAGATACGATGCCGATATTTTATGCTAGAAAGATACTACACTTTGGATCACTTAACACATATTGTACAAAAACTGCTCGCATGGTCGATAGGACAAATAAAATAGTAGTGACTGTTTGGCATGGG
>Ga0210051_1006731_pt1 | contig 10807 bp, 10 predicted proteins | sample CryGey092014_all_FD_185464 | JGI IMG/M metagenome (GOLD analysis project Ga0210051, IMG submission 185464) | Groundwater microbial communities from aquifer - Crystal Geyser CG23_combo_of_CG06-09_8/20/14_all (SPAdes) (version 2) | ecosystem: Environmental > Aquatic > Deep subsurface > Groundwater...
GAGGTTTTTGAGATCGGCGACCGGGTCACCGTGCTGCGCGACGGGAAAATGGTCGAGACACGAGCCGTCGCGGAAGTCGACCGGCGGCAGCTCATCAGGTGGATGGTCGGGCGGGAGCTCGAAAACGAGTTCCCGGGTGTGCATCTCCAGCGCGGGGATGAAACGCTGAGGCTGGAGCATGTGACGGGTGGAAGGTTGAAGGATATCACACTCTCGCTGCACCGCGGAGAGATCCTCGGCCTTGCCGGACTTGTCGGCGCGGGCAGAAGCGAGGTCGCCCGTCTCATCTTTGGCGCTGACCGCAAGGAAAGCGGCAGCATCTTCCTCGACGGCTGCGAGATCAATCCCCGCTCGCCGCGTGAAGCCATTGACCTCGGGATTGGCCTCCTCACCGAGGACCGGAACCGGTACGGCCTCATCGCGGAAATGAACGTAAGGGAGAACATTACACTCTCGAACCTCCGCGATCTTCTTACCGGACCCTTCATCAGCGGTTCGAAGGAAAAGGGTGCGGCGATGGCGTTCGTTGATCAGCTTCGCATCAAAGCTCCGTCGCTGGAGGTGAGGGTTGAGAGCCTGAGCGGCGGAAACCGGCAGAAGGTGGTGCTCGCCCGCTGGCTCCACACGCGCTCGAAGGTCCTTGTTTTCGATGAGCCGACCGCCGGGATCGACGTCGGAGCGAAGTACGAGATCTACACATTGGTCAACAGGCTTGCGGCGGAAGGGACAGGCATCGTGATGATCTCATCAGATCTCCTCGAGCTGCTCGGGATGTCCGATCGGATCGTCGTGATGTGCGAGGGGAGGGTCAGCGGGGAACTGACTCGCAGCGAGGCGACCCAGGAACGGATCATGACGCTCGCCACGAGCTTCCGGCGGGTGGGTGAGATGCCGAACAACTGAGAGAGCGCGTCGATGAAGCATATCTTGCTCATGTGTGCCATCATAGCACTGTTTGGCGGTGGATCGTTGCTGTCGATGGAGGAGAAACCCGCGACCGTCCCGGGCCCAACGACCTCCCTCGACACGATGAGGGCGGTGCCGACCGACACGTCGTTGAAGAGGAATTCGAAATTGCTTCTCAAGGACGGCTCTGTCATCCAGTGAAGAATCCTGACCCGGGGACCCGACACCGTCCATGTTGTCTACAACTTCTGACATCGTGGAGAATGAAGAACGAAACAGGTAGTTTCACCCTGAGGCGCTTCAGCGAGCTGGGTATTGGTGCGGTGCTCGTCGTCGAGTTCCTCGCCTTCTCACAGCTCTCACCGTACTTCTTTACTGCCGAGAACCTCCTCAATGTCACCCTCCAGGCGTCGATCACGGCAATCATCGCCGCCGGCATGACGTTCGTCATACTTACCGCGGGCATCGACCTCTCCGTCGGGTCGGTCGTTGCATTCGCCGGGATCGTCGCGACAGGGACGCTGAAGACCGGGATCCCGGTGACAGCCGCTCTTCCCCTTGCCATCTTTGCAGGGTTGGTGGTCGGCGCCTTTTCCGGCTCGTTTGCCGGCTTCTTCATCACCCGGTTCAACATCGCGCCGTTTATTGTCACCCTTGCGCTCATGACCGTGTGGCGCGGCGCCTCGTTTGTCGTGACAGAGGGGAGGCCGGTCTGGGAGCTTCCGGAGGCATTCAGCGTACTCGGCACCGGGCGCCTCCTCGGCGTCCCGATACCGACGATCATCATGGTCATCGTGTATCTGACCGCACACGTCGTTCTGAAATACACTCGGTTCGGGAGGTACGTGTTTGCGGTTGGCGGGAACATTGAGGCGGCGCGGCTTGCAGGCATCAGGACGCATCGCGTGCTCACGGGTGTCTACACAATCAGCGGCGTCCTCTCGGCAGTGAGCGGGATCCTTCTTGCCTCGCGGATGAACTCCGGACAACCCAATGCCGGCATCATGTATGAGCTCGATGTCATCGCCGCCGTCGTTGTGGGAGGGACAAGCCTCTCGGGCGGAAGGGGATCCATCGTCGGGACGTTCATCGGCGCGATGCTCATCGCCGTGCTTCGCAACGGCCTGAACCTGCTGAATGTCGGCTCGTATGTACAGCAGGTGATGGTCGGCGTTGTCATACTCCTTGCAGTCCTTCTCGACCAGTTCAGAAAGAGATGAGATTCCCATCAACACTCTCAAAGGGAGGTGCACCGTGAACATGCTCGGCAGGCTCCTTGCGGCGTGCGTTCTGGGAACGACGCTGCTTTCCGCCCAGACAAGCGTCGACAGGCTCGTGTCGCGGCTCGATTCACTAGTCTCCACATCCTACAACGACTGGAAGGTCAGCCCGGACCTGAAGATCGCGAAGCTCGATGGGAAGGACCCACAACAGGCGGGCTTCGACGATTCGAAATGGGACAACCTGAAGCTGAATGAGCGGATCTATCCTGATTCATGCTGGATCAGGAAGACGATCGTCCTGCCGCAGACGATCCTCGGGGTTCCCATCTCAGGACCGGCGAAGTTCCTTGTCTCCGTCGATGACTACGGCTACATGTGGATCAATGGAGAAAGCCGTGGGTATTTCCCGTGGGACGGCGAGTTCGAGCTGACGAAGAACGGGAAGCCCGGCGACACCTTCCTTATCGCGATCCGGGCGATCAACACGAGCGGCCCGCTGAGAATCATAAGGGCTGAGATCGAGACAGAGAATACGGCGCCCTTGCTGCAGTCGGTCAGGGACTTTGCGCTCAGCATGCGTGTGGGGCAGAAGCTCACCGGTTTCGACACGTACCAGACGAGCTCGAACAACAAGGTTGATCCCGGGACTGACAAGTCAAAGATGAGCCGTGATGAGAAGAAGCGGCTCGGCGAGCTGCTCCAGACGCTCGCCGCACGTGTCGACGTCGATGCGCTTGCGCGCGGCTCCGTCGACGGTTTCACCGTCTCGCTGAAGAGCGTGAAATCGGAGCTGAAGCCGATCAGCGAGTTCGCGAAACGGTACACACTTTTCTTCGATTCGAATGCACACATCGATGCGGCGTGGCTGTGGCGCGAGAAGGAAACAATCGAAGTGTGCAAGAACACCTTCTCGTCCGTGATGAACATGTTCAATGCGCGGCCGGACTTCACGTACACGCAAAGCTCGGCTGCGTACTACGACTGGATGGAGCGGCTTTACCCAGACCTCTTCCGTCAAATCCAGCAGCATGTGAAGGACCGTCGATGGGAGGTCATTGGCGGGATGTGGGTCGAACCGGACTGCAACCTGCCGAGCGGTGAGTCGTGGGCGAGGCACCTCCTCTATGCAAAGCGGTATTTCAGGAGCAAGTTAGGGGAGGACGTGAAGATCGGTTGGAACCCCGATTCGTTCGGATACAACTGGAACATGCCGCAGTTCTACAAGAACGCGGGCATCGATGCGTTCATCACGCAGAAAATCGGATGGAACGCCGTGAACGTGTTCCCGTACCGTGTCTTCTGGTGGGAGGCACCGGAGAAGTCGACAATTCTTAGCTACTTCCCGTTCGATTACGTCAGCCAGATCGAAGACCCGTACCGTCTGGTCGACTGGATGCGGCAATTCGACGCGAACACCGGCTTCACGAAGCTCCTCGTCCTGTTCGGTGTCGGCGATCACGGCGGCGGCCCGTCCCTCGCCATGATCGACCGGATTGAGCACCTGAAGACGCTCGACATCTTCCCATCGATCGACTACGGGACCGCGACGCAGTACATTGACTGGCTCAAGAAGCAAGATCTTTCGTCGCTTCCGACGTGGGACGATGAGCTCTACCTTGAGTACCACCAAGGGACATACACAACTCAGGCGAAGATGAAGGAAAACAACCGGAAGAGCGAAGTCCTCCTCACGAACGCCGAGCGGTTCTCTTCGCTTGCCACGATGTTCGGTCGGAAGTACAACAGTGCGGACCTGGAGAGCGCCTGGAGGAACGTCATGTTCAACCAGTTCCACGACATCCTTCCCGGTTCCAGCATCAGGGAAGTCTACACAGACGCGCCTGAGAGGTACAAGCAGGCATACGCTGTGGGCGACTTTCAGTTGAGGAAGTCACTTGAGCAGATCGCATCGCAGGTCAACACGGCAAAGCTCAAGAAGGGGAAACCGGTCGTCGTGTTTAATCCGCTCTCATGGGACAGAAACGACATTGTGCGCGTGAAGCTCGACGAAGGGGATTTGAACGACTATGCAGTGTTCGACGCGAGGGGAAAGGAGATTCCCTCGCAGGCCGTGAGCAAAGGGGAATACAAGCGGGAGGTCATCTTCATTGCGGACAAGGTTCCCTCACTCGGCTACGCGCTGTACGAGCTGAGACCTCAGAAATCCGCCGCGGCGGGCACCGCACTCCATGCGACACCTGCGGAACTCGAGAACGACGATTTCCGGATCGCCATCGACTCCGATTCGGGTTGGGTGAAAAGCATCTTCGACAAGCGGAACAACCGGGAGGTTCTCAGCGGATTCGGCAACAAACTTCAGCTCCTGGAGGATCGGCCCTCGGCATGGGACGCGTGGAACATCGGACTCACCGGCCGGGAATTCCCGTCGACGTTCAAGGGAGCGGATGTCCTCGAGAGCGGGCCGGTGCGAGTTGTGCTCAGACTCCGGAGGACATACTTGAAGCCTGGTGTGAAGAAAGACTTGCCGACGGAAGACTTCCCGTCGAGCTTCTTCACGCAGGACATTATCCTTTACAATGGCGTGGATCGAATCGATTTCGCAACGGATGTCGACTGGTGGGAAGAGAAGACGATGTTGAAGGTCGCCTTCCCGCTTACGGTGAGCGACACTGTCGCGTCGTACGAAGTGCCGTTCGGGACGATCGAGCGGTCAACCCAGATGCGGAACAGCTGGGAGCAGGCGAAGGTGGAAGTCCCGGCCGAGCGTTGGGCGGATCTCTCGCAGAACGACTATGGCGTCAGCCTTCTCAACAATTCAAAGTATGGGTACGACATCAAGGGGAACTCGATCCGGCTCTCACTTCTCCGTTCGCCCATCTGGCCCGACCCGACAGCGGATCGCGGGAAGCACCACATCGAGTATTCCCTCTATCCTCACAGTGGGCGCTGGCGCGACGCATCGACGCTTCAGTACGGCTACGACTTCAACTACCCGCTCCTTGCCGTCGTGACCGACAAGCACGCGGGCAAGCTTCCGGCGGAAGAATCGTTCGTGAAGGTTTCGCCATCGAACATTGTCCTGACGACAGTCAAGAAGGCGGAAGATTCCGACGCCTGGATCATCCAGTGGTACGATGCGAAGGGAGTTCACGGCGAGGCGACGGTGACGCTCCCGATGACGCCGAAAAAGGTCGTCATGAGCAACTTCATGGAGGATGACGGCGCGCCCGTGCCCTTCGAGAAGAATGTTCTGAAAGTCCACACAATGCCGAACTCCGTCGTGACGGTGAAAGTCACGTTCTGATTCCCCGGCCCGTCATTGCGAGCGTTCGGGGAGCGAAGCGAGACGAACCGATGACCTGTGAGCTTGCCTCACTGCGAGCGCCCGAAGGGCGCGTGGCAGCCCCTTTGTCCCGTGAAGCCGTGTCAGCCGTTTGACTCTTGTCCGTGATTTCAGTATTCTTTGAGTGAAGGACACGCAGGAAGGACATCCCGAAGGACAACTGTAGCGCCTGTTTCCCTCACGCGTGTTGGAGCAGGGGACAGATCTGCGGTTCATTCAAGAGCTGCTGGGTCATGCCAGGTCCAAGACGACCGAGATCTGTACGAACGTCACAAAGCAGAGCATCGCCGCGATTCGCAGCCCGATTGATCAGATCACGATCACAAAGCCGACGAAGGACGTGAAGTCAATGGGAAAATAGACGCACCCACTCTGACGCCTATCCAGTAGATGTTCGGACATTCGCGGAGCGCTCCCCTGGCACTGGTCGCCTGCCTGCGGCGGGCCGCTGGCCTGAGGCGGATCGCATATCTTCGGGCTAAACTTCAATGTCTCGCACACGCCTGCCTATGGCCCGCCATAGGCGGGCGGCACGGCTCGCCACTTCGTTAAGCCCGCGCCACGTTAGCAGCAATGCGTTTGAGAAATGACCATGGATTTGCTATCTTCATAGTTGATGAGAATCTACATAGATACGTCGGTGATTGGTGGTTGCTTCGATCAGGAATTTTCAGAGTGGTCAAATAGACTTATGGGCGATTTCATCAAAGGAGAGAAAGTCGCCGTAATCTCTGACCAGACTTTACAAGAATTAGAGAAGGCTCCTGAGCAAGTCAAGCAACCGATACGATCCATTCCGACGGATCACCTCATCATGGTCGAACTTGATGAAGAAGCACGATTATTGGCAAAGCGATATATTCAAGAAGGAGTCATCACTCGCAAGCATCTTGTGGATGCTCAACATATTGCCATGGCAACAATCCATCGTGTTGATTTTCTGGCAAGTTGGAATTTCAAGGAAATGGTAAACGTCTTCAAAATCCGACAATACAATGCCGTGAATCTCAAGTACGGCTATCCTCTCATTGACATTCGAACCCCGAAGGAGCTCGTTTATGAAAGCTAAGACTTTCGATGCCGTGAAGTTCATGCGCAACACAAGGGATGAATTGAGCAATAAGTATCTCAAGGATCCTGAAGCTCAGGAAAAAGATCTCGCTCGAATTAGAAAAAAATATAGCAAATTCAAACGCACTGCTGCTAACAGGCGGCTAAAAGACGTTCGCTTCATTGTAAGTGAATAGTTGTGCTCACTAAACCGCTTCGCTCACAAGAAATTGGTTGTTGGTAGTTCGCTCAGCGGCTTCTTTTAGCCACCCGGCGTTAAGCGCAATGCCCCACAATCCACAATAACAATCACAATGCTTAACGTGAAAGGAGCAACACGATGAAACAAATCCATAATATCCGAACGGTTTTCTGTCTGATTGCCGTTGCCGCATTCATATTCAACGGATGCGCCCTTATCTTCCAAGGCACAAGCAAGAATATGAGCTTCGACGCCGGTCCCGGTTCTGCGGAAGTTTGGGTCAACGGAGCGAAAGTTGGAGTGACTCCGTGCAAAGTCGAGCTCAAACGCAATCAGGAATATAGCATTGAATTCAAGAAGGAGGGTTATCAGACGAAAAGCTATCGAATCACCAACGGTGTCGGTGCAGGTTGGGTCGTTTTGGACATTCTCGGTGGCTTAATTCCAGTGATAATCGATGCTGCAACTGGAGCTTGGTATGGATTCGACCAAGACAACGTTAATGCTGTTCTGGAGAAACAGCAATGACGGTGTTCGGGACACTGCGTTTTCACCGGAGGCGGAGCGAACTCACGGGGTTCGCTCCCCGTCTCTTCGTCGTTGTTATTTTCTCTTTTCTGTTTCCCTTGCTCTCAGTTGCCCAAGTGGCGTTCGATGTGAAAACCACTCTCGAAGAGAAAAGGCAACTTCACGTTATCAAGATTGCCGTCATCAACGCCCTTCATCAATCAAACTGGGCAACCGTGAAAGGAGTAGGTGAGAATTACTCACTCTGGCTTACAAATCTTAAGCGGCACAGTGAGGGAGATTCTATCAAGACGGAGTTCGATTTAGACTTGCGGACGCCTGCTATGCTCAGCCGAGGAAGGCACATCACCAGCGCACACGTTTCAGTTCTTTTCGACACAACGAGCATCTCAAACGTTCGGTCATCTAATGATACGCTCATCAATGGTTTGGTCGTCCAAGGACTGGAAAGCAGTGGAGTACTGAAAGAATTCAGTAAGTTCTTCTCAAGTTCCATTCCCTTTGGAGATTTGCTAATACGTCCATTCGTTTCCAAGGTTCTCGACGAACTGAGCCGTCAGCCAACACCGCTTGAAAGCCTTGAGGCAAACTTACTTGCTGCTCAAGCCATCATCCAGTTGCGGCAGATGACACAAGAAGACTCACGTCGAAAGTGAGACGTGCGGCAACGGCAGCAGATTGTGTGGGGCACTGCGCTTAACAGCAGTAGCAACGACGCTCGTTCATTTGTCAAGGCTGAGTTGAATCGTGGTTCAGCGCAATCAGTTGAACTCGCTCAACGCCGGACTCATTCATAAAGAGCATGGAGTGCGGCGCTGCGTGGCTACTGCACACGATGTTCGGACATTCGCGGAGCGCTCCCCTCGGCACTGGTCGTCAGACTCCGATCGTCGATTCCGACGGATTCTGTCGAACGAACTCTGTCGAGCTGCGCCCTTCGATGTGCTCGTTCACTCCGTCCGCCTGCCTACGGCGGGCCGCTGGCCTGAGGCGGATCGCACATCTTCGGGCTAAACTTCAATGTCTCGCACACGCCTGCCTATGGCGGGCCGTTGGCCTGCGGCGTGGCTCGCCACTTCGTCAAGTCCGCGCCACGTTGGGCGAAATGCTCGCCGACTCAACATCACACATTCACATACAAGAAAGGAGTTAGTCGTATGAAGCTACAACCTATAGTACTCATTCTCATTGCGGCTCTGTTTAGCTTAACAGTCGGAGCCTGCACCCTTGCGAAGCTTACCGGGAGAGGTCCTGTGCCAATCTTGCTTAACAATCCTCGTGCGAAAGTTGACGTCATCAAACATATTCGCGATAGCAAGATGGTGGTCTTCGATTACACCGGTGTCTTCGATGCATCTGAGATTCTTTCCAAGCACTTTGAGGAAACTAAAGCAGATGCGATTATAAATGTAACCTTTGCCATCAAATCGGATGTGGGTTCCTTCTTCGTGAACCTTATCACCCTGGGTATCGCAAACGCGAGGGTAATGGAAGTAGAAGGGGATCTGATCAAAGCTCCACAAGGTCTTGGATTGCTCGACATCCGGGGCAGCGAAACTATCGCGATTGCGGAGACCATTGAGGAGCTAATAACCAAAGCATCGGACTCTGCGTCCTTAAACGCCGCTCCGCAAATGATAGTCCGAAGCGAGAACGGCTTCAAACTTGTTCGCTATAACCAAGCCGCGCTGTTAGAGGAATGATTTCCGGCTTGCACTTCGCCTAACAGACGCGAGAAGCAAAACGATTTGTTTTAAGACCGTTGTAAGCACCAATGACCGAATCACACAACGCCGGACCATGGGTTTGCGTGGCGTGGTTGTTTCAGTACGAACCGCGATAACAGAAGATGGCCGGCACTTTGGTGCGCGCACTGAGTTAATGTAGGTCTCCTTCTAAGGAGAACCACGAATAGGAGTCTGGTCTCAAAGTTGAAAACCACGCCGAAGGCGTGTGGTGAAAAAAGAATATTCTGACGAGTGAGGGTTTATCGGGTACTTGACTTTCAATATAGGAGCACAAACTACGACACTCGCTCACTTGATATGGCTCGGTTGAATCTAAGTTCAAGAATAAGTTGTGCTCGTTCCTTGCCGCACTCATTTGATAGAAAGGCGTGGAGTGCGGCACGGCGTGCTTGGCGAAACAATGTTCGGACATTCGCGGAGCGCGTCCCTGGCCTGGTATTGGCAGCAGCTGTTCCATCCGGTGAGCGGATCACTGTTGTTGGAGAGCGTGGCGCACATCTCGCTCTCACGCCGCCCGGAGACCGGGGCTCGGTTTGCGTCTTCGTTAAGCCCGCGCCACGTTAGCTACCATTTGTGCCTGAAGATTCTTGACCCGAAAGGGTTATAATGAATGGGGAGAGATTCGCGGACTTCATGAAGGGATTCGCTGCTGCCAACCAGCTTATGAGCCGGGCTGGGAACAAGGGCTGCTTCGTGGAATATGTGTGCCTTGCCACATCAGTTGTCGATGGACTCCTCAGAACGGGTTTGGTTCTCAAACATCAACTCGATTCTCATTCTAGCGAGATTCCAACCGAACTGATCTATCAAGCAGATGATGACAAGATCATCTCTGAGCGAATGATCTACAAAAAAGCCCTTGAAAAAGGTATCATATCACACGATCAGTTTGATCGCCTGGAAGACCTTTACACCCGAAGAAACAAGGTCGTTCACCGATACATCATCAGCGAGATTACAACGGATCAAGTTCTTCAGATAGCCACTGAGTACCAAGAAATCATCGACGTAGTCGGGAATCAGGTCCGGACGTTGGAAGACCAGCAGATCGAATCCGGTGTAGGGATGACTGTCTCAGGAAGACAAGTGCCGACCGAAGTGAGGGCGAAGGGCAAGGCACACATCCAAGAAATGGCTGATGAAAAGCATGGGCATCCCAAACTTGCCGAAAATCTGAAATCAACCAGCGGCACAAACGGCAGCTAACACGCCGCACCACGACGTTTGCGTGTTTGTATTGCTCAACAAAGGAGCTTACTCATTGGCGCCGCCATTGAAATTTCTGGAGCGGTGCCACTGCGTAGTGCGGCGAAACGATGTCCAGACATTCGCCCAGCGCACCCCTAGACTGGTATTGGCAGCACAACACCATCAGCCCACACAGCTCACTCGGGTATCGACCTCCAGCACCGTCCGCCTCAGGCGGACCACTTCAGACGGCCAGTGCCTGAGGAGCGGACACTAGCATACACACTGGTACACAAGACGGGGGCAGATCAGCTGACTGAGCTGCATCACAACTTTGTGAAAGTGCCCCCTCGCGCCAATTCGGTTCCTCCGCAGGCAGAGCGGGTCCCTGCTGCTCCCAGCGAGGTTTGGTCTTGAACACTCCTCAACGATTAGGCTATCCATCCTTGCCTGCCCCTTTGCGGTGAAATAGACCTCTGCCGAAGACACTTCTCGCATGTCGTTCAGTCCCGCGTGCAGTCCAGCTTCCATCGCTCACTGTCCCAGATGTAGAGGATGTCGAAACCTTTCCTCGACCGTAAGGGAGAGCTTTCTGAATGAAAGCCACCTCAGCGGCAGTATTGGGAGGGTGGTTGGGAACCGGAGGGGTGCAATCTGA
>Ga0210051_1006733_pt1 | contig 10802 bp, 7 predicted proteins | sample CryGey092014_all_FD_185464 | JGI IMG/M metagenome (GOLD analysis project Ga0210051, IMG submission 185464) | Groundwater microbial communities from aquifer - Crystal Geyser CG23_combo_of_CG06-09_8/20/14_all (SPAdes) (version 2) | ecosystem: Environmental > Aquatic > Deep subsurface > Groundwater ...
AATCTGACATATAAGTTTATAGAGTTCTTCGCTCTGCCAGTCATTGCGGCCTTTTCCCTGCGGTCCAGGATACGAAAAGTCAAGAAAAAGAATATCAATTTTACCAAAATTCGTTAAAATTTCTTTTACCTGTCCGTGGAGGTATTTTGCATATTTTGCCTGAACGCGGGTCTTGTTCATTTTTTCCCTGTCAGGATGATTGCGCAACGCATGCGTGTTGTCTATTACAAAGTCAGGGTGGTGCCAGTCAATTAGCGAATGGTAGAGACCGACGTGCAGTCCCTGATTGCGGAACGCCTCGACCATCGGTTTTATAAGGTCTCTTTTTGCCGAAGTATTTGTCGCCTTGTAATCAGTCAGTTTTGAATCCCAGAGACAGAAACCCTCGTGGTGCTTTGTCGTAATTACAAAATATTTCATTCCAGCCCTCGCAGCAGTCTGCGCCCACAGGTCCGGGTTATAGAGGTCCGGGTCAAAACGCTTGAAGTACTTTTTTTCATACACGTCAGGTGGCACCTGTTCATATTGCATCATCCACTCATGACGCGCTCCCTGGGCGTAAAGTCCCCAGTGTATAAACATTCCAAACCGTGCCTTTACAAACCAGCTGATATCCCCAGCAGTCCTTCTTACATCCTGTAACATAACTCTCCTTTTCAATCTATATTTTCAGTAATTGCGGTAATTTTTTGAATTTTTCAAAAAGTTGCCTGTAAATTCTTTTATTTCCTGATGGTTTAAAAATATGCTCAACAAATTCAAATTTTTTTCTTGCTTCTTCTACTGATTTATATACACCACTACCTGCAAATGCAAAGATTGCTGCTCCAAGCACAGTTGCTTCTTTCTGCTCTGTGACTACGACAGGCATATTACACACATCTGCGCGTATTTGATTCCACAAATCATTCTTTGAACCGCCACCCACCACGCGAAGCGCTTTTGGTTTTTCATTCATAGTTTTTTTGAGGATTTCCATTGCGGATTTCAACTGGAATGCAAGGCCTTCCAGTGCGCCGCGGTAAATTTTTGACCTATTTGTGCCCAGCGTTAGACCCAGGATAGTGCCAGGGACATTAAATTTTCTGAAAGGACCTGTATCGAGCTTGAAGCTGGGGATAACTGTGACACCGTCGCTTCCGGGCATGATTTTTCTTCCTTCAGACATCATTAAAGAATAAATGTTTTTCTTGTCAGCGACATCACTGAAGAAATTTTTTCTCACCCATTCGAGAACACCTGAACCCATCATCAATATTTGCGGGTTCCAGTATCCTGGTGTTGCATCGCATTCAAAAATCAAGCCACCCTCAAATCCTGATTTATCCGGGGTGCATTTATTTGTCCTCACCATCAAAATTTCCCATGTCCCCGTGCTCAGGACCGCCTCATTTTTCCGTGCACCGCAGCCGTATAAAGCGAACTGTGTATCATGCCCGCAGGCAATTACAGGAATACCTTCAGGCAACCCTGTTTCTTTACTTGCACGTTCTGTGACCTTGCCGATAATTTCTCCAGGCTGTGTCCATTCAGGGAAAAATGACGATTTCAAATCTGCCATTCCAAGCATTTCTTTCGACCAGTTCCTTTTTTTAATATTCATTGCCATCATTGTTGAGCCAATTGTGGGGTCAATTGAAAACTCTCCACAGAGTTTGTAACTTAATAATCCCGGCATCATCAGCCAATACTTTGCCTTTTTTAATGAATTTTGGGCATTCTTTTGTAACCACATCAATTTTAAGATAGTATTAAATGAAATTACTTGATACCCAGTAATTTTATATATTTTCTCCGCTGAAATTGTGCGATAAATCACACCGCTACAATCTGCTGTTCTGGGGCACTGCCAGGAGATTACAGGATATGTGAGATTTCCATTTTTATCAACCGGTGCGCCATCAGCACCAAAAGTGGTGACTGTCACAGATTTTATATTTTTCCTGCTGACCTGTGCGCAAATTTTTCTTGAAGCAAAGCATAATTTTTTCCAGATTTCTTCTATGTCCCAGATAAGCCAGCCGGGCTTGCCATTTTTCTGCGGTACAGGTTTATTGGGGAATCCAGCAGAAGCAAGAATTTTTCCAGTTCTATCTACCGCGATTGCTCGCACATTTGTGGCCCCACAATCAAAAACGACAGCAATTTCTTTACTCATATTTTTTATTTGACTATTTCCCAGATAGGAACTATTCTTTCTTTTCCTCTGGACCCAAGGATTACCGGAGTAATTCCTGCTATTTCACATAGATAGGTGAGCGCTCTCACCCTGTCTTCAGTGATTCCAAGCACATGGTTGCAGGGGAAAACACTTAAAAATTCTTCAAAAGTGCAATCGAGCCTTGCATGCACATGCGGCCAGGTGGGATTTGTCTGAGCATTGATTTCTTTTCTTTCTTTTTCACTTCTACGCAAACTCTCTCCAGAAACAATTACGATGTATGGTTTTTCATCCCACAAGCCGAGTCTGCAAAAAGTCATTTTTCCTGGTGCAGCATCAAAGGAAACAGATGCTCCACCTGCTTTGAAGTAATATTCAAGAGCCGGATAAAATGTAATTTTTTTAAAGTTGTCCTCGGGTTTCATGCTCAAATTTGCATAATAACTCGCATGATTTCCTGAATTACACCAGTCCCATAAATCCTTATCAGGATGATAGAGACGCACATCCATAAACAGTGTTGGTAACCCACCGCTTATGTACTTTAAAAGTTGCATTGTTATTGCTGCATAAGAATCTGCTTCAGTAGCACATACTGTGGGTTCTTTTTTTCCATTCCAGTCATACGGGTCATTCATTAACATTTCAGGAACATCACCAAGGCACACATATTCTGTGAGTTCTCTCTGTCCTTTTAATCCGCAGAAATCAAAACCCTTATCTTTGTTGACTTCGCGCATTGCAATGTAAAGACGGATTTGTGTCTTTAAAGTTTCCGGTGTGAGCATTTTTCCGTCGTATTTAATCCTACTTCCGAGCAATTTTTCAAACCACCTGAATCCCTTCTCCACTTCTTTTTCATCCACCCGTTCCATTGCTTTTACCAGCCATAACTGGTCAATCTGACGCACTGTTGTGCCCAGGGATTTAAGAGTTGGAGTGAGGTGATAAAAACCTGTTTCCATTCCCATTGAGTGCCCACCATAACAACCATAGACTTCATTTTTTATTGTAGTCAATGCAATACTTGCACGACACCACTCAATAACTTTTGCCTGTGTTTCTTTGTCATCAATTTCTCCTACAATGCGATGTGTTCGGATTCCTGCCTGCCTCAATGCACCATCAGTTGCAAGCAATCCAACATTCCCCGGGTACTGCCCATTATTGTTTGAAAGACTCAATACTGGAACATTCCCGATGCTATTAATAAATGGCCAGACAAGAAAAGGGAAATTCCAGACATTGTAACACATAATAATTTGTTTGCAGTTTACCCTTGCAAGTTCTTCTCCAATTTTCTGTGCGAGTTCAACGCCGGTAATAATCTGTGACGCAACTATTACCTCGGGTACTGTGCCATCCACATTTTTAAGTCCATCTTTAATAACCTTAGCCCATTGTTTCACAACCCTCATATTTTCAGGGTTATTTTTCGTCCACACATGTTTCCTCTCATCATTTAACATTGCAATGCCAATAGCAGTACTTCTCATGCTCCCCCTATTTTAAGGTTATATTTTATTTTCCTTTCATTTTTCCACCATTTCCATAGCTATTTGAGACCATTCCCATAATCTGTGAGGTTTATAACGTACCGTGGAAATATCTTTCATAATAAACTCAACGTGGCAATTGTGCCCGGTTTTTTCTAATACTTCGCGGATTTCTGCGCGTGCTCTTTCTGGATGCCAGTTATCTTCAGCCAGAATGGCAGGATTAGGTTTGTAACTGATGACATAATCACTGCCGATATTTTCAATTGCTCGTTTAAGATTACACCAGGTACTTACGGAAATTTTGCGAAGATTGGGAATTTTACGAAGAATATGTATTTTTCTATCCAGCGGTTCACAGCACCCATAATATGTCAGGCCCCAGCGTTCAAGCCAGCGAAGGTCATGCCTGAGTGCAAATTCCCAATGCATATCCGCAGATACTCCAGAGAATATCTGTGCGTTTGAACAACCCCACATGTTGTGCGGCCGCACGTAATTGGAATCATAATTAGCACCGGGTAACTCATCTGTGTATCCGTAGGCACCTGACCCCACCCGTGTGTTATTGTTATCCAGAGAAAGAAGATTCATTTTTTCAAATTGGTCAAGTTCTACCATATATGCATCAACCACCCGTTCTACAACAGCATTGACAAACTCCGCACGCTCAATCATATCAATCATTGCTTCCTGAATACCGTACCAGCGAATTATGTTATCCCAGGGAGCAAACCAAATGTGTTTCTGACCAACCTTTTTGACCGGCATAATGCCATCATAGACTTCGCACATAGTCCGGTAATGAGATTCTGTCGTTTTTTCATTATAAGTCACGGCCGGCATTTTGATTTTTTCTATATCTTCAGGATTGCGTATTTGAATTTTGAAATGACGTGATACAACATTGCTGGACTCATCTGTTTTTACCATATCGACATCTTCAGTTATACCAAAACCTGTGCTATGAATAGCCAGTGGGCAGGTTAGAAAATCGCTGATAATCATATCAGCCGGCATATGCTTCCATTGATAAAGAGTTCTACGTAATCCGCATTCCTGGTCACGCGCCCATGGATGCTGTGTTTGCAGTGTAAGTTCGTCATCTACGTTCATCTCGTTCCAGCATACTTCATTAATCCATACCATGGGACGCACAGACTTCAGGTCATTTAGATTCGTCCATAATTTAGATTTCTCCTTATGAACCGGTAATGCAGCTATCCTGGCAACTTCTTCTGCCAGACGACGAAGAATCTCCCTGCCTTTCCGTGGAAGCATAATTTCATTTAACATAAACTGTTTCCTCTAATAATATTTCGCAGGCAATTACAATTGATTTCACAGGACATTTGTTCCTTCAAAATTATAGCATTTTTCTACTTCTCCACTTTTATTATCTTTTGGAAAGTTCAAAGTAAAGATCATTGTAATATAATGCATTATCTATGGGGGTATTGGGAGGAATGTGGTTCCCTACAGCCATAATAAATCCAGGATATTTCTTTCCTATCTCCATACACCTTTTCACTTCTTTATATATCTCTTCTTTTGTTCCAGAAAGAAGTATACGACAATCAGCATTACCGACAAAACCATGCGTCTTACCGTATTTTTCGGCAAATTTTTTCATATCATTACCAGGCTCCATCACAAATATCTCAGCACCACATTTGACTATATCATCAAAAAACATATCGTATTTACCATCTGAAGTAAATATTAGTTTTTTCCCAGCAGAAAGTATAGGTTCCCACAATTTCTTATTCCGGGGAAAGATATATTTTCTATACCAGTCTGGATGAGCTGCTGGTCCTGAAGTCCAGCAGATATCATCATGAACCATAAATGCTTTGCAATTTGTCTTTGCCCAAGCGTCAAAGTATTGTTTGATCCACTGATAATAACCTTCAATAACCTTATCAAACTTCTTGGAGTCTTTACCGATTGCCATAAGCAACATCTCCCAGCCAAAAATCTCAATCAATGAAGTAAAAATTCCAGATACTCCACCCATTGTTAAGGTTACACCTTTCCAATAATCCTCTTGTTCATGATAACGGCGGTTAAGTTCCTTAACCAACTCTTCCTGATTTTTCTCTCCATATTCCTTATAAGGATCGAAGTCACAAACTTCCTCTATTGTTTTAAAGGGACAGCTTATATCTTTATCAAAATCCATTCCATCAATATTATAGGTAGCGTGTCCCATTTTTGTGATTCTTCCTCCGCTATTACGCATATCCCTTACTCCGCTGGGGGCCATCCACTTAAAAGCATAGTCCCATTTCTTTACAAATTCTATTTTCGCTTTTTCTCTGTTTGCCTCTATAGAGGTGTCAATTCCGGTGACTTTCTGAACCAATGGCCAATGGTAAGTTTCAACAGAATATTCTGTCCTTGGAACTCTATCGGTAAATTCCAAATTTATTGCTTTCCATCCACTTTGATAACTCATTTATACTCCATATGTTTTAATAGTTTTAACCATCGTAAGATAATTTTCTTCAGAAATATAGTCCAGAGGGCTGGTGTTACAGGCAGCAACAAACTTCCAAGAAAGGTGGGTTATATACTCTTTTTCTCATTTCTCCATTATTTTTTCCAGAATTTATCTCCTAATACTACTTCATACATAGATAGAACATTCTCTATCGGAGTGTCAGCATTAATAGCATTTGAGGAACAGAAGATATATCCTCCATTCTTCCATAACACATCAACTGTATTTTTTACCTTCGCCTTCACTTCCTCTCTACTTCCTCGAGGTAAAAGTTTTGTAGTATCAATTCCTCCTCTGAAAGTTAGTTTATCTCCATATCTTTCTTTTAAGAATTTAATTTCCATCCCTTTCGCTGAAACTTGAATGGGATCTAAAATAGAAACCCCCAAATTTATAAGATCAGGAATTACTGGATATATTGAACCGCAGGAATGGAAAGCAAACTTAGCTCCATAATTATAAACAAATTGAGCAAAGTCTTTGTAATAAATGAGAATATCATTCCTAATATTATCTAAAGAAACAAGTAATCCCTCTGTGGTTCCAAAATCCTCATAGGTCATTACATAATCTATGGATCCTTCCGCACTTTCTAAAACTCTTTTCATATACCCTTTCCAATATTCGGAAATAGACCTCATCACATAATGGAAAAATTCCTTATTTAAGAGCATATCTATTAAAGATTGCTCCATTCCCCTTAAGTAAAAATATAGGTACCATATACTCATCCACCCGGCATCAAGAACATAATTGCTATATTTGTTTGCTTTTTCTTTTATACCTTCAAAATCATAGTATTCATAGGGAGGAAAGGAGTATTTTTTACGAAAATCATCTATTGTATTTACTTCTGCCAGAGGATGATAAACTTGTTGAAAAGACTTTCCAAAAGAAGTTATTATTTCTTTAGACCTATAGCCAAATACACTTTCTACACTTCCATCAGGAAATTTCTTTAGGGGAGAACCTATATAATCTGGTGGGACGCTGCGCACATCAACATGGAAAAGAATGAGAAGTTTATCATCACTATCAATTTGAAAGTGGTATTTTAAACCTTTTCTAATTTCATCTACTGTCTGTAAATCAACTATCGGTCTATCCGCTTCCTTATTATTAATTACTAGAGCAAATCTTTCCTTGGGAGTAACCTTCATTTTAATTCTTCTTCCAACTTTAGCGCAATCACTGTATCATAGGGGTCAGGTTCTTTATCGGGTAGATTCTTTATAAATAACCTATCGTTTTTTTGAGTAACCTCAACCTTTTTACCACTAGCTAAAAAATTAGCTGATTTTACTTTATTCTTGAACCTAGAGATACAAAGTTCTCTTCCCAACCAATAGAATACATGAAGATAAGCTATATTTCCTTTTGTTGTGACACGAGGTGACCAACCAAACGATACATCTCTATAAAAACTATAAAAAGAAGAACCTTTTATTCCATAAATGGACTCTCTATTCTTTTTCATCCAATTGCCAATTTCTTTAAGACGTTTAATAGAAGTGGCGGGAATAGTGCCATCGGCCTTAGGACCAACATTAAGAAGAAAATTGCCTCCAGTAGAAACGCAACGAACTAAATTTATAATTAGTTGTTTTGTGGATTTCCAGTTTTTATCTCCTGCATGATATCCCCAGTGATCATTCATTGTCATACAGGTTTCCCATAGTCTCCCGGAGGTAGACGGCACAATCCGTTGTTCCGGAGTATCAAAATCTCCTGGGATTCCAGAGCGAGAATTAATCAAAATGTGGGGTTGTAATTTCTTCACTATATTGTAGTAGAGTTTTCTTGACTGCCAGATTTCTGCAGAAGAAAAATTACCCCACGAGCTTAAAACCCACCCACCATCATACCAGAGAATATCAATTTTACCATAATTGGTTAGCAGTTCTCTTACCTGATTGTGAACATAAGCAATGAATCTTTTCCATTCTTTAGGATTTTTACAGGGACCGTTGAGATATGCCGGGCAATTCAAATCTGCAAGAGAAAAATAAAGCCCAACTTTCATTTTATACTTTCTACAAGCTCTAATATATTCAGCCACAAAATCCCTTTTAGCCGCAGTTTTGACTGAGGTAAAGTTAGAAACCTTACTATCAAAAAGGCAAAAACCATCGTGGTGTTTAGTGGTTAAAACCATATATTTCATTCCAGATTCTTTTGCCAGTTTAACCCAGTTTTCAATGTTAAATTTCTCTGGTTTAAATTTATTTGCCAGCAATGCATATTCTTGTTTAGGGATCTTTTCTGTATACCTTACCCACTCTCCACGAGCAAGTATAGAGTATAGCCCCCAATGAATGAATATTCCAAACCTTGCCTCTTCAAACCATCTGGCATCCCCAGCAATAGGTCTTACTTTTTGTGACATAAATCTCCTTTTCTATCCATATTCTTTCATTTATTTAATACTGTCTTTGCCACCCGCATTACATTTCCTCCTATTATCTTCTTTATATCTTTGTCTGAATATCCTCTTTTACAAAGTCCTACTGTAAATAATGGCCAGTTTGTCCACATTAAACTTTTTTCCACATTTTTGAGGAAATCTGTTTCTGCAGGGGGCCATAAACTTTCCCATGGGATTCTGGAGGGTGGCAACCTGAGAGATTTCTTTTCTCCATCTTCGCCTGGAGGTGCTACATCAGTTCCAATTGCTACATAATCAGCACCAAATTTTTTTACAACATAATCAATGTGGTCAAGAAAACTGTTTATATTACCTTCCCCACCCAAGAATTTAGGAATGCAACAAATCCCAATATAGCCTCCAGTGTCGGTGATAGATTTTATCACTTTATCAGTTTTATTCCTGTAATGTTTCGTTATAGAAAAACAACCAGAATGACTTGCAACTATAGGTTTTGAAGATATTTTTGCTGCATCAATGCTAGTTTGCCAGCCTGAATGTGCAACATCCACAATCACCCCAACTCTATTCATTTGCTTTACCACCATCTTACCGAAATCACTTAAGCCAGCATCAGATAATTCTCCACAACCATCCCCAATCATATTCCGCCTATTATATGTAAGGTGCATCATCCTGCATCCAAGTTCATAAAATATTTCAATAAAACTTAATTCTTCTTCTGTGGACTGCCATTGTTGTAAAAGAGGGACACCATTACAGGAAAAGTATAAACAGTGTTTACTACTTTTTTTTGCTTCCAGAATATCCTCTGGAGTAAGTGCATTTTTAAGAAAGTCTCCCATTTTGTCACATACATAAGTATAATGGGCTAATCTTTTTAACATTCTAAGTGGAGATGAATGTTCCTCCCCTGCATTCTGGAAAATACATGTTACCCCGGATGTATCAAATATATATCTGAATTTTTCTTTTTCTTCCCTATTTTTAACTACCCCTGTCATTATTATTTTCTCTTTCAAATCTTTTATTTCGCTATAAGAACCACCTGCCTTAATCATTTTTTGAATTTCTCTAATATTTATATTTGCTCTTGGAGCAAAGCCATAAGCATCAATAACTATTGAATTCCTGTGTAATTCAAAACCCTGTTCTAACTCAAGTTTAGTAGGTTTTAAAATATTTAGCGCAATATTCCTATATTGTTCCACTTCCTCTTTTATTTTATTCATCTTCTAATTTAAACTTTTCATTAGATAACAAAATCATTTTATTTTTTTTCTAACCCAATAATTGCGGCGGCAATTTTTACCCTGTAGTTTTCAAGGATAGCCAGATTGGGATTGTTAAGCACATCATCAACAGAGTTGCTAAGAAGTTGCTTAAACTCTTTTGTATCCTTACCGCGTTTATCAGCTTTTTCTATTGCCTGCTTGAGAAGATAGAGATAGCAATAGTCCTCAACTCCTTCCCGAAAAGCCTCCCAATGCTTGCTGGAAACCACGTCGTTTCGTCCTCCCTCATATACCATTCCATTATCTCCATATCTTGTATATCTTTCCTTATCAAAAGGATCCCAGGAATCTCCTTGCCAGGTGTGATATGTCCAGAAGCCAGTGCCATCAAGACCTAACTTCCAGACCTTCCAGGGGTTTAGCCGGTAGTAATCTATCAGGGATAATGTATTCATCCAGATTGAGCAGCTATAAACCCAGACCTTAAGACCAGTATCTTGAAAGAAACGAAGTTTTTCCTTGGATTGTTCAGTTTGGGGGTAAAATTGTCCCATATGAACCATCCAGAAATCCATATAAGGTGTTAAACGCTTGATTGACTCCGCACCGGGCGCTCGTGGTCCATACGTAGTCACAGTCGGCCCATATTTAACATTTGGGTCAAGTTGGCGATAGATCTTACCACGCTCAATCATCATCGGAACATCTTTTTCCTGAAACTCATCCGGTCCAGCGTGAACATAGAGTTCATCATGACTGAACCCCAGTTCTTTAAGATTTTGAACCAGTCCAGAAATAAATTGAGGTGTCTTTGGTGTAACAAACCCCATCAGAAGTTTAAGACCGCGGCTTTTTGCTTCTTTGATGAAGGGGTCATCAAAATTATAATTATAATCGACTTTAACCTTCCAGTCCCAGATGCCTTTCTGCCACCACTGCATTGTAGGCTCTGTGCGTTTTGTTTGATCCTCTAAACCTCTCATCCATCCACTTCTGTTTTTTGAAAGCGGAACTACATTAA
>Ga0210051_1006735_pt1 | contig 10799 bp, 8 predicted proteins | sample CryGey092014_all_FD_185464 | JGI IMG/M metagenome (GOLD analysis project Ga0210051, IMG submission 185464) | Groundwater microbial communities from aquifer - Crystal Geyser CG23_combo_of_CG06-09_8/20/14_all (SPAdes) (version 2) | ecosystem: Environmental > Aquatic > Deep subsurface > Groundwater ...
AAATATTACAGTGGAGATTTTGAGGTGGTTTCTAACCCCGAGTTTTTGCGGGAAGGTCAGGCAGTATCAGATTTTATGAATCCGGATCGGATTGTAATTGGAAACGGTGAGGGAAAAGCTAGGGATATAATTTTGGAGCTCTATTCTCCCCTACCCGGCGAGAGAGTGTTAACCAATGTTAAGACGGCGGAGATGATTAAATACGCCTCAAATTCCCTGTTGGCAACGGAAATTTCGTTTATCAATTCAATTGCCAATATTTGTGAAAAGGTGGGTGCCGATGTAGTGGAGGTAGCCAAAGGAATGAGATTGGATAAAAGAATTGGAAAATATGCGTTTTTGGATGCCGGGGTGGGTTATGGTGGCTCTTGTTTCCCAAAAGATGTCAAAGCCTTAGTACAAATTGCTAGGGATAATGGGATAAGTTTTGATATTTTGGAATCAACCGAGAGAACCAACGAAGAACAAAAGGCATCACTTTTACCCAAAATAAAAAAACTTTTGGGTGATAACATTTCCGGGAAACAAATTACTGTTTGGGGGTTGGCTTTTAAAGCAGAAACCGATGATGTTCGTGAGGCACCGGCGTTGACAGTAATTCAACAACTTCAGGAAAATGGAGCCAAAATTAGGGTTTTTGACCCGGTGGCCAAAGAATCAGCCCAAAAAATATTAAAAGATGTTGAATTTTTGGATGATTTGTATGCATCAGTTGACGGATCAGAGTGTCTGGTGGTGGTAACCGAATGGAAACAGTTTAAAGAAGTGGACCTTGAACGGATAAAAAAGTTAATGAATCAACCAAATGTGGTAGATGGAAGGAATATATTTGAGGTAAGTAAAATGAAGGAGATGGGTTTTAATTACTTGTCGGTGGGTCGTTAACTTTTTCAATTAGTCTAAGGTTAAACGTGGGAGTACAGGGGAAATATTTAAATTCCTGATATTTACCAAAAAGATCAAGTTCGTAATAGTGGGTTTGAGGGGTTAACTTATCATTGTCTTCAACCACCAGCATGTATTGGGCTTCACCGTTTTGAGTTTCGATGTCACGGACATTACAAGCGTTTTTCCGGAGTAAATAACGGTGTTCGGGGCCGTTGTGAAAGGGATGAAAGGAAGCTTGAGTACTGACAAAGATTGGATCTTTAAAGTTTTGACAAAAGTTTTGAAAACATGATTCCATTTGAGAATATGTGCGAAGTGGTGGAGAAAAGTATACATTTAGTTGTTTGGTTTGGAGATAGGAAAGTGAAAAATATAGAATAATTGGCAAGAGAAGAATCTTTGGTAAAAGAGAAATAATAATAAAGATTAGGCTAGTAAAGGCAAAAACGTAGTGGGCCTGAATTGACACTGGGGTAATAAAAGCCAGAATAGTAATTCCAATATATAAAAATGAACAAATAAAAAGTAGGTCTTTAGTTTTTTGACGATAAAAGTAGAGAGCAAGGAGACATATAAGAATGCTAATAATAAACAGGGATTGGTTAGTTTGATTGTTTGAAAAAGTAAAGATAAATTGAGACAAACGATTAAATCGGGTGGTAAAATCAAGCCCCTCCTGGACAGGAGATGTTTTAGTAAAAAGTGAGGAGCTTAGTAAAAAGTGATGTCTTAGCTCGAAGACAAGTGTGGGAAGGTTTATGATAAAAAATGAAATAAAGAGTGATAAAAATAATTTAATAAAATGTCGACGGTCAAAGAGTAGCCAAAAAACAAAAAACAATATTAGAAGTGGGGCGACAGAGTAGGAGATGGATACAGCCAGAGCAATGCTTGCAGAGAAGATGACTAGTCGAGGAAGAGTATATTTTTTTAGTAAAAGATAGAAGGAAATACTTGAAGCGATAAGAAATGGGGTCAGAAATGATGGGTTCCAAACAAAGCGGGATTGGGTAATGTATTGGGGGTGGATAGAGATGAGAAAAAAGGAAACTAATAGTACAAGGGTAAGCCTTTTGTCTTTTCTAAGTAGATAAAGACCAGTGATAAATGAAGCAAGATAGACAAAGGCTAGGGTAAAGAGAGAAGATGTAGGATTGCCTTTAAACAGGATAAATAAGGGGTAGAGAAGATAAAAATAAATAGCACTTTGGTTAAAGGGAAGAGTACTAGTTTGTGGTCCCAAAAGTGGTGGTTTACCACTTTGCTGCCAGAGTTGAAGAACACTCATGTCCCGTCCCATGTCGTTGAAAAAGAAAAAAGAAGCGGGAAGATTCCAAAAACGAACAAAAATAAAAAGAAGAATTATTGCTACACTTTTCCACATATTAATGAGATTATATATGGATGAAGACGGTGGTGGTAATACCAGTTTACAACGAAGGAAAAAGGGTGTTAGAGGTTTTGAAAAGCTTGAGAGATAAATGTAAACTGAAAGTTGTTTTAGTTGACGATGGGTCATCCGAAAGAAGTATAAATGTTTTGAAAAGTTGGATTAGAAACAAAAAAGATATAGTGTTGTTACGGCATAAAAAAAATAAGGGAAAAGGGGCGTCGATGTTGACTGGAGCTCTTTACTGCTGGGAAAATAGTTTTGATTCAATTATTTTTATGGATGGTGATGGTCAGCATAATCCAAATGAAATCGAAAGTTTTATAAATGGTTTAAAAAAGTTTCCCCTTGTTTTTGGTTTTCGGGATATGGGAAAAAATATGCCAATTGTTCGACGTTGGGGAAACAAAGTTGCTAAACGCCTTATAAAAGTATTATTTGGTATCGATAGATTTGACTTGTTGTGTGGATATTTTGCGATTTCAAAAAAAGTATTTAATAAAATAAGATGGCATTCTGAAAGGTACGGAGTTGAGACAGAAGTAGCGACATTTGTGGCAAAAAATAAACTGAAATACTTAGAGGTGCCAGTTGAGACAATATATAAGAACAAGTATAAAGGTGTGACTCTGATCGATGCCGTAAAAATTTTATTAAAAATACCCGGGTGGTATTTTTCCAAATGAAAATTTTTATTACCGGTGCCAATGGATTTATTGGAAATGCTTTGGTGGAATTATTAGTTTCGAGAAATTATGAAGTAGTAGCGATGATCAGGCCAGGAAACTTACCAAGTTTTGATCTGTTTTCAAAAAATCTTGATCTTGTGTATGCTGACTTAACCGATAAAGAATCATTAAAAAGAGTTATTCCAATGGGGTCGGTAGTGGTGAACTTGGCGGCCAATCCTTACGACGCAAAAAAAAGCTTTGAGGTAAACGTAGATGGTACAAGAAACTTAGTAGAGGTATGTAAAATAAACAAAGTCAGGAAGTTGATACACATAAGTAGTCAAGCTGTAAAAATCAAAAGAAAGGGAGTATATGCCAAAACAAAACTGTTTAGTGAAGACGAGATTAAAGAATTTGTTTCTAATTGGACAATTTTTAGACCTAGTTTGGTTTATGGATTAGGGGAGAAAGGTCTGTTTAATAAAATTAGAATTTTATCAAAGAAACTTCCAGTGTTACCTGTTTTTGGTGACGGAAAAACCAAAGTTTTTCCGGTGTTAGTAGAAGATTTGTGCAATATAATAGAGGAATCAATAAGGTGTAAACATGATTTAGGCAAAATAGTAGATATAGGCGCAAAAACTGGTGTAAGTTACAATAAGTTATATCAAAAGATTGTTTATCCACGGAAAACAAAATTAGTCTATCTACCGGTTTGGATTGGATTATTTTTGACGAAAATATTTGAAATATTAGGGTTTAATAATCCACCTTTTTATGCTGATAATGTATTGGGATCGACACAAAAAACCAAATGCTTGGACAAGGAGAGAAACAGATTGTATAAAACTAAGGTATCCGAATTTGGTGAGGGTTTATTAAAACTGGAGAATTCAAAAAAAAGGGTGGCAATTGTAGGTTTAGGGAAAATGGGTATGCTTCATTCGTCAGTATTGAGTAGTATGTCGGGAGTGGAGATTGTGGCTCTGGTAGATAGTAATCCAGCACTGTTCTCAACATTGAAATCGTTTGGTGTAAAAGGAAATTTTTATAGATCTATTGATAAGGCTTTGAAAAAAGAAAATATTAGTGATGTATTTGTCTTGACTCCAAATTGGACCCATTTTTCTATAGTTTCGGATCTAATTAAAAGGAATATAAACGTGTTTGTGGAAAAGCCGGTGGTAATAGATGAGGAACAAGGAAGAAAGTTAAGTAAACTATTGAAGCAATATAAGGTAAGAACGGCAGCAGGCTATACACTTTTGGCGAAAAATGGATTAGAAATGATTAAGAAGGTGATAGAAGAGAAAAGTCTTGGTGAAGTGGAGAAATATGAGGCAAGTTATAGACATAGTGAAGTGTTATCACCCAGGAAAGGTTGGATGTTTACAAAAAAACTATCTGGAGGTGGAGTGTTGATGAATCCGGGACCGCATCTTTTTTCGGTACTAAATCGTTTGTTTGGTAAAGAGAAACTTATTAGTGGAAGTATAAAAAAAATCTATTCTATAGAGGTTGAAGATTTAGCAGATATGATTTTTCACTATGATAAATTTAAAGGAAGCGTATATTTGTCCTGGTCGGAACCCAAGTGTCCAATTGCCAAATTAGATCTCCATGTGGTTTTAGAAAAGGGAAGCGTTGATTATGATGGAAAGAAAGTAGTTTTTAGAGAGGGCAAAAAGATAAGCACTTTTATTGAAAATGATTTGTATGCAGGAAATGTTTTTGATATAAATCCAGAAGCCAATGGTGGCGCATATTATGTTGAAGATTATCAGTTTTTGTTTGGAAAAAGACCTAGTTGTACCCTAGAAGAGGCAATGAGGATAGAATCAATGATTTGGCGGTGTTATAGGTTAATTAAAAATGATAATCAATAAAGTACCCAATGTGGAAATGATTGCTAGAGAGATGACTTCTATGTCACAAGTTAAAATGATAATAAATCGTTTTTTTTTACTGACTTTGGCGAATAAATTTAAGCTAACTTGGTCAAATTTTTTTAATGTTTTTAAACTTGTAAAGAAAGATTATGCAACAGGGATAGGCTTGTTGATTGAATTAGAAATTTTAACAAAAAAATATATTCCGAAGGTATTGTTTTTACATAATCAGATCACGGATATGGCGGTAGCGTTAGGCAACAAAAAAGTCTTTATAGCATATTTTAGATTAATGAAAGAATATAAAATTAGCCCGGGAATTTCGTCTAATAATCCAAATAAGTTGGTGAATTTTTTATCGACAATGAAGTTACCGGGCAACTTGATTGTTTGCATACCGTCGAGGAAGATTAATAAATCTATAAAAATAGTAATTAATAGTTCTGGAATAAAATTTTTATATAATGACTAATATGAAATATATTTCAAGCAGAATTTCGAGTTATGGGTGGAGCGATATAGTGTATGTTGAATTTGAGACATCAATTTACTGGTTTATAAAAAGTTTACCCGGAGTGTTGGGGTATGTTTTGAGATATTTGTATTTTAAACTGTTTCTAAAAAGTCTGAAGTCATTTTGCTGGATTCAACCAAATGTGACAATACTTTATGCAAAATATATGAAGGTAGGAAAAAATTTGGCGATTAATACAAACACATATATAAATGCCATGGGTGAAATTGAAATCGGAGATAATGTATTAATTGGTCCTAATGTAGTTATTTCGAGTGGTTATCATCAATATAAAGACGTAACCATACCAATTAATCACCAAAAGATAGGCAGGAAAAATATAACTATCGAAAACGATGTTTGGATTGGGGCTAATGTCGTGATTATGCCCGGAGTAAAGATATCAAGTGGATGTGTGATAGGAGCGGGGTCAGTAGTAACAAAATCAACTAATGAAAATGAGATAGTAGTCGGTGTACCGGCCAGAGTTATGGGAAAACGATAGTGATGTTAATTTATTTCATCAGAAATAAAATAGTTTGGTCTGTTTTGAACTTCAGTATAGATTTTGTAAATATATTGTCCAGTAACTCCTAGGAAAATAAGTTGAATGCTCCCAAAAAAGTAGATACTTAAGAGAGTTGAACTCCACCCTGAAGTAACATGGTAATTTAACAATCTGGTCACTAATGCGTATAATCCGACTAATATTGAGATTGTAGTACCTGTTAAACCTAAGTAAAAGCAAAATTTTAAAGGAAGATCTGTAAATGAATAAAGAGCATTGAATGCCAATTCAATTAATTTTGATAAACTCATTTTGGCCGAGCTATCGTTTCTGCTGAGCCTGTTGTAATTAAAAAATGTTTGTTTGTATCCTATCAAATGTCTTAAACCCGGGAGATACATATTTTTCTCCTTAAAGGTTAAAAGCGCAAGTAGGGCCCGTCGATTCATAATTGAAAATGTCCCTACATTTTGAGGAACTTTGACATTACTAATGTGGTGGTATATGTAATGAAAAAGTTTAAAAACAAATTGTTTTTGAGAAGACTCTGATCTACCAATTCTTTTTCCGCAAACAACATCGCTTTTAGTATTTATTAATTGAATAAGCATACCTTTTATGAGAACTGGCGGATCTTGCAGATCGCATTCCAACATAACTGTATAATCCCCTTTAGCTTTGTTTAAACCGGCTGTTAAGGCAGTTTGTAACCCAAAATTACGTGATAGACAAATGCCTTTTATGTTTTTGTTTCTACTATGTAATTTTTTAATACAATTCCATGTGTTATCTTCGCTACCATCATTTACAAAAATAATTTCATAATTATCAATTAATGATATTTTTTGGATTTCATAGATAGCAGCTAAAATCTGTTTTACAGAACTGAAGATAATATTACTTTCGTTATATGCAGGAACTACAATACTAATTAACTTTTTGTTTTTTTTCATGTTTTGCAGCATCTTTTTTTGCTAATAGTATAATACTCTTGCCAAAGGGGCATTGAAACAACCTTTCAATAAATATTGAAACTGGAAAAATATATTTATCATATATGTGAACTGCCCTAGGATTTAATTCCCCCCTTGAGGTGAGTTTGTTGAAAATAGATGCAAAATATCCCAAAAATTCATGGTAGTAAATCTTTTCTATGGAAAAACCAGCATTAATTACCCTTGAACGTAATTCGTCAAGCGTATATCTTCTGTGGTGACCTATATATTTATCAAATCGAGAATATAATTCAGGTCTGGCCGGTACATATAGAAATAATCTTCCTTCTTTTTTGAGAATATGAAATAAGTTGATTAGACAGGCTTCGTCATTTTTTATATGTTCTAACACATCAATACAAAAAATAAAATTCATCTTACGGTCTAGTTGGTATGTTTTTTCGTATGTTTTATGTTTTGCATTAAGTATTTTACGATAATCTTTATCTATCTCAATCGCGTAAGTTGCAATATTCTTATATTTTAAAAATCTATTTATAAATTCACCTTTTCCGGCTCCAAACTCTAAAATAGTTTTGCTTTCTGGTGAGAGATTAAAGGAATCAAGAATTAAGGAAAATATTATTTTATTTCTGTTTTTAGCATATTTTGACATTACACCTAATACTTTATTTCCGCTATATTTCATTTTTTGTTGATTTGTCCAGTGCGTTTAATGATGGCGACATTCCCAAAAATTTTGGGGTGATGTGTGTCATAGCCTTTTTCAACCATTCTATTTAAAAGTAAGGCATCGATTTTGTAGTTATTGTCACTTCCTAAATAGGTATAAATACCGGAAAATATTGGAAGATTTGGGTCATTGTTAATGTGTAATACAACATAATCAACATTATCAAGTCCCAGAGGATAGTAATAAACTTTATATTTTTGAAATAAATATATCATTAGATTTTCAGGTACAGAGACGGTTGATCCTATGGGAATATTTGCGTCGATAAATTTTTCAATATTTTTCTGATTTTGATATTTCCCCGTTGGATTAAATGAATCTTTTAATATCAATAACGTTTTAATAGGCCATGATCCATATACAGCCCTTGAAAGAGAAAATTGTTTTAAAGAAAAATCCGTTATTTGGTCTGCATTTCCATAAAAGATAGCTGTTAGTATAAAAATGCCATAAAATAATAAATTGTAAAATTTATTTTTTACTTTTTTTTGAAGACTTACATACCCAAGTATTCCCGACCAAAATAAAAATGGGAAATAGGTAGTGTGATAATGGGTTACCCAGCCAACTTTTTCTGCGCCGCCTAAATTGCCAAAAATGTTTGGAATCATCATAGTAATGGCAATTGTTAAGGTTTTCCATTCAAATATTCCCAAAAGCAATATGGGTAGGTTGATAAAAATAAAAGTTAGTAGATTTTGAAAGGCATGTGGGTATGAAGATAGATAGCTAGCGAAATTCCTTAGGGAGGAAACTGATATAAACGATGAATAATAACTATTATTCAAATAATACTTGATAATAAAATATCCAAATAACCCGACGGTGATACCCAAAAACAGAAGCTGGAAATGTAACCGATGAGGTAATTTGTTCCAATATAAAATGGAAAAAATGACTAAAAAAATACCACAAATAATTGCCGTCTTTTCAATGATCAATGACGATATAGTGGCGCCTAAAACAATGAGAAAAATATTTGGTTTGATTTTTCCGGAAAAATATAATAGCAACATTCCGGAGATTAAAAATAACCTATCAACATAGAATTGACCAAAAATGGAATAATTCCAGGCGGGATGCAAAGAAATGACTGATAATAAAAAGAAGGTACCAATGATCGATATTCCTCCATTTCTTAAAATAAAGTATCCAAGAAATAGTACACCGAGGAAAGAAAAAGCCGTTATACTCCCCCATAAAATATTGATAGGAACAATTTTAGAAAGTGGCGCAAGAAAAAACTGAATAGGGGTAAAATGAAATTTTAAGGTGTTTAGATTGTAAGGATGTGCTTCTAAGTTTAAAGTGGAAACTTTGTCTGGTGTTATATTAACCAGTTTTTCCTGAAAAATATAATCAATAACAGTGGCCAATATTTGACTTGTCGATTTTCCGGTTTTAGCGATATTTAAAGTGATATCGGCATAAGTAGCATTGTCGCCCATTCCGTTGTACCAATTAATACTTAGCACAGTTGCCATAAATCCGAAAATAAATAAAAATATTAGCGTGACAAATAGTTTTTCAATATTATTTATTTTCATTCCATGAAGGTAGATATATTTGGTAGTAAGTATTTTCAAATATTTTAGTTGATTTGGGCAGTATTTCAGAAACTGTTTTGGAACATATATTTTGTGCTTTTGATGGCGGATTGGAGGTAATAATATAATTAAAGTTTTTTAACATATTTTTATTTTTTAAGTCATTGGACCATGTATACCAATACCAATGACATTGGTAGACACGACCCTTAAGATCAAAACGATGAAGTAAGTTGGCGGAAGAATCAAGTATTTTACTATTAATAGATTTGGTATTTTGGTTGAGAAATATCGTAGGATCCAGTGATTCGTTTGAATTAACAAAATAATTAGGTTGTAAAATGTGTTTTAAGTTGGGGACAAAAACACGATAATAGGCAGTGGTGTATCTTAGATTGATGACAAGAATTACCAGCGAGAAAAGATTAATTAGTGTTTTAAGTTTGTGATTTTTGATTTTCGAGGAGAGCCAAATAAAAAATATTAGACCAAATAATAGTTGGAATGGCCAGAGGTATCGATAATATCGAACTAACCCACCAGAAAAGTAAAAGATAATAAACGAGGTCAATAAGAGTAGTTTTTCAGATTTATTTTTTTCAGAAAAAATTTTTGGTAGAAAGATAATAAATAGTATGGTGGCTAAAATGGGAGTAAAAGTTGGAAAGTAGTTTGTGGCCTCCATAAATTGATCGGTATAAAAAAACGACTTGAAAGGATAGAGAAAAATTTTCCCTTTCAACCAATCGACCGCGCTAATTGTGGTTGGGAGTGAACCTTGGTTTTCAAGAACGTCTGATGCGCTCCAAAGATTTGGCGTAGGAAATATTTTTTGAGCGAAGGGAAAAACAGGTGATCCGGTATATTGGAAAGACCGAAACAACCAAAGGGACAAAGGTAATACTGAAAGAAGAACGATAAAAAATAACTTTTTAAATGTTAGACGGGGTGAAAGAATAAACAAAAAAGGGAATATTATAATTGGAAAATATTTTGAAGCGGCAGCGTAACCAACTAAAAAGGCTGCTTGATATGGGAATTTATGAGACAGAAAAAGAGAGCTGACAATAAGCGAGGCCACCAAAAGGTCATAATAACCGTTTGAGGCTTCGAAAATAAATATGGGAACAAGAATAAGAGTGTAAGGAAGAAAAGATGAAACCTTTTTTTGTTTAAACCAATAGATGAAAATAATGGCCGGTAAAAGATAGGCCAGTTGAAGACCTTTTTCTTTTCCTAATAAATAAAAAAATGAATAGTAAATAATACCGTTTTGAGGAAAGAGACTGGAGATACTTTCAGGGAGAGGTTTAATAGAGTTTAAATTTATATACCACTTGGCATTATAGAGGTTGGCATGAGTGGCATCATAGAAAGTTTGCGGAAGTGAACCGAGTGTGAAGGTAAGAACGATAATGAAGATGTCAAGAAAATTTAACGAAGAAATGAAACTGATAAGTTTGTTATAGATAGACCCGAGAGAAATTTCTTTTCTTTTTAATAGGATAAAAAACACTGAAAGGGAAGAAGTGAAAATAATAGACAGTGCGGGGTTTAATAAAAATGAGCCAAAAATATATGATTCAAGAAAAAGAAAGAATATAAAGATGAAATTAAGGGAATATGTTTTAGATAAGAAAAGAATGACAAAAAAAAGAACTATTAGATAGATAACCGTGATAGGGGTAAAGTAGAAAAAGCTA
>Ga0210051_1006737_pt1 | contig 10798 bp, 7 predicted proteins | sample CryGey092014_all_FD_185464 | JGI IMG/M metagenome (GOLD analysis project Ga0210051, IMG submission 185464) | Groundwater microbial communities from aquifer - Crystal Geyser CG23_combo_of_CG06-09_8/20/14_all (SPAdes) (version 2) | ecosystem: Environmental > Aquatic > Deep subsurface > Groundwater ...
GCTGGAACCATGGCCGTCGCCCCAAAGACAGCGGTTTACAAAAATTCTGTCAAGCCCTATGCTCACCTCAAACTCGCCGGCCAGGGTTGGATCGCGTTGTGGTCCACCAAATTTGGCGACGCTGCCCTCGACGCGTATGACGGGGGCCTGCCAGGGACCGCGCATCTCGACCCGCAGATTGCCACCTTCGAGCCGCAGTCGCTCATCCGCCAGCGCCAGCCACTCGTCGCCGCGCAGATCCTTTATGTTGACGCGCAAGGCGTTGTCGGCCTGCATCCCGACCGCGCCGTCCACCAAGAGCGAACCGGCCGGCCCGGTGAGCAGCAAGTTCTCCACTGCGATCCTTGCCCCCTCGGCCCATGATATAGTGCAAGCGGCCGGGTGATCCAGGCCCAGCCACGGCTGCCGGCCTTCCAGGGCAAAGGTCTGCAGGGCGAGGGTTGCCCGGCTTTTTTCTCGGTCCAGGGTCACCTCGCCGGTGGTGCGCAGCGCCATGGGCGGCCGCTCAACTGCCGCGGCGTAGGCCACCACGTCCCTGGCCATGGTCATGGCCTCCAGATGGATGGCGCCCAAGGCATGCCCTTGGACCGAAAGCTCTTGACCCGCCAGGTCCAGCTTGAGCCGTGGCGTCGTGAGAGGGCCAGCGCCTTGCACCGTGGCCCGCAGGGCGCCATTCGTGTCACGCAGCCAGGGGGCCAGGGCACTATAGGCGGCGAGGTCAGTCAGGCGGATGTCCAGGTCCAGGTCTCGTATCTCCTGCTTCTTGTAGTCAAAGGCGCCTTGCAGGGTGAGACGGTCATTGCCCCGGAGGAGACGACAGTCCATAATCCGCACGCCGTTCAGGTCCGCATGGGCTTGCACGGTCACGGTATCAATGGTCACGCCACGCAGGTTGAAGTCCCTGCCGTCCACGGCAAGATCACCGACTGGACTATTCAGGGGGCCGGACACGTCCAGGGTGCCTTGCAGATGCCCGGTCATGGGCTGCTGCCCAAAGAGGGTGGCGAGCTCGTTCAGGTCATCGATTTGCACCCGGCCCTTGGCCTGCAACGTTGACAATAGCAGCGAGGCCGCCGGTTTCTCGGGCAGCCTGAGGCCTATGTCCTTGAAGATGAGCGCATTATGGGCGGTGGTCAGGTTAAGCTGTGCCACCAGGGCCTGACCCCCTTGGAACCGGCCGGTCGCCGCCAGCCGGTGGACCGGGTAGCCGCCGGCCGGTGGGGCGGGCAGCGGGGTCGGCATGATCCGGTCGAGCAGGCCAGGGATGTCGGTCAGTTGCAGGGAGAAACGGCCGGCCGCCTCTTGCAGCAGCTCTCGCACCTTGTGGTTGCGTATGGCGGGAATAGTCAGGCTGGCCTGCTCCACCACCAGTTGGTTGACGCCAAGCTCGGCCGAGAGCCGCTCTACCCGCAGGGCATCATCGGCCAGGCTGGCCGTAAGCTGGAGTTTCTCCGGCCCTTTGATCAGGCTGAGCGAAGTCGTGCCCTCCCAGGTTGGGGAGCGGGTAAGGTCGCCGCGGCAATGGCCCGCGCCCTCCAGGATTCCCTCGTGCAGAATGGGCGGGAGTGTGCCTGGCACCTTGGCCAGATTGATGCCGGCCATCTCCAGGCTGCCTTCCCAGAGATCACCCTGTCCGGCCAAGGAGGCCTGCAGTTGCCCCTCGAAAAGGGCCAGGTCAACCGCAAAGGCCGGGCCTTCCCCCGTCTTGCCGGGCCACTGCCAATGGGCGGACCGGGCCACAAGATCATCACCCAGTCGCAGGGACTGCACGGTGATGGCCGTGGCCGACGCCTCCGCCTGCGCCGTGACCGGACCCGCCCAGGCGAGCAAAGGCGTGGCCAGTCGGAGTTCGCCCATGGTCAGGGCAAGCCGGTAGGGTTGGTCTCGGATAACCGGCCGAGTCACTTGCAGATCAACCTCCCGGCTGTCCACCGTTATATCGCCGTGCCGCCAGACCATTGAGCCTTTGTGGACCTGCAGGGCCGGCAGCCAAGCCGGCAGCACCAAGGGCTTGGCAAGTCCTGAGTCGCCGGGGGCCTCCTGGTCAGCGGGCGCCATGACGATCTCCGGCGCTTCGGCAAGCAGGGCAAGGTTTTCCAGAAAGGCCTCCCCGCCGCGCAGCAGGGCCGCAAGCCGGAAACGGGCCTCCAGCCGTCGAACTTGCACGCCAACCGCCGTGCCGGTCGTTGGGGAAGGCGTGCTTCGGATATCTTCAAAAACCAGGTAGGTATAGTAATTTCCCGAGATCCGGCCGACGGAGATATGCTGGCCGAGGTTGCTTACGGCGAGCCGATCCAGCATCGCCCGCAGCAGGGGGGCACCCCAGGTTTCCCGCAGGGCGTACAGGCCCACCAGGACGGTCAGGAGACCAATCAGCAGGGAAATGGCCTTGCGGCTGGGAGAAGAGGGCAGGGCGATCATAATCGTGTAGTCGGAAGGCGGTCCTTGGTCGATGTCGCCTCGATTCATTTACTGCAATCAAGGCAAGGCGTTTTGCTGACCATGTGATACCAGGCCAGCCGCGGCTGTCAAGCAAATCCAGCGATGCCCCGCAACGATTCCCTTGCTCAATTTTTTGTAAGAAACGTAACGATGATGTCAGAGCGTTTTTGCTGTCATTAGTGTCCGTTCATGCCATCTCCGCCAAAGCCTGGGTATTTTATGAAGTCGCGGCTTTGTCCTCTGCTTCGTGCTCTATACGCTGCGATACGCTGCGATACTTGCTTTTCTACAGTGTATAGCTTAGGCTTTAAATATTGTATCTGGTAAGTCTCCTCTTTTTGAATTATGCGCGGTTCAGCATTGTGACCTGCCCGTTATTCTCTGCACCGGCTTCAGCGAACTGATCAACAAGGAACAGGCCCGGGCCATCGGCATTCTGGCCTACCTGATGAAACCGGTTTCGGTGCGGGAACTGGCCAGGGCGGTGCGCAAGGCCCTGGATAAGAAATAATTGCGCTCATTCCCCGCGCCTTGAGCGCCGGACGTAATTTACCCACCGCTTGCCGCCAAACTTATTTGCCTTGATGCAGAAATTGCATGAGCGAGGCATTACTCACCTGTCAGCGAGGAAAATTCATGCGTATAATCTTCCAGGGCGCGGCCCGCACCGTCACCGGTTCCCAGCATCTCATCGAGGTCAACGGCAAGAAGATCCTGCTTGACTGCGGCCTTTTTCAAGGCCGACGCAAGGAGGCCTTTGAACGGAATCGCCACGAATTTTGCGACGGCGCCTCTATCGATTACCTGGTGCTCTCCCACGCCCATATCGACCACTCGGGCCGCATCCCCTGTCTGGTCAAGAACGGCTTTAAGGGCGACATCTGCTGCACCTCCTCCACCCGCGACCTTTGCGCCGTCATGCTTATGGACAGCGCCTTTATTCAGGAAAAGGACGTGGAGTACGTCAACCGCCAGCGCGCAAGAAAACAACAGCGCCCCTTTGAACCCCTCTACACCAAAGAGGACGTGGCAAACGCCATGAAACATTTCGTGGGGCTAAGTTACAATCGGAGTCACCAGCTCTGCCCAGGGGTTTCCCTCACCCTGGTGGACGCCGGCCACATGCTGGGCAGCGCCCATGTGCTGCTTGATATTGCTGACCACGATACTGGCAAGACCCAGCGCCTCGTGTTCAGCGGCGATATCGGTCGGCCGGATATTCCCATCATTCGTGACCCCACCCCGCTCACCGCGGGCGCCGACCTGCTTATCATGGAAAGCACTTACGGCAATCGTTCGCACCCTCCGTATGCCGAGTCGGAGCATGAACTGGAGCGTATCGTTAACGACACCGTCCGTCGTGGCGGCGCGCTTTTGATCCCGGCCTTTGCCGTGGGCCGGACCCAGCAACTGGTCTATGCCCTGCATAAACTGCACAGCCGTCAGGCCATTCCCGACCTGCCGATCTTTGTGGACAGCCCCCTGGCCACCCGTACCACCGAGATCTTTCGCCTTCATCCAGAGGTCTACGATGATGAGATCCGCGAGTTCATGCTGACTGACGACGACCACAATCCCTTTGGTTTCGGTCGGCTTCAGTACACGCAGACCGTGGAGCAGTCCAAGGCGCTTAACAGTCTGAAGGGCCCGGCGGTCATCATCAGCGCCAGCGGCATGCTGGAGGGCGGGCGGATCCTGCACCATCTGCGCCATCGCATAAGCGACGCCCGTAACACCATCCTCATCAGCGGCTGGCAGGCCCCGAACACCCTTGGTCGTCGTCTGGTGGACAAGGAGGAAACCGTCCGCATCTATGACGTGGAGTTCCCGGTCAAGGCCCAGGTGGAGGTCCTGACCGGTTTCAGCGGCCACGCCGATCGGGACGGGCTCCTGAACTTTGTGCGGGTCATGGAGAAAAGACCCGGACAGACCTTTATTGTGCATGGCGAAGAGGAGGCCTCCCAGAGTTTTGCCCAAGACCTCAGAAGTGAACTTGGGCTTGCGAACGTGGTCGTCCCTGATGCGCTGCAATCCTTCGAGGTGTGAAAAGTATGCGCCAGTCTTATACCTTGACCTCCCATAAGGCGGGCCTTTCTCCCGGTACCGCGGTGTATGTGGGAGAAAAAAAGACCGAAGATATCCGTATCAGCCTCATTGATTACGACAAGGACTCTTTCAAGAGCGAGCAACTGGCTAACGTCGAGGCCTGCGCGCCATACCTGAACCAGGAAACAGTAACCTGGATCAACGTGGACGGCCTGCATGACGCCATTCTCATCGAAAAATTGGGCAGCCTCTGCGGCCTCCATCCCCTCACCGTGGAAGACATTCTGCACACCTCCCAGCGGCCCAAGATCGATGTGTTCGACGACTATGTCTACCTCGTGTTGCGCATGCATTCCTTTAACCGCGAAGCCAGAAAGGCCGAGGTGGAGCAGGTGAGCTTCATCCTGGGGAAGAACTTTCTGCTCACCTTCCAGGAAACGTCCGGCGACACCTTTGATGCGGCGCGGGAACGCCTGGCGCATAACAAGGGGCGCATCCGGAAGATGGGGGCGGACTATCTGGCTTACGCCCTCTTGGACTCGGTGGTGGACAATTATTTCGCCGTGCTGGAAAACATCGGCGAGGAGGTCGAGGTGCTGGAGGACGCGCTGGTGGTCAATCCCACGCCCGCCATCCTGCACAACATCCATCGCCTGAAGCGGGAGACCATTATGCTGCGCAAATCGGTATGGCCCCTGCGCGAGGTGATCAACGGCCTGCAGCGTGAGGAAGTCCCCCTGGTGAGCCCTGGTCTCTCATTTTACCTGAAAGACCTCTATGACCATACCATCCAGGTCATCGACACGGTAGAAACCTTCCGGGATATCCTCTCCGGCATGCTCGACATCTACCTGTCCTCGGTGAGCAACCGGATGAACGAAATCATGAAGGTGCTCACCATCTTCGCGGCCATCTTCATCCCCTTAACCTTTATCGCCGGGCTTTACGGTATGAATTTCAGCGTAGAGAAGAGCCCATGGAACATGCCGGAGTTGGGATGGTATTTCGGTTACCCGTTCGCCCTGGGGCTCATGGCCATCACCGCCATGGCGCTGCTGATTTTCTTTAAAAGGAAGGGTTGGTTCTGACCTGTTCAACAAACTTGTCAAGTAACAGAGGTCGTCATATGCGCGTGAAAATTGCAACTGGCATGGCCCTCCTGCTCCTGGTGGTGATCTTCACCCTCCAGAACACCGAGTTGATCGTCATCCAGTTTCTCTTCTGGCATTTCTCTCTGTCCCGGGCGCTCATGCTTTTTCTGGTGCTCGCCGTCGGCATCCTGATCGGCTTCATGGCCGGCAGGTCGCGCCTGGATAACGCAAAAGATGTCCGTAACCAAAGTGGCGGATGCGAAAAAAACGGGGACGGCTGAAGTTCAGCCATCCCCGTTGCCGCGCGTCAAAAAACAGGCCGCGTTTGTTCCCTTCTTAAAAGGGATGGCTAATACTGGCCGGTTTGTTTGGTTCCCTCGCAAACTTCCTCGATGGTGTCGCTCACCACCTGACCATTGCTCCAGACCTTTTTTTGTACCTTGTGGCAATTGGTGCTCTGGTTCATCCCCATGGGCGCAGCCTCGACCGCCCCGCCATGGTCATCGTAATAGACGACCCGCTTGCCACTGTCCGCCGCCGATCTGGTCGCGGCATAGCTCTGATCCTGGGCATTGCCGACCAGGGCACCAAGGACGGCGCCACTCGCCAGGCCGATAATGGTGCCCTGGGTGTTGTGGCCGATGGCCTGGCCAAGCAGGGCGCCAAGCCCCCCCCCGATCGCCGCACCTCTCTGGGTGTTATACTGCTCACTATTCATGGGCGCGCAGGCGAAAGCCGTAAAACAAAACACGGCCAGAACCGCCGCTCCCAAGCCTTTCTTGCATGCTGTCATACTGAGACCCCCTTGATGGTATAGTTGGGTTTTTCCCCTGATGAAATCATTAAGAATAACACGGATAATTATCGACATTACAACACAACCGACCTGAATGTGTCAAACGCAAAAAGATTTTCCGCAACTCCTGCCACGGTCGGCACATTTTTGATTGACGAGTTTTTCTTGGGAAAGGTTCCATAAAAAACAGGGCGTATGGAAAATGGCCGTGCGGACGATATCAGCATTTCCCGGTTGAGTCGAGCCGGCTTTAATTATACAGTAGAAAAAGGGTAACTATCCAGTGGAACCGCAACCCAGGTGAGTTCCCGGACTGGAAATGCCTTTCGCGGGTTCGTCCGCGACCGGGCGCAGGATGCGCGGGAGGTCGCGGCCGCCTCGGAGGCGGGCAGGACGCCCGCCCCCGCATGAGCGAAAAGTATTTTCAGGCCGGGAACGCTTGACTGCCGACACAAGCTGGATAGTTACGAAAAAGGCGGCAAAAATTTCTGGCCGGCCCGGCTGGTGCAGGCAGGGGCAATCGTCCGTGGGAGGTATGCGTGGAACTGTTGCAGGTAAAGGTTGTTCTGTACTGGTCCGGGGTAGTCGTTTTTCTTCTTTTGGAACTCGGCTTCTCGTACCGGGTGCCGACGGTGTCCAAGGCGCGGCGCTGGCTGACCAATATCCCCCTTTCTCTCGTAAACGGCGCCATCTATCAGGTCGTGTTCGCGGCCCTTATCCTGCGTTTGTTTGCCCACGTTGAGCAGCAGGGACTGGGGCTTCTCAACCTGTGGCCCCCAGCCGCCTGGCAGAAGGTGGTCTTGGGCATCCTGGTGCTGGATTTCTCAATCTACCTCTGGCATCTGCTCAACCATGTGGTGCCGTTTCTCTGGCGTTTTCATCGGGTTCATCACAGTGACCTGAACATGGATGTCTCCACCGCCAACCGCTTTCATATCGGCGAATTCCTGGTTTCCGGGCTGGTGCGGCTGGCGGCTATTTATACCTTCGGGATTCCGATCCTTGCCTATATCCTCTTCGAGATCCTGGTGAATCTCTCCATTCAGTTTCACCATTCCAGCATCCGGCTGCCGGTGAATTTTGAAAGGCTCTGGATGCTGTTGTTTGTGCCACCCCTCTTGCACCGTATCCATCACTCGGTCAGGATAAATGAGCGGGACAGCAATTACGGCGTGCTGTTTTCGCTCTGGGACCGGCTGCTGGGCACCTTGCGTTACGACGTGGGCCAGGAGGGCATTGTTATCGGCATTGGCTCGCATCGGCAATTCGAGGAGTTGGGGTTTTGGCAAATGCTGGCCATGCCCTTCACCAAGCGGAGCCGCTAGTGGTCTGGCAGGTGAAAGGGAGAGGAAGCTCAAAGCTGAAAGGTGAAAGGTTAAAGGTGAAAGGCTGAAGATGCAGAGCGCGCTAAATGTCCTCTACATCCTATATGTCCCATAAATCCCATATCTTTTCGAGGTGCAGCCATGCAGTGGAAAAATCTTTTCACCCCGGTGGCCAACCTGTCCGTGGCCGAGGCTCGTGCCTTCATGGACCAACGCTCGACCGGCGACTATGAACTTCTTGATGTCCGCCAACCAAATGAGTACCAGCAGACCCATATCCCCGGCAGCCGCCTCATCCCCCTTGGCGAACTGCCGGCCCGCCTGGGCGAACTGGACCGGCGGAAGCCGGTGATCGCCTACTGCGCCGTGGGTGGCCGCAGCAAGGCGGCGGCCCAGTATCTGGCAGGGCAGGGATTCAGCGAGGTCTATAACCTCGCCGGTGGCATCAAGGTTTGGGACGGCGGCAAGGTGGGCGGCGCGCTGGAGGCCGGGCTGGAGTTGTTGCCGGTTGAGGCGGAATTCGGTGATGCCCTGCAGTTGGCCTTTGCTATGGAGGAGGGCTCGCAACATTTCTATCAGCATCTTGAGGCCGCTGCGGCTACCGACGAGCTGCGGCATCTCTTTAACCGGCTGGCAGGTTTTGAGGAAAGACACAAGGCCCGTCTCGCCTCTCTGTTCAAGGAGAAGGAAGGGCGGGAGCTTGATGCTGCCCTGGCGGCGGCTACGGTTGGGATAATGGAAGGGGGCGGCCGGCTCGCCGACCAAGTGGCGGCGCTCCCCGGTGGCCCCGACCAGATCACCGCGGTCCTGGACTTCGCCATGGCCCTGGAGACCCAAGCCTATGACCTCTATGGCCGTCTGGTCCTGCACAGCAAGAACGAGAGCGCAAAATCCCTGTTCATCGGCTTGATGGACGAGGAGCGCACTCATCTCGGGTTTCTTTCGAGAGAGCTGGAAGGCCTGCTTTCCCGCCGCTGACCCGGTGCTGCCTGCCTCTGTACCACTCACGATTTTATCTTTTTCCCTGAAAAATCCACGCCAGGTTTGTTCCACTTCGCACGTCGATATTGGTGCGCACTACTATGGGTAATTGTCGTGTGGTAATGCGATAAAATTCCATAACTCGCAAAAATTATTTATCACTAAACTGGATCAAATATTTACGCGGAAGGCTTGTTTTGCGTCCAAAAGCCAGGTAATGTGGCGCGAATGTTTATTGTCCGGGCGCAGGATGGCGCCACTTTTAAATATATTGTGTAAAATAAGTAAGTTGTATTGATATAACTGGCATCTTCTGTTCGTCTTGGTTCGGGTAAACGTCTGGTGGAAGGTTGGTTGTGCAAGGATGTAACTGGTTTGGGCAGCGTATTTTGCGTCATGACAAGAAGAGCTCGCAGGGTAAAATGACTGGCTGAAAATATTGTATAACTTGTTTAAATTAAAGAACTAATTTTTGGCATCTCAGTCACGTCCAATATTGCAATATCGCAGCAATGTTCATATAACTTATTGAGATTTTGTTTAAATTTAAAATAATCAAAAAGTTACTTCTTGAATGAATAAAAAGTTGACAATAGTCATGTATAACATTTAAGATTGAATTCAAGAGGCTTTGTTGCCTGTTGCCGCCAAAACGGGCGCAAAAAGATTCCTGTAAGAATGAAGGTTACCAAAAGGAGGTGGGTCGGAATCCAGGTTTTTGTCGGTTGGAATGTTCAGCGACCGCATTCTTTCGTTGTGCGACCGGCATAAAATGCATCCCGGGATCATGCGGGAATGCCAGCAATATGGAGTGAAGCCATGGAAGGAATATTGTTTCTCGTTTTTTGGTTTGGTTGCGCGATTCTGCACACGATTTTTGATCTTAAAGTTAAACCTTTGCTGCAGGCTGAAAAGAACAAGGGCACCCAGTCACCTTGGTAGGCACCATCCAGTTGGTTGTCTTCGCGCCGCGTTTGGGGGATTGCCCCCGTTGCAGGGAAGGAGAAACTTCTAAAGAGGAGCGTTGTCCCATGAATAATCTGCTGTCCGCTGTGCTGCCAAAGGAAAGTCCATTTACTATTCAATCATCCCGCGCCTACAATGCCGCCATTATGATCTCCGGCCTGTTCGCCGCCGTTGGCGTAGCTTTTGGCCTGCATGCCATGCTGGTCGGCCATGAACACACCTATGGGGTCACCAGGGAAATTCCCTGGGGATTGCTGATTTCCACCTACGTCTTTTTCGTGGTGACCTCGACCGGTCTCTGTCTGGTGTCCGCCATCGGCCACGTCTTCGGTGTCAAGACCCTGCAGCCCATTGCCAAGCGCAGTGTCTTCATGGCCATCATCTCCATTGTCGCAGGCTTCCTGGTCATCGCCTTCGAGATCGAGAATCCTTGGCGGATGGCCATCTACAACATGACCTCCCCCAATCTCACCTCCAACATCTGGTGGATGGGCACCTTGTACGGGGCCTATCTTTTCTTCATGGTCATCGAGTTCGGCCTCCTGCAAATGGGCCTGCATAAACAGGCCGGTATCCTGGGCCTCATGGGCGTGCTCGCCGGCGTGGCGGCCCACAGCAACCTGGGCGCGGTTTTCGGCCTGCTGAGCGGCCGCGAGTTCTGGCACGGCCCCTACATGCCCATTTACTTCATTACCTCCGCCATGATGTCCGGTTGCTTCGCGGTGATCTTTTTCAGTTGGATCGGCTACAAGGCCAACGGCTGGCAGATGAGTGAGTCATACAAATCATCCTTATCCAGCGTGGCCAAACTCGGCGCCTTGCTCATCACCGTCATTGCCTTTTTCACCTGCTGGAAGATTATCTCCGGCGTCAGCGGTCAGCCGCCGGGAAAATACGAGGCCATGCAGGCCATTCTTTCCGGACCGTATTCGGTGAATTTCTGGGTTGGCGAAATGATGCTCGGCCTGGTGATCCCCTTTGTGCTGGTCCTGGCGGTACGCGCCAGGAACATGCAGACGCTGTTTTTGGCCTCGGTGTCCTGCCTGATCGGGATCTTCTTCATGCGTTTTGATTTGGTGGTGGTCGGCCAGATTGTCCCCCACTTCAATGAGCTGGGTATAGTTGACCTGCCGGCGCTTTTCTCTTACACT
>Ga0210051_1006750_pt1 | contig 10788 bp, 9 predicted proteins | sample CryGey092014_all_FD_185464 | JGI IMG/M metagenome (GOLD analysis project Ga0210051, IMG submission 185464) | Groundwater microbial communities from aquifer - Crystal Geyser CG23_combo_of_CG06-09_8/20/14_all (SPAdes) (version 2) | ecosystem: Environmental > Aquatic > Deep subsurface > Groundwater ...
TATTTACTATATCCAGCTCAAAAAATGTTTAATCATATACAAAAAATCTTTTAACTCGGTAACGTTTTTTATTTTTTTTAAAGTCCTAAAAATTTGCTTTGGATTAATATAGTACCTAAAATAAGCCTTCCTCCTCAATTGCATTGCTTCTTCTGCTTTGAAATTTTCAAGATTTAAGACCGACTGACTTTGGTCAAATTTAAACCACTCATTAGTGCTTAACCATCTTTTTTCTTTGGCTATTTGATATAAATCTGAGCCAGGAAAAGGTACGGCACAATAAAATTGTGCGTAATCTGCATTTAGGCTCTTAGCAAATGAGATTGTTTTAAGAGCTGTTTTGTTTGTTTCGCCTGGCAAACCGATAATACACTGAATACTAACTTCTAAACCAGCTTTTTGGGCTAATTTAACTGCGTTTTTACTCTGCTCTAAAGTAATACCTTTTTTAGCGTTGTCAAGAATTATCTGATCTCCCGATTCAATTCCAAAACCAATCATCCAACATCCCGCTTTTTTCATTTTTTCTAATAATTCTAAATCTATATTATCCACGCGACTATTGCATGTCCATTTGATTTTTAAATTTCTTTTTAAAATTTCGTCAATAATTCCCAGTATAAATTTTTTTTGGAGAGTTAATGACTCTGTCCAAAAATGAAAATCTACTACTTTAAAATTATTTTTAGCCCATTCTATTTCATCCACTACTTTTCTAGGTGAACGTAATTTTATTTGGTCTCCGTAATATATTTTGGCATTACAAAAAATGCATTTATAAGGACAACCCCTTGCTGGTAAAATTAACAAAAATGGATTATTTGTAAATGGTATCTTATAATTATGTATATCTATCAAATCCCAGGCCGGAAAAGGAAGAGAATCTAAATCTTTAATCAATTCTCTTGAGGAATTATGAAAAATTTTCTCGCCTATTCGATAAGAAATACCTTCTACTTTTGATAAAGATTGATTATTGTCTAAAGCCAAAATTAATTCTTTAGTAGTAATCTCCGGCTCCCCTCTTATAATATAATCAAGGCCTTTTGAAAGCGAAAAAGTTTCATCAGGCAAAGAAGAAGGATGAATACCTATCACCCCAACTTTAACTAATGGATTAATCTCTTTAATATCATCAGCTATTTTAATGTCGTTAACGATTGAGGAAGTAGCTGTATTTAGAATAATAATATCGGGATTATATTGTTTAATTTTTTCTTTCAAAACAAGCTGATTGATTCCTTCTGCTATGCAATCAATGATTTTAACTTCAAATCCCTCTTCTCTTAAAATTGCCGCACAATAAGCTAAAGAAATAGGAGGAAGCGTAAAGGCCCAAGCTGATTTTCTAATCATACATCTCCCTTCTCTGCTTATTGGAATTGTTGCCGGTGGATTAATAAAATACACTTTCATATTTGTATTTAAAATGCTACCATATTATATAAATATTTTATGCAAATTATCAATGCTTTAAGTATTGATTGGGAATATTGGTGGTGTAATAGATTTTTAGGGAAAGTAGCCGAAAAAGAAACAAACTCGATTATTGAATCTTCAATTCAACTACTTAATTTGCTAGACAAATATAATGCAAAAGCTACATTTTTTATTTTAGGAATAACAGCCGAAGAACATCCGGAAATCGTTGAAGAAATTTTTAAAAGAGGTCATGAAATTGCTTGTCATGGTTATTCTCACAAAAGTTTATTTGAAATAACAGAAAAAGAATTTGAAGAAGAAATTAAAAAATCTTTAAATATTTTTAAAAAATACGATGTAAAAGGATTTAGAGCTCCATATTTTTCGATCAATAATTCTAATAGCTGGGTGTTTAGAATACTTAAAAAATACGGATTTGAATATGACTCAAGTATATTCCCAACAAATTTAACCTATAATGGAGTTTTAAATGCACCTATTTCTATATACAAACCTTCCAATACGAATATCAAAAAACATGACCCAAAAGAAACAATTATTGAATTTCCTTTAACTTGTTTAAAATTTGGTATAACAAATATCCCTCTTGCTGGTGGCTTTTATTTAAGAATATTACCTCTTTGGTTTTTAAAATCAGGGATAAAAAAGGTAAATAGCAATAGACCGGCTGTTTTGTATCTTCATCCCTGGGAAATTTATAAAAAAACACCAAAACTAAATATTCTATCGTATCCTCCAAGAATCACAGCTTATGTAGGAATTAATTCTCTTTCCAAAAAATTTGAAGAGATACTAAGGGAATTCAGATTTAAAACAATAAAAGATGTTTTAGATTCGTTTTATCAATCAAGTTAGGTTCTAATGTCAAATAAAATAAAGGGTGCAAACCAATAACCAGCTCCTATAAAATAAGTTTTTACTCTCGATTTCTTCTTTCTAATATATTTTATAAAGGTAATCGGATTAATAGGATGCATAATTAATGGTTTTACCTTTCGGGTTTCCCAGTATAAATAACAAATAGCTAAATTTAATCCATTTTTTATTTCTAATAATATCTGTCCATCCTTTTTTGTCACTCTAATAATTTCATCAACTACTTTATAGATTAGTTCGGGAGGAATATGATGGAGGGTATCAATACAAATAGTACTATCAAAAGAATTATCTTTAAAGGGTAATTTTATAGCATTACCCTTAATAGGATAGAAAGGGATTGAATATTGAGAAGCTCTCTTTTTGCTCTCAATTAGCATTTTAGCTGATATATCAAGGCCGGTATAACTGACTTTTTTCTTCAAATATTTAAACATTAAGCCATTACCTACCCCAACATCCAAAATATTTTGTTTATATAATAATAACTCGCTTACTTTTTTCCTAGTTTCATCTCTTAATTTTATAGAGCCAGTAGCCTTAGGAAGAATCCCAAAATCATTAGCTATTTTGTCAAATTCTCTTTCAATATTCTCTGACCAATTTAGGGAAATTTTCTTATCAAATATTCCCCTATTTTTGTCCTGGTACATATTTTCCATAAAGAATTCTTTTTTGTTAGCGGTGAAAAAAGAAGATAGAGCCGATAAGGACTTATATTCTTTGCCATTGAAGATGGATAAACATAACTATATAAACAACATTTTTCAGCTCCCCACTTCTTTTTATAATTTTCGTAGGAAGAATTCGGCCTGGTTCTGCCAAAATCAATAATATCAAATTTATTCTCAATGGCAAATTCAATTTCTCGACAATAAAGTAAATCATTTGCTCTATATTGTTGATAAAGATAATCAAATGCTAGTCCAACCATCAAATCTCTTTTATTATAAAGAAAACTCATCAAGGCCGATATTGGTTTTCCTCTTAAATAAGCGAAAGTAAATCTTACGGAGGACCCAAGATATTTTTTAATATTTTCAAATAAGAGTTTGGGGAAAGGAAGAGAACCTAATCTTTCTATCGTTTTCAAATAAATATCATAATAGAGCTCAAAGTCATTTTTTTCTACTATTTTTACCCCATTTTTAATTGCTTTTTTTACGGAATTTCTAACTCTTGACTTTGCCGTGAAGAGCTTAAACCAGATATCTTTTTCAAAATCCTTTCCTTTAATATCAATAAAAAAGTCAAATGCCTGGAATTGTTTCTTAAACTCAGCTTTCATAAAATATTCATCATATTTATCACTGCTACTGGGTATTGTTTTTATTTCAATATATTTTACTTTCTCTTCTCTGGCTTGCTTTTTATAAAAATTCAAGATATCTCTATACCCTTCTTCAAACCCCTTTTTTACAATCGATCCCCCGTATTCGAAAAATGGTTGAGACACGATAGCTTTTTTAAAGAATTTTTTTATTAAAAAGGCTGGTGAAACTCCTACAATTTCTCCCTCTGAATTTTTTAAAATCAAATAATTTGATTTGTAACCAAAAGTTTCTTCAATTACTCTTTTCCATCCTATAGTATGAAATATTGTTGAATCTGGGCTTGATTTAATAAATCTATCCCATTCTTTGTAATCTTCTTGTCGAAGTAAATCAAGGCTGAAATCCATAAAAGAATATTAATTATAATACAAATGCGACTATTATTACATTGTTTGTGTATAAATTTATTATCTCAAGGATATAAAGTTTCATTTTTAAAAATAATAATCGGGAATATATTATTTTGTTTAGTAAAATTTACTAATTCTTTTAAGTATTTATTACTATAATTAATTAATTTTATAAGATTGAGTTTATTTTTAATCAATTTATCTGTTATTTCTCCAGCATCGTTTTGATTTTTTAAAGAATGGATTATTTTATTACCTGTAAAATTGTCTTCTGTCACGGGCCGAATACCATCAAAACCAAATAAATCCACATACTTTTTCAAAAGACCCTGACAAATTTTATTAAAAATACATTTTTGACACTCTTTATTTTTATATTTATAACGATCTATCCATTCATTTTTAGTATATTCAAAATCCTGAAAGTATTTCTTTCCAATCGTTCCTATTACATTTTCTTGGCTAAAAAACCTAGGATCTAGAACTTTTTCTTCGAAACCCGGCAAAACGCATAAAGGCAGTTGTCCACATGTAGCCATTTGCACTATATAGTTTTTATCTTCTAAAAACTTCAATGCTTTAATTAAATAAGGTTTAAGTGAATTTATTTTTACATATATTTGATCATTGAACAGGGCTCTCCCATAAGGCAAGGGATAAGCAAAAACTACATATTTTATTTGAGGATATTTTTGATTAAGAAAATAACAAAATTCCGGAAGATCTCTGTAATTTTTAGAAGTAATTACTTGATAAATAGAAATATTCTTTTTGGCTCCAATAATATTCTTTATGCCAGAAATCGTTTTCTCAAACGTTCCATTAGATGTAGTAAGCAATTCTGAGGTTTCTTTTTTATGAGAATGAAGAGAAACGCTAAAACTCACTTTATTTTTCTTATCAGCTTTTATTAATTTCTCGAAATATTTTTTGTCAGCTAATCTTACTCCATTAGTAATTATTGAAATTGATCGCAAGGTATTAAAACTCTCAGCGTATTCTATTATCTTCGGTAAATCGTTATGAAGAGTTGGCTCGCCTCCAGTAAATGCTATTATTTCTCCTCCAGACTCCATAAAATCTTTAATAGTTTTTTTTGCGTCTTTTGTCGTCATAGAACCAAATCTTGACCTACCTTTTATATAAGTAACGCAAAAAACACAATTCTCATTGCATCTTTGACTAAGAATCATATAAATTGTTTTAGGGCAATTGGTATCCATATTTTCTGACTAATTTCTCTATTTCTTTACCTCCAAATAAATTGAGATAGTCTGCCCAGATACCAGCACATTGTTTTGAAAAAATGCAGTTTTGGCATATTTTTATCTTCCGTTGATGAATATTATTTGAATCATCATCAATCGGATTCATAAGTGATTTTTTTTGATTATATCTTAATGGTTTTTCTACATCCAACTTTTGCTGAGCAGTAATTAATGTAACCCTTTTATCATACAATACATCAGAAGGAATAACACAAGGAGAAAAAGCAAAAAAAACTATAGACTGAAAATCATCTAATAGGGGTTTCAGGGTGTGCAAAACGTCTGAAAGTTCAGTTCTCTTGACGTATAAAGTTTCATAATTTTTTTTGGCTCGTCCCTCGGGAAGTAAATCTGTTATATCCCAGCAAGAAACACCTAAGGAATGAATGAATTTTCCTATTTGAAAAATATACTTATAATTTGGTCTAAAAATCACCGTGACTACACTGACTAATAAATCTTTATAAGTTACTGTATTTTTAATTCCGCTTACTGTTTTATTAAAAGCACCCGGGGTACACGAAATAACTTCATGCAGTGTTTTATTGTGAGCATGTAAAGAAAAAGTAATGTTAGTTAAACCTGCCTTTACTAATCTATCACAAAATTTTTTATCACTTAATAATATCCCATTAGTACTAATTCCTATATTGGTATAACCTAATTCTTTAGCTTTTTGAATTAATATAATGATATCTTTTCTAACAGTAGGCTCTCCTCCTGTAAATTCCATTCTTTCATAGCCTTCTTGTCTTCCTTTGATTAAATCTTTAATAACTTGTTCTGTAGTGCCTTCGGCAGAATCCTTTTTCTTAGAATCTACAGAACACATAATACAATTGCTATTACAAGAAAGTCCGATTACTGGTAAAAAAATTTGTTTATTAGAAATCATTTCGATATTTTTTTAGGAAAAGGTTTAATAAAAGATTCTCCATAAAGATCGATGTAGGGAATCCAAACTCCCCCACATTCGTTATTGTAAACGCATTGTTTACATTTTCTACTTCTTATTTTATGAATATCATAATAAACATTACTTTTTTCCTCAAAGCGCTTTGGTTTATAACCGACTTGATTTATTATTTCTGTTCTTCCTTTAGCAGCCAAAATATTACAATTTTTTTTACTTAATATAGCAGGAGAAATAAGGCAAAAAGGGAAATCAAAAATATTCACTACTTGAAATTTATTAAGAATAGGCTCTATTTCTTTAAAAGTGTTTCTTAATTGTTTGGGATTAACAGCAAATTTATCATATTGCTCAAACGCATAACCATCTGGAATAAGATCAAGCAAGGTCCAATACTTTACTCCTAAAGAAACAAGAAATTCTCCTGTTTTTTTTAAATTTTTAGCCGTTAAACTAAAAACAACAGTATTTACAGTGGTAGTTATGCCTAAATTAAGAGAATTTTTAATTCCTTGAACAGTTTGTTGGAAACTGCCTGACGTCCTCGTTACCATTTCATGAGTTTTAGAATTATATCCGTACAAAGTGGTAGTTATTCTGTTAATCCCTCCTTTTTTCAAAGATTTTAAAAAATCTAAAGAACTTAATGTCCGAGCATTTGTACCCAAGGCTATCTCTTTATAACCTAATTGCTTTGCTTTTATTATTAATGCTAATAGATCGACTCTTACTGTTGGTTCTCCGCCAGTAAATTCAATTCTTTCATATTGTAATTTTCTACCTCTTTCCATATCCACTATAATTTCTTCTGTTTCTCTTGGCTTATAATGCAATCCTTTCGGTTTCACACTGCACATTATACAATCATTATTGCAGATAAAACCAGTCATAATTAAAAAGACCTGTCCGGGTAAAACTTTTTTATTTTTCATGCTTTGTCCAACTACCATGTTTATTTTCGATATATTTAACGTAAAATATATTATATACCAAATTTAATCTAAGATAAATTCAGAACTTCCATCAAATAAGGGCTCATAAAATTCATCATCTTTTAAAATAAATAATTGAATTTTGCTATCCCCACCCTTAATATATATTTCTTTAAGCATTTTTTTTGACTCTTTTTGGGCTCTATTACAAAAAGTCATAAAGAAATTCCAGTCTTCGCAAACAGGAGATTTAATAAAATATACTTTATTTCTAAAATTCAAAATTTCAGACGAAAAAAAATAATTAATAGTTTCTTTATAATTAATTGCTGCATCGTTACTATTGATATAGTCATTAAAACTCTTTGTTTGATAACCCAGTAGCCGTAAAATATGTTTACTATTATTATCTAATGTAATAAAGATTGCTGATTGATTAGAAATATCTTTCATCAACTTCTTATAAAAATAATATGATTGATATTCATAGGGAAACATCTTGATATCATCTTGAAGATTTTTTAAGTCTCGGAGGCAAATAACTAATTGAGTACTGAGCAAAAAAATTAACACAGAATAAGTAAGAATTTTCCCTGTTTTAATTAGATTAGTTTTGCTTAAAAGCCACCAAAGACAATACCCAGAAAAAATAGTTAGAAGGCCATAAGTAGATATGGCGTGACGAGCTTCATACCAACCACAATCAAGTAAATAACCTATAGTTAAACTAAGAAAAAAAAGTATAGGAAAACAAAGAAAAAGTTTTTTGCGCGAATGCTTTTTAAAAGCTAAGCAAACTCCGATGATAGATATTATCATCGGTAAAATAAGAGTTGGCTGACTCCAAAATTTCAAAAAATGCGACAAATCACCTACTAAATAACTTAATTTAATTCGTCTATTCACTAAATCTTGTAGGAAATTATCTATCTTCGTAATTATAGCCCCATAAGAATAATTCTCGATTGTCTGCGCTCCAACACCACACCAACCAGGATTAGCTAAATATGAAATTTTAAAAAGAGCGCTCTTTAAAACCGCGGGAATAAGGCAAACAAAGGCTATTACCATAAACACAACAATTTCTTTCTTTTTGAATCTTTTATATTCCTTAATAATAAAAAAAACAATAAGATAGATAAGATAATATGGGAAATATTCTAATTTTGTTTGATTAAGAACTAATAAAGAAGTTAAAGATAAAATATGCAAATAAAGCTTGTGATATTTAAAAGCTAAAAGTATTGCTAAAAGACTTAAGAGCGATAAAAAATGTACTAAGGTTGGTAGACCAAATAAGATGCCAGTGTAACGATAAGTCCAGGGCGTAAGAACATAAACAAAGACGCTTAAAAGAGATGCTTTTTCGTTGTCAAAAATTAGATAAGCGCATTCAAAAATAAGAAAAAGACTTATAGTACCTAAAAAAATATTAAATATCCGGATTAAAGGAATGTAAAAATGGCTTATCTTTAATAAACCTGCTACTAAGAGCGGAAAAACTATACCAGAATTATCCTGAACATAAACTCTTTTATTACCATCGAGCATTGTCTTGGCCCTATATATAGAAGCCCATTCCTCATCAGCAGCCCTAAAAGAATTAAAATTCAAATTAACAATCAAAAATAAAAACATAAAAACACCCAAAATTAACCATGCCCTTTTTGTAATTTTTTGATTAAAACCCAGTGGTTTTTTAAAAATCAGCAAAAAGCAACCAATAAAAACCCCTGCCATGGCAATAATTATCCACCATTGCAAAATAAAAGGAAAAACATTGTTTAAACAGAAAGGGTGACTATTAGAAGAACACAACAGCCATTTATTTACGAAGCTCAAAAACATAAATTATTTCATTTTATTTTATTACTGGTTTAAGATTGCCAATGCCGAACCTTTCTATATCGTTCACAAAAAAACCATCGCAGTAATTAAAAGCTTTACATTTTTTACACATAGTAACTTTTTTCTTAATTCTATAAGACGGAATATCTGGTATAGAGGTTCTTACCGGAGGTGGCGGTTGATTATATTTACCCAAATTCGGTGGTAAGATAGTATTATTTATATGTTTTGTATCCAATTTTCCAAAAACACAAAAAGGTATTTCAAAAAATTTTATCCTATCATTAGTTCTTAAAACGTATTCGTAAAGTTTTTTAACATAGGGATTAAGATTTTTTAAAGGAATATAAAAAGATAAATCTCCTTCGTTTATACAAGGAATTGAAAAATAAAAATCTTCCACACTTAATTCATTAGTAACAAAATCCGCTATATTTACAAGATCATTTTTATTTTGATCAACTATCAAACAACTCATTTGGATATCTATACTATTATTTTTTTTTCTTAATAACTTAAATCCTTTTACCAAATGTTGAAAACTCCCTGGTGTTTGCGTAACAGAATCATGAATTTTCGTATTAGAACCATAAATGGGAATTCTAAGTTTATCTAACCCTGAAGATATTAATTTATTTAAAAAAGAAGGATTTGCTAATCTGGTACCATGAGTAGATAATTGGACAAATTCAAAACCCTCTTCTTTGAGATATCTGATTAACTCTATTATTTTATTGTATTCTATGGGGTCAGATCCTGAAATTTCAATTTTATTAATTCCTATTTTTTTAAAATATAGTATGTTTCTATATATTTCTATCTCTTGCTTTCTTAATTCCATCCCTCTAATTCTTGGCTTGGGACCCCTACAAAAAAGACATTTCTGACTACAACCAGTATTCAAAATAATTCCGCCAAACTCTTTTTTTATATCATTTTTAAACATTATTTTATTATTGGTTTGAATTCCGACCAACCGAAAATTTCTGGATATTCTCGCCAAGGACCCTCGCAAATTTTATAATATTTACATTCTTTACATTGAGGACCTTTCGCTTTGCCTTTGGTTTTTCTATAAGCACCGTAATCAGCTAATTCTATTTTATCGTCAATAATACTTGTAAAGGGTATATATTGTTCGGAAATATATTTTTCATAACCTTTCATAAAGCAATAGGGAACAGCCTCTACCATCACTTTTATCCCTGCTTTTACTCCAATATCGATTCCTTTTTTTATATAAGGCACAGCTTCTTTATAGCGTGGCACTATCTTATCAATTAATTTTTTATTATGACCAATAATTTGATTAATGTGCATAAAAGCAAATTGAAATTGGTCAACTTTTAAATCTACCAGTAACTGTGCTAAATTTGGTAAATCTTTATAATTCATTCTGCTGATAACACTATTGGTAAGAATATATTGTCCTAATTCTCTTAAATTTTTAATACCCTGGACTGTCTGCTTAAAACTCCCTGGTACCTGGGTTAAAGAATCGTGAATTTTGGCATTAGATCCATGAAGAGCTGGTGAAAATTCATTGGCTCCTGCTTTAATTAAAACTCTGCAATAATCTTTATAAGAAAGCATACGACCATTGGTTTGAATTTGAATAAATTCATAACCCAGTTTTTTGGCATATTTTATCCAAGCTATCAATTCCGGCCTAACTGTTGGTTCTCCACCAGTAAAAACAATGCCATCATGATTTTTTTTCATTCTTTCTAATATTTTTCTTACCTCTTTATCAGATTTATTAGGACAACCGTATCTTTTATCTCCCTGAATACAAAAAAGACAGCGATTATTGCATTGAAAACC
>Ga0210051_1006751_pt1 | contig 10787 bp, 9 predicted proteins | sample CryGey092014_all_FD_185464 | JGI IMG/M metagenome (GOLD analysis project Ga0210051, IMG submission 185464) | Groundwater microbial communities from aquifer - Crystal Geyser CG23_combo_of_CG06-09_8/20/14_all (SPAdes) (version 2) | ecosystem: Environmental > Aquatic > Deep subsurface > Groundwater ...
AATGTAATATCAGAAGATATCTTAAAAGCATAAAGGAGGTAGAGAGTGTTTTTGAGGTATGATATTCTAATCCGAGGGACAAATGAACAGGCTGGAGCATTAAGGACATTGAAAATGGGAGTTAAGTATAAATTTTAATAAAGGAGTAGGAAAATGGAAAAAGTAATAGTTGGTAAAATTGTAGAGGTATTATGTCTCCATAATAGAGGGGCAAGGAAAGAGCTGTCTATCTTAGTCAGCTCTGATTTATCCTCAAAGGATATGTTGAGAGAGGCTATAAATGTTTTATCTAACCATGGTGCTATTAGTCAAATGGTGGCTGAATTAAAAGCTATAAACTTATCTGCAACAATTAAAGATGTCGTAGCTTTAGCTTTAGGTGTCTTAAGAACATACTATACCATACCACCAACACAAGTAATATTAAAAATACTTGATGAAATGGCAAATGATATTCCCAGCGAAGATATTTCTGCCAAAGCGAAAAAGAAAGCATCTAATGGAACGATGGAATCAAATAAAGATATTCCCAGCAAAGATACTCAACCAATAAAAGCACATAGAAACAAGTAGTTTTCTGGAGATATGATATGGCAACAACAACTGCATTATCAGTAATTCATGCTGTTTTATCTAAAGGAAGCACCGATAAGGCAGCGGTTATAAGGCTACAAAAACAACTCCATATTCTTGGTTACATAGCTAAGGGGGGCATTGATGGTATTTTTGGCTTAAAGACTGAAAATGCCGTTAAGGATGTCCAAAGGCAATATAATAAGGTTAATATTGCTAATATTAGAATAGATGGTAAGGTTGGGATTGTAACTGGTTATGCAATAGAAAAGGCAGTAGCAAATACACCCCAACTTAATTCAGAAGGAAAACTGGTAGAGTTAGCAAGTAAATATTTAGTTTGGGCTGGATTATTAACTACTGAAAAAGCTAAGATTGATACTGTTATGCAACGGGCAATTATATCATTTCAGTCTAAGAATGGACTATACCAAACAGGCACACTAAATACACCAACAATATTAAAGCTGGTAGATAGAAGAAAGAGTCAGGTATCTATTGCAATAGCTCGAACAACTATTAAAGAGATGGCAAATGGTGAGTTCAACCATGAAACAAAGCCTGTGTTTTTAACTACAGGACTTATTATTGGTTCAACTATTTGGTTGATTTGGTGGCTTAATCATAAAAAAGCTATTTCTATGAAAGCATTAGCATGAGGACATTGACATGGTAATAGATACAAAAATACCGATAATTGATCCATGGACATTAGGCAGCAAAGGGAGGACTATCACGCTGGCTGCTATTATGAGAATGTCTAATGCCACAGGAAGTAGCGGTATAGTGTTTTTACTTCTTATAGGGCTTGGAGTAGCTTACTATTTGAAGAAAAATAAAAACAAAAAGGAGAAAGAAAATGTTTGGAAAGAATCCGTTTGATATATATAAACCGTCAATACCATCAACACCTGTAGTTAGTAGTATCCCTATAACTTCCTCTGTCCCACCCCCACCAAAAAAGAAAAAGAAAAATGCCCTTGCAGGAGCAACGGGTGCATTAGCTGCCGCTCAACCGTGGATAGCAGTAGCAGGAGCAGCAATCCAGGTAGGGCTTGCTGTCTATACTGCTAAAAAAGAGAAGAAAAGGGCAGAAAATCAAGCAAGAATAAACGCTGCTGAAAAAGCAAGAGTTCAAGCTATATTTGATAACCTTGAAAAGTTTACAGAGACCCATGTATCTACTGATGCTTCAAGTAAGGAATCTATTTTTTGGAAAGTAATAATAGGACTGCTTCTTGATAAATTTATTGAGGGCAAATTACCTACATATGATTTTGATTTCTTAGAAGCTATGTATAGACGAATTGCAATGTCCACATTGGGACAAGGTAGAACAACTGAGGCTGGACTGTTTTTTGCTTTACCCTTCCTCTTATCTCCTAAAGGGGACAGGCGGTTGATTGGAATTGTTATAAGAGGATGGAAGACAGCCAAAGAAAAAACGGCTGGCGATAAGCCATATTTTTTACATTATTTTCAAACTGAAGATATAGGTCTTCCAGCACAAGCATATAGTTTAGAGGAAACTATATGGACAACCTCTACTACTCCTGAAAGATTTGTGCCAATAGACTTTCCTAAAGAGTTAAATACTAACCTCATTGACAATATTTATATTGTTCCAAATAATTTATCCGTAAATGATATTAAGAGCGATAAGATAAAAGGGATATTCTCCTGTGGCTCCTATATTTCTTCTTCTTCCTCTTCTTCCTCTTTTGACTTTCTGGGAAGAGTAAAGCTGGAAAAGGGCACATTTATTAAGGATACACTAATTGCTCCTATAAGTGATGCAATTGGAAGTTTTTATTCTAGTAGTCAAAATGAAAAGTCTACTATACAAATAAACAAAGCACAATATCTTAACGATCATCCTGAAGAAAGATATTTATTTGGGTCTGCAGATTATGATTATGCTGTTCCAATGATATCTTTCACACCTTATGTCCAAATTAAAGAAAATAGTATTCTTTTGGATTGGTATGATAGTTATAATGAGAAATTTTTTAAGGATACTGCAAGTAGTTTACCAACACAAATAGTAAAGCTATTGCTATTTGAAAAAGGTTTTTATAATGGTGAGATGAATAGTATATTAGGAAAAACGGGAGGAGAATTTAATACTGCATTAAACAACTTTAGGATAGCATATCACATAAACCCAATACCTAATAAGATTTTTATAGATAAAATTACAGAGTCAGCATTAAGAGATGTTATTCACTTAACTAGACGATGGAATACCTATACTTGGGGTGGAAAAGATGGTGACATAGATTTCTCACATGGCAAGACAAATATAAACCTTATTACAGGAACTATGGGGGGAATACAAATAAAGGCAACAGCCATACCGCTAAAAGTAGGAGATGCTGTTCCTCTGGAGGTATCGGGAACTCGCTCACATTGGGCAGATCGTTACTATAGTGCAAACAATACGATACGAGAAATACTACCATCTTCTAATGTATGTAGGATAGATTTTATCGTATATTTCGAAGGAAAAGATGAAGAGAGTAGTGTTGCTATAAAAATTCCAGCAAATTATAGGTTATTGGGATTTTCTGCAAATAATGCTGGTGAGAGTAATGAAGTGCATGGTAGGGGGCTAGGCTATAATAGTGTGACACAAACAATATCAACTTCCATGTATCATGCTGGTGGTCACCGAAAAGGCAGATATGTTACCTATACATTATTTGTTATGAAAATTGAATCTTTTCCAAGTGTATCTATTTTTTCAAAGCCTTATTTCCCTATAATTCATGATATTGGAGACTTACAGTTGGACTATACCAGAGTAAAAAGTTTTATGGGGGCAAATACAAATATAACTTTTTTTATAGAAGACTCAACAGATTATAGTTTTAGTAACCCTACTAAATATGGTAGTGTAGCAACAGGAATTAGTATAAATAAGTTTCTAAGAATGTCAATACCCTTTAAGAGAAATGCCTTGTTCTGTAGATGGAAAAGTAACCTACAATCTACAGGGGCTTATTCACCCATATTAACAGAGGTAGAGCTTTCTTTTAGCAGACAAGAAAGTGCTGAGGCATTGCTGTCATTGCCTAAACAATTAATTAATGCTCAAAATAAATTAGCTTCTACAAATGAAATGTTAGTATCCTCACCGAAAGAAATAAAAAGTCCATTGGAGGTTAAAAAGCTGTTTCTTGAAGCAAAAGTATTTGATTTATCTAATGAAATTCAAGATGTCCAAAGAAGTATTGATAATATTTTAAGTTTAGCAGAGATACGAGCATTAACGGCAGATGAAACAAAAAAAATAGATAGTCTACTTAGCTCAATAGAAAAGGATTTACCTATAACATCTATAGGGATAAATGAAAATGTTACAAAGATAACGCAATATTTATCTACAAAGATTACTGAGTCAAAACAAATTTTGAATAAAATTATTACAGATTGGGACATCAGTAATTTTGATGATATGGCAAAGACACTTGGATATAACGGAGCAAATGATAATAGGGTTAAGGAAATAACACAGGAATATTCTGACTTAAAAGTTACCCTTGCTATGGTTTCTACTAAAATAACATCTATTAAAAAAATAATTGATGGCTTGGATTACTCTATGAATATCCAAGCATCATTTGAGAATATTGCAGTAAAAACTACTGCTTCATTATTGCTTACGAGTAAGTCCTTAAAGAGGAATATTGATGAGAAATTGCTTGGCATAAGAAAGGATATGACAGCCACGATACAAAACAACCTTACTCCTCTGAGTACTATAGTAGGTGAATATTGGGTTAAAGTAGGGGGCTATTTAGGCAAAAAAAATATTGCTGATACTGCCATCCTATCTGCTTTCCCATCAACTATTAAAAAGGGTGAAAGCAGTCTTTTAACATGGTCAGTAGCAGGTGGAACAGATATTAATGTTGGCGGACAAGATGTGAGTGAGCTTAAGGGGACACAAAAAGTATCCCCATCTGTTTCATCTACCTTTAAGTTGATAGTAGATAAAGTCGTGCTTAGGACAGTAAACATAATAGTTGAACCAGTAGTAGTAGAGCAGCCACCAGTAGTAGTAGAGCAGCCACCAGTAGTAGTAGAGCAGCCACCAGTAGTAGTAGAGCAGCCACCAGTAGTAGTAGGGCAGCCACCAGTAAGGGCTGCAAATAATTATACTCCTCTTTTAGTAATTGGGGGAGTTTTAGCAGCGATAGCATTAAAAAATCGTTGAGAAAAGGTAAAGAATATGAAAAGATACCATTGGCTATGGATTAGTGGGATAGCATTATTGTTTATCTTTTTTAAGAAAGATATATTTAATGGGTTACATCCAGTTGTAGTAGCTAAAGCAAGGCAGCTAATTAAGGCTATGCAAGCACAAGGTATTGTCTTAACCATACATAGTGGGTTTCGTTCTCCACAAGAACAATCAGAATTATATGCAAAGGGAAGAACAAAGCCAGGGAAGAAAGTAACAAATGTTGATGCTTGGCAGTCTTGGCACAATTACGGATTAGCCTTTGATGTTGTGCCAATTGTTAATGGGAAAAAAAACTGGGTATCACCTTATTGGCAGAAGATTGGAAAAGCTGGTGAAAGGTTGAATCTGATATGGGGTGGTAGCTTTAAGAACTTCAAGGGTGATTTTGGGCATTTTGAATATCATCCAGCGTTGACATTGGCTAAGGCTAAAAAGAGGGTTCTGTTTGGACAGCCTCTATTACTATAAAAAGGTATATTATGAAAAATTGGGTTTGGCTTATTGGAATAGTAAGTAGTATAATATTCATTTCTGCTCGAAGGCTTGAGGCAGCTGAAGTATTAATCAGAGACCAAGAAAAGGCTGTTATTAAAAGACGAGAAAGAAAGTTTAATACAATTATGTCAAATATGGATATATTTAAGTCCAATAATCCAAATATTTTACTCTTATGGTCAATAAAGCCTAAGTTTGAAGTACCTATAATGAATTATAGTTTCTTAACACATAAGTTTAAGTTTACACCAGAGTTTATTCAAATAACGGCAGAAAATGTTTCTGTTCTTGATTTAGAACTTAATGATGCAACAGGCTTTTATAATGCAAATGGTTTTTCAGATAAAGAGAAGAAAGATTTGGATGATCACATGAGACGATTAGCTAAATAGAGGAAGTTATCAATATGAAGGCTGGAATATATTATGGCAAGTATATACATGAATGCAATAACGAAAGCAGCAAAAGGTTATAAAGGCATAATAAACGATCCATATGTTTATAGGAGAATAGTATATACTGCTATTGATAAATATGCGAAGAAATATAATATTCAGCCTATTGTGATTAAGAAGATAATTATGAGAGAGTCTGCTTTTAAGTTTAAGCACATAGGAAACTCATTTAAGTCTATTTCAGAGCAGCAAAGGATACGATATGGGCTTTCAGAGGCTCATGTTAGAGAATATGGGTTAATGCAGACATACCCTCATTATTCAGAAAAGGAAGGTATCCCATTAGGTGAAGTTAGAAAGATGTTAGCCTATAATATTGATGCAAGTATTCATTGTGGAGTTAGGCATTTACGGATACTTTTTAATGATGTTGCCAGATATTTACAGAGTAAGGGTGTAACAAGGTGGTTTGATTACTTTGTTTTTGGAATAGCAGCGTATAATTTAGGGGCACAAGGGGTAAAAAATCGCTTAGAAATCAGTGGTGGTCAGGTGAACTATTACTCAAGTTTCAAGAGCATAAATGCAGCAACCAATGGCTATCCTGAGAAGATTCTTAGCTATCCAGCAACGGATAGTATAGGGGCTTCTGGTAGCTGGTAGAATATTCTTTTATAAGCATAGGAAGCAAGTAAAGAATAATGGAAAAATATATGCCAGATAAAATTATAATAGATAACATCAACAGCCGTATTCGTAAATATACAGATAGGTGCGAGGGTCTTTTTGTCTTTAATGTTGGGTCTGAGGCAGTTATTAGGCTTGAGATAGTGAAGAAGGATATGTTTTCTCCCCTCATTAAAGTATTAGTGAAAGTTTCTCCTGCTATTAATGAAAGGCTATCACAGAATGTTTGGTATCAACAAAACAGGCAATGGAACATACCACAGCATTCCATGATTATAAATTATATAGACTCTTTTAGGGATGTATTAACAGCAAACTCTATCATAGTATCAAATTTATATCTTGATGGGATTGCAAAGACAATGACTTATATGTCTTTAAGAGATTATTCTGCTATACAAAATGATATTATTTCTAATTTTTTTCCAAAGTTAGATTATGAGGTATATACTGCTACTTTTAGGGAGGATATGATGATAATTTCAATTATTCATGATTATAAATTTAATGAGTCTAATAACTCTATAGTATATACTATTAGTTATTGTGATCAAAAACAGCGAGTATTTGCTACCATAATATCTACAGTCTTTAAGGGAACTAAAAATACATGGATAACTAATGTAAAGTTGTCTCCTAAAGGATATGCAACTTTTAGGGATAGCATTAGTAATATTCAAAATGATAGATTAAAAAAATTTTTGTATAATAGTATTGAGAAACTTAAAGATTCTACTGGTGAGAAACTTGGGGTTTATTTTTTACAGATAAATAGTATATTTTCTGCACTTAATATTATTATTTCTGATGGTAAAAAGACTTTGCCTATCGATATTATTGAGTTTTTACGGGCATGGCAAGCAAATCAAAACACTATTCCTGCCTTACAAAAAATAGTTAACAATGGTTTACTTCCACAAGCTGTTTTGATGCAAGAACAACAACGAATTGTAGAAACTAAGTGGATAAAGATTGATGATGTTTCTGGAAGTATTTTAGAATATACCGATAAATGTGAGGGTAAAATTACTCTTAATCAGAAGGGACAAACAGTAGCACAGATTAATTTCTTAATCACAAGAAAAGACTTTAAGAACATACAAACAATTATTTATATTACTGATATGAATAGGATAAATAGATATGTTTTTGGACTGTTTAGAGATTGGACTAATGCAAATCTAAATGTTCCGTTTACGATTTCTACTGATATTGATCCAAAATTAAATCGGATAGCAAGTAACTGTGTCGTTGCTAATGTTATACAACTTGAGAGGTTATATGCGATATTAGTTTCAAGTAATATAATAATGGACACAAAGCAGCATATGGGGTTACTTGTAATTCCTAATATTTTTTTATATTTTGTAGATATAGAGAAAACAATTGATAGACTCAAGATAGATGTAAAACGACGAAGAGATAGAGACATTAAGGGTTTTTCATGGTCGGATGCTGCTATTGAATCGAATGCTGAGAAAATTAAACTTGCAAATATAGCCTATGATAATGCGCTTGCTTTATTAGACTCTGATAAAAATTATTATAGGAAAAAAGTAATAAATATTCAATCTATGGTGAACGAGATACAAAAGAATTTTCCAGTAAGGTTGACATATAAAAGGGTTATTGAAGAAAAAAAACAGCTATCTCCAAGTATAAAAGATGAGGTAGCTGCAATAATTACTAAGACAGAGATGCCTACTACATCATTAGAAAAGACAGTTACTACTCATACTACTTCTTTGCCTGTAGTGAGAAAATTTACTTCTACTATGCTAAACTCCTTTTTAGGTATTTTGTTAAGTATTATTGTAACAAATATAATTTCTAAAAATAGTAAGAAGAATGGAAGTGAATAATATGTCAGTTAATGTAGCACTTGGAGCAATGGGGGCATCTTGCTCACATTATTTTTTAATTAATGGAAGCAAAGCTGTCGCTGCATATAATGAAGATGCTCTTCCTGCTACATATACCGTTTCTTTTGCTCGAATAGAAGTAATTGATAAAATTATTACTCGTTTTCCGTATAATTCCCTGTATAATTTTAGCTATATGGTTAAGGTTATTCGTCCTAATGGTAAGGTTGGACTAATAATTGATAAGACAGCAGAAATTTGTAAGTATGACCAAGTAGATTGGATTACTCCAATACAGTCTACAGGAATACAAGTAATAATAACTCGATTAAGTAAGACAGGATGGAGTATCAACAAAATAGAAGCATATCGCTCTAAGCAGCCTTATGCTACCATAGATATATCTCCAAAAAGTGGCATTGCTCCATTGAAAGTAACATCAACATTTATGTTAATGAATGGTTCTAAGTATCGTCTTGATTGGGGTAATGGAATATTTGCTGAGACAGATAGGGCTGTTGGGATTAACCCTATCCATACTTATAATTCTCCGGGTATCTATAAAATAGTAGCAACGGCAATGAATAATGATGGTAATATTAGTTCTGCAACTCAAACAGTTGTAGTATTGCCAGATAATAACTTGCTAATTAATAAAGCGATTAATGCTATCAAAACACAATTAAACAACACCGAAGTTAAATTAACATCTGCAAATAGAACAATAAACGACTTAAAGGCTTTTATAGAAGATATTAGAGCAAAAAGCAAACAAAAAGATACAGTAATTAAAAATTTTACAGAGGCACTGTTCTCCGTGGAGGCTCAAAAAGTCAAATTAGTTAATTCTGAATATAATGCTCGAATTGATAGAAATACAGCACAGAGAGAACTTCGGGATGCAATTGCCTCATTTGAAGCTAAGAAACTTGCTATTGCTGCACAAATAGAGTTGGATAAAAAAGCCATTGCTGATGCTTGGCAAAAGGCTGTTGATGTAAAGCAAACTGAGATTAGCAGGCTAAATAAGGTAATTACCGATGATATGGTTACAGACAAAGGCAAGGCTACCGTTGCAAAAACAACTATTGCTAAATTAAATCAAGAAAAAGCAAACTTAATCGCTCAAGCTAAACTTGCTCAACAAGATCTGGTTGATAAAAGTAATAGGCTGCTTGGACTAAGGCAAGCGATTGATAAACTACAACAAGCAATATATAAGATTAACTCTGATAATAAAAGTCTAAGGGTAATGATTGTTGATAATAATAATATAGCAAAGAATACCATTGATAGTAAAGATAAAGAAATATTAACCTTAAAATCTACTCTTGGTGGAAATGTGTCTGAATTACAAAAACAGAAAGAAGAACTACAATCTAAAGTTAATAGCTTGACTACTGCTATAAACAAAGAGTCTACTCAAAACATTGCTGAGGAGGCTGAGATTAAAGCCTTAAAATCCACAATAAACGGCTTAAACCTTACTATTGTAGGCATAAAAAATAAAGCTGATGCTGACATATCTTCCCTAACTATTGCTAAAAACAATATTGAGCAACAGTGTATAAATACTAAAAACCAAGCAACCAAGGATATGCAGGCACTTGTTGATGAAAAGACAAGGATAGAACAATCTCTTGCTGATACAAGGCTTACTTTGCGTGGAGATACTGCTGTGTTAATGGATGCTAAAAGTAAGATAAAACAGCAACTTGCAGATGTAAAAGTTAAAGCAGATCAAGATACTGGAGGTAAACTATTGCAAGGGCTAATTATTGGTGGAATTATTGGAGCAGTTGCTTCTAAAAAAAATAAAAAGTAAAAGAGGGTATAATATGGCAAGTATAGATTTATTTACAATAGTACGAGAAAATGTTATGGAGGGCAGTCCTTTTGATATTGAAATGAGAGGTAATAGTGAAAAAGATAAAGTTTTTATTCCAAGAGGAGGTTCTGTCGATATACAATGGAAAACTACTGATGCTAACAATGTTCGGCTCGAGATACAAATGGGTAATGCAAACTTGTCAAAAAAGATAGAAAACACTGGACATCTGCAAATATATCCACTAGGGTATACTATCTTCTTTATAGAGGCTGATGGTATTAAGAGTGATAAGATTAGTGTTTTTGTCATTGCTAATGCTAAATCTACTATTAACCCTAATATACCTATTACTATAATACCAATATTGCCTGTGGAAGCTCCTGGCATAGGTTATTTCAAGGCTTATCCAGATACCATAACCGAAGGTAAGTCAACTATATTAAGATGGGAGATTTTAAGAGCAGATAAGGTTGTTCTTAGGGCAGCAACCGATCCTACTGTTGAAGGTGCTGTTATGACAGGTTCAGCTTATGAAGTTGCCCCATTAATTGATACTACATATTACCTTACTGCCAGTAATGCTAAGGGTGATACTACTGCACGAGTAGACATAAAGGTTATACAGAAGGAAAAGGTTAAGTCACCAACTGTAGTCTCTTTCGTAGCAGACAAGACAATACTATCTTCTGGTGAAA
>Ga0210051_1006752_pt1 | contig 10782 bp, 10 predicted proteins | sample CryGey092014_all_FD_185464 | JGI IMG/M metagenome (GOLD analysis project Ga0210051, IMG submission 185464) | Groundwater microbial communities from aquifer - Crystal Geyser CG23_combo_of_CG06-09_8/20/14_all (SPAdes) (version 2) | ecosystem: Environmental > Aquatic > Deep subsurface > Groundwater...
TACAATCATCGCAAAGTCTATTTTGTGCAAAGAGAAAATGCGGAGTTTGTTTAAAGTGAATTACAACTTCCGTTACACGCGTAGGTAATCTTTTACCTGTGCGAATGTAAAACGGAACTCCGCCCCATCGCCAGTTATCAATATAAAATTTTAATGCGGCATAAGTTTCAGTTACCGATTCTGGACTAACGCCATCCTCCTCTCTATAACCGGAAACAGTTTTTCCTTTTATCGATGAGGAAAGATATTGCCCTCTAATTGCGATGTCTTTTACATCTTCTTTTTTAATTGGTCTGAATGATTGGAATACTTTTAATATTTCATTTCGTATCGCAATCGGCTGCAATGATGAAGGCGGTTCCATAGCAGTTAAACCGACAACTTGCAGAAGATGATTTTGCACCATATCCCGCAACGCGCCTGAAGTATCGTAATAGCCGCCCCGCTTCTCAACTCCAATATTCTCAGACGATGTTATCTCAATGTGATGAATAAAATTTCTATTCCACAGTGGTTCGAAAATTCCGTTTGAAAATCTTGTTACTAAAAGATTCTGAACCGTTTCTTTACCGAGATAATGATCTATTCTGAATAGCTGCTCTTCATCCCAATCTTTAAGTAGTTCGTCTTTTAATTTTAATGCTGATTTCAAATCATAACCAAATGGTTTTTCAATTATTAACCTCTTCCAGCCGTCATCTTGTTTGTTCAATCCAACCGCAGCAAGATTTTGCGGAATTAGTCCATACAAACTTGGCGGAGTAGATAAATAAAATATTGTGTTGCCGGATATGTTCGTGATTTTTCTTAGCCCGATTATCTTTTCGTTCAGATTTTTATAAGAAGCTGTTTCATTAAAGTTTATTGAAGTGTAAAACATTTTTTTTATGAACTCATCAACCATGGAATCATCGTCAATCTCTTTAAATTCTTTTATTGCAGATTTCATTTTCGCTCTGAATTCATTATCGCTAAACTCTGTCCGCGAGACCCCAAGCAGTGCAAATTTTTCAGGCAGAAGATTTTGAACAAAGAGAGAATAAATAGCCGGGACTAATTTTCTCTTAGTTAAATCTCCTGAAGCACCGAAGATAACGTATACTTGATTTTCCGTATTGTTCATATTGTTCCTAATTGTTTTTTCTTTGTCATTCCCAATCTCTTGCTTTCCGTTTCATTGTCCGTTAGCTAACGGATCTTCGAGTGAAGCAATCTATTACGTTTGTAGAGATTGCTTCGTTCTTCGCAATGACACATAACTACTTTGTCTTCACTGCATGTCCGCCAAACTGATTTCTAAGTGCCGCCAAAACTTTCATTGCAAAAGATTCTTCCTGTCTGGATTGAAATCTCGCAAATAAAGAAGCGGTTATAACATTAGCAGGCACATCAAAATCCATTGCAGTCTGAACAGTCCATCTTCCTTCGCCGCTGTCCTGTACATAATCTTTTAGCTGCTCTAACTTAGGATCATCTTTGAAAGCGTTAACTGCTAATTCAAGCAGCCAGCTTCTAACTACGCTTCCGTATTGCCATGCATCTGCCACTTTAGTTATATCAATATTAAATGGAGACTTCTCAAGAATTTCAAAACCCTCTGCATAAGACTGCATCATTCCATATTCAATTCCGTTATGAACCATCTTAACTAAATGCCCTGTGCCGGACGCTCCGCAGTAAACATAACCGTTTTCCGGTGCGAGTGATTTGAAAATAGGTTCAACATAATCTGCAGCTTCTTTAGCGCCGCCATACATAAGGCAGAAACCATTTTGCAATCCCCAAACACCGCCGCTCGTTCCGCAATCAAGATAATGAATTCCGGAAGCAGCTAACATTTCTGCGCGCTTCTGTGTGTCTTTCCAATAAGAGTTTCCGCCATCAATGATGATATCGTTTTTCTTCAAATGCTTTGTTAGTTCTTCGATGCTTTCATCAACCGGTTTGCCTGAGGGAACCATCAACCAAACTACTTTACGGTCGGGAAGTTTATTGACTAAATCTTGGATTGATGAAGAAGCGATTGCTCCTTTTGATTCAGCTGCCTGAATAGCCGGGGAAGTTCTGTCCCAAACTGCAACTTCATGCCCGTTGTTGATTAAACGCTGAACCATATTAAAGCCCATTTTGCCCAAGCCGATAAATCCGATTTTCATTTTGTCTTTCCTTTTTTATTGTAAAATTATGTTTAATCTTATTGAAACAATGTCAACTTATTGACAAACGTCATATTAAATAAAGAAAGCCGGGGAATAGGAGAAGTTTAAACAGACGCATAATTTTTAAAATTGTCAAGTACTTGACAATTAGTTCTTCGATTACACAATAAATTTACGATAGAAATTTTATAACGGAAAGGCGTTTACGCCCCGGTATAGAAAAATTATTTAATTATTACAAAGGAGATCCAAATGAAACACACAGCCCGAATACTCAGCCTTGCTCTTGTTTTTGTCTTCGGCTTCACTTTAGCCGTAAATGCACAATCAACAAAGAAACATAAAAAAGAGGTTGCTCTTCATCAGTATTGTCCGGTGGCATATACCGCCATGAATAAAGCGGTAAAAGGAGATGTAAAATTTTCTTCAACTTATAAAGGAAAGACATACTACTTTGCAATGGCAGACGCAAAAAAAATGTTTGACGCTGATCCGGTTAAATATTTACCCAAATATGATGGTTACTGCGCAACTGCATTAGCAATGGGAAAAAAGATAGAATCAGATCCTGAAATATTTTCCGTTTATAAGGGTGATACTTATCTATTCTCAAATAAAATGGCAAAGGAAGGATTTGATAAAGATCCCGAAATGACCATCAAGAGCGCTGATAAAAATTTAGCTCTGCTCACAAAAAAATAATTGCTCTGTTTTCATCATTACTAAGAACCCCGCGCACGAAAAATCTGTGGCGGGGTTTTAGTTTTCATCTTGTAAGAATATAAATTTATATTCAACAGGTCACGTTACGCACCGTTAGTGTAATTGTGCTGTTAGTATTACAAAATCAAAGCACATCCCAACAAGTCGGGATTTGTTACGAAATCATAACTGAAAAGAGATCTTTGCGTAACGTGAGTTAACAGCTCACCTTACGCAAAAGTTATAATTGAATAGCCACGAGCTTCAGCTCGTGGACTAATAAACACCAGAAGCATTGGCTTTAGCCACAAAAACTGCCGTTTTGTGGCTAAAGCCCAGAGTTTGAGGTACAATTTATACCACGACTTAAAAGTCGTGGCAAAGCAAAGTACAATCTTGCGTAACATGAGTTAACAGTTTAACTTCCCCTAAAAAACCGGACTATCTTTCCGGCAACTTTATATCCTTTCCATTCCCTGACTTTAAACGCCGCATCTAAAGGAGTATGAAAAAGATGATTTGTGTAATTGCTTATCGTCTTTACAGAGATAGCCAGGATAATTGATAAAATATGTTTTTGAGAATATCCGGCAGTTAAAAATTTATCAACATCTTCTTGAGCCGGACGCCCACGTTTGTTTAACATTGTCATTGTGAATTCAGACAATGCTTTTAATTTCGAGTCGCTAATTTCTTCTCCATTCCGTATTGCCTCGGTAACATCCATAGGAACTTTAGATTGAAAATCCGCTACTATTGAATGTGCCGCTAAGCAATAATCGCAGCCGTTCTCATAACTAATTGTCAAGAAAATTACTTCTTGTTCTTGAGGGGAAAATCCGGCGTCTTTCCTAAATTTTTTGTAACCATAAAGATATGTTTCAAGCAATTCCGGAGTATTTGCCATTGCAAGATACATGTTGGGAATCATTTTCATTTCTTGTTTAACATTTTTTAGAATTGTTTCGGCTCTTTCATCTGTCTTTGCCGGATTCACAAGTTCTAAAGTTGTTTTGAATGTATTGTGCATTTTATTCTGTTCCTTTTTAATTGATTATAATAATAGTTGTTGGATATGTGAAATAATTCATCAAATTTGTTCTAAGAGTTCAGCATGTTTAATATCCCATTCTCCCATAATCATACGGTGGATATAACAATTATCCGCTTGTTTTAAAAGTTCATCTCTTTGTTCGGAAGTAATATTTCCTTCAATTTTTATAGAAATACCAACTGAAGTTTTTAATCCGTCTGGTTCACGTTTAACTTCTCGTGTTAGTTTTGCATCAACATTTCCAATATTCCATCCATTCTTTCTGGCAATAAAACGAACTGTAGCAACTTTACACATTGCCAAACCCGATAGCACTAATTCGGCCGGACTTAAACCTAAATCCGTTCCTTTGGAAGTAAGTGGTTCGTCCCCAACGATTGAATGCTTTCCGTTTGTAATTATACTTTGATAACCTTCGGGTAGGTTTTTAATCTTGATTTCTGTTGCCATGTTCGAGTCCAATTTTTAATGGTGATACTTTTCATTTATTGTTGTACTAAAATAGATTGTTAAGGGAAGTGGGAATGTCGAATATTTGACAGATTTAAAAATAACAGAGGAATAACTTCTCAATTAAAAATTAATTCATCAAATAAAAAACAATAAATTACGGATGACGGTTGAAGAATATTTGACACTAGACCACTTTTGTAATAAGAAAGCTATGCAGACGAAATCTGATACTCCAAATAAGACGATGCTCTTAATGTTTATTACGGGATTGGAAGCATCTTTAATTATCATGCTTCTTTTTTTCCCTAAGTCGCTTGAGGGGTACACTTCTGCGTTCATTGTTTGTTCTGCAATCTATTTACTCATGTGTATCGTTGTATTTAAGAACAGTTTAAAGGAACGTGATATTATACTTTTGATCGGCTTCTGGTTTTTGCTGAAGATTCTGTTTTTAACTTATCAACCGATCGGCTCGGATGATTACTATCGTTATCTATGGGATGGGAAAGTGCAGTTGAATGGAATTAATCCCTTTTTGTACGCACCCAACGACCAAAGATTAAATTCGCTGCATTCAGAATTACTACCTGCTAAAGTAAGCTACCCCAACATTAAAACAATTTATTTCCCGGTTTCTCAGGTTTTGTTCGTGGTTTCATCTGCCATTGGGAGTTCTAGCGTGTGGGGCTTGAAACTATTTTTACTGCTTTGCGATATTTTGATTCTTGTGAGTCTTTATTTTCTATTTAGAAAATTAGATTTACCGATAAAATACATTTTACTCTATGCCGCGCTGCCGCTCATTCATTTTCAATTTTTCATTGATGCTCATATCGATATTGCCGGCGCGGCTTTGATGATGGCTGCGATTACATTATATCTTTATCAAAAGAAATATTTTGGTTATGTTTTACTGGGATTGTCGCTTTCAATAAAACCTCCTGCTATTCTTTTGCTGCCGTTCTTTTTTCAAAAAGAAAATACGATAAAAGGAAAAACCGCATCAATAGTGTTGCCGGTATCGATCCTTATTCTCTCGTTTTTGCCTTATGTGTTTACAGCTTCACCAATTGAGACATTAATCAACTATTCCAGTCATTGGACATTTAATGGGATGATTTATAATTTTGTCCAAATTCTAATCTCAGATAACTATACAATTAGAATTATTTGTGGAGCGCTTTATATTACCGTATATGCCGTTTTATTTTTTTCAAAGTTAGACTTCTTTAAGAAAATATATCTATCAATTTTCTTGTTAATGATTTTTTCACCAATTGTTCACCCGTGGTATTTGATCTGGTTTGCCGTGCTCTTGCCGATAACTCGCAGTTTTTCGGGTTTATATTTTGTAAGTGCCGTTAGTCTGACTTTTTTCACAGTTATGAATTTTCAGACGACAAATAATTGGATGGAATATCCGGTTGTGCTTCTTGCTGAATATCTTCCGATTGTAATTCTATTTTTTTATGAAATGATAAAATTAAAATTTGATTGGAATATCTTTGAAAGATCAATCCCTGAATAAGCTTGAAAAAATCAAATAAAGAATTTTGACCGAAGCTTTAACTGTGCCTTTGATTGTCCCTGTAACCTTTGATTGTCCAATTCGTTTTCTATATCTAACCGGAACCTCGTTGGTTTTAAATTTCAACTTCGCTGCTTTAATCTGCATCTCTACAGTCCATCCAAAATTTCGATCGCTCATTTTCAACTGCAATAAAGAGGAATATTTAATCGCCCGGAAAGGTCCAAGATCGGTGAAAGAATATCCCCAAAATAATTTTATTAATAATGACGCGAGCCAATTTCCAAACATCGCTTGCGGTAGCAACGCCCCTTTTTCTCTTTTGCCCATCATTCGTGAACCGATAACAAAATCATTATCGTCATTGAGGATCGGATCGACCACTAAATTCATTTCTTCAGGATGATCGCTGTAATCACCATCAAGAAAAACCACCACATCAAAATTTCTATTTTGGAGATAATCAATTCCCTTTAAACATGCCGCTCCATATCCTTTCTCATTTTCAGTAAGGACGGTTGCGCCCGACTTAATAGCAGTTTCAACAGTTCGATCTGTTGAGCCGTTATTGACAACGATAATTTCATCAACAAATTTCGGAATATCGTTAATTACCTTTGGAAGGGATTCTTCTTCATTGTAAGCCGGAATTATCACGGCAATTTTTTTATCAGTAATCATTCTGAAATTGCGCCGCCGCAACTGCTTCCCGCTCCTGCAGTACACCCAAAACAATGTGAGTCAAAAATGATATTTCGTTTTACCAATTTTTCATAATCAAAATCTAATACCGTTCTTGGTTTTTCAATGAAGACTTGCATCCCCAGCATCTGGTTAAAATCGCAGTCGAAGATTTTTCCATCATACGAAACGCTTAATAAAGAACGGCACATAACTCCCATTGCCGCAGAAGGATTAAAAGCATTAATTAATTTTTCCATGTATTCGTCATACGTGCCGTGTCTTTCCAATTGTTCTTTAAAGCGGTGGATCGGCATATTGGTAATTGTGTACAGGTTAGTAAATTTCAATCCAAAATTTTTCCACAATTCCTCCTTATAATCTTTTTCCAACGTTTCTTGCGATGCAGGAAGAAAAGCCCCAACCGGGTTATAAACAAGGTCAAGGATCAATCCGCTTTTTTCATCTCCATAGCCGACTTCATTAAGCATTTTCATAGACTGAATACTTTTCTGAAATACTCCTTTCCCACGTTGCTTGTCCGTAAAATATTCCTGGTAATATGGCAGGGAAGAAATCACTTCTACACCGTGTTCTGCATAAAATTTTGGGAGATACATTTTCGAGGCTTTGCTGGTCTGGTCACCATCAATTGTTACCGTTAAGTTATGTCTGACCAATACATGTTTTCCTAATTTTTTTGCTTCGCTAACAAGATAATCAAAATGGGGATTTAACTCAGGTGCGCCACCAGTAATATCAATATTTTTTATTTGCGGATGATCCTTAAGAATTCCCAAACATTTATCAACGGTTTCTTTGCTCATTTGTTCGGTTCTTATCGGCGAAGAATCAACATGGCAATGCAAACAAGCCTGGTTGCACTTCAATGTAATATTCACTTGAAGAGTTTCGATGGAAAGAGGAGGAAGTTCCAATTTACTTTCTCGAAGTATATCTTCGAAATTATGTTTTCTTTCTGCAATCTTTTGAGTGAAATTCTCTCTCATATTATCCTTTCGGTTTTCCGGTCAACTCTTAAGCGCCGCTTTTTTCAAGATTGTTTAACATTTGTACGCCGTGGACTAAATCAATTCCCGCCGCCATTGCAGCGGCAACATGTATAGCTTCCGTCATTTGCTCGGGGTTAGAACCATTTTCAAGACAAGCGGTGGTATAGGCATCAATGCAATATGGGCAAGGTTTGAAATGAGCAATAGCAAGCGCTATCAAAGCCTTTTCTCTTTTTGTTAATGCTCCCTCTGTGCCAACGGCAGAGTTGTAGTAGTCAAAAAATTTTTTCATTAGATCCGGTTTGAATTTACCCACTTCAGCAAAGCGTCCAAGATCTTTTGATTCGTAATAGTTCATGTTTAGCTCCTTATTTTTGTTCGTTTAGATTCCAGTTATAATCTTTGTAAGAAATATTCCATTTAGATAAATTATCCAAAATATCCTTTGACATGTTTTCCGGTAGATGTTGCGCAATAAACTTTAAAACAATCTCATCTTTTTTACCAAAGTCTTCACTGAACCAGCTGAAAATTTTTGAGAGATATACTTCCCGCTTTTGCTTATCAAAGTAATTTCTTGTCTTGTCATTAACAAATTGTACTGCTTGAGATTTTAACTGTTCTTCTATTATATTCGGTTCAAAAGCCTCGTCGCGCAAAGGAGGACAGCTTATAGACGCGCAGACAATAGCAAAGTGAATTCGTGGTTCGTTCATCTTCCTCAAGATTTTATGTTCAATATCGCCGAGAGAATATTTTTTTTTATTAATTAAAATGAACTCTTTATCCCAAACTGTTTTACCAAACAGATAACCGATGATCTTTCCGCCGGTGTTAAGATCGGTAATACTTTCAACGGGATAATTTTCTACAATAACTTGAAGTGTGAAAGCGTTGTAAGCATTTATCCAGAACGCAAGTTTCTCATTTCTCGAAAGTTTCTCCGGCTCGGTATTGGATAATTGAACTAAATATTTTTCTAATCGGGAATCTTTTTTAAGATTTTTATAATCGACTAATCCGTTTTTAACGTGTTGATTTAGTATCTCCGTAAAAAGTTGATGACTTTGCGCCATAATTAAGTTTCCCGATAATATTAAAATAAATATTACTATTCTCCACAATGAGCGCATCGCTGATTTATCCTTCCGTTAATGAGGTTGTAAACAAAATCTATATCTTTTCTAATTGGTGAGCCGGAACCATTTTGTAACCAGTGGACAAGCTCTTCTTCTGTATCAATATCCTGAAGCTGCGGCAGAAGCGAATAGCGCAATCCCAACTTTTCTATTTTGAAAATTGTCTCGGACAAAACTGAATGTGAGCTGAACTTGATATCATCAAATAAGTCGTTGTACATCTTTTTCATTCCGAGCAGATAGTAACCACCGTCTTTCGAGGGACCGATTACAACATCATTTTTATCTAACTCACTGATTGCTTGTTCAATAATTGTCCTGTTCAAATCGGGAATGTCTGTCCCCACTATTACCACTTTTTCCGCGCCGTGACTAAAAATTTGTTGAAATGCGTCTTTCATTCTGCCGCCGAGATCATCACCTTTTTGATGAGCGTAATAAAATTTTCCGCCAAGCCATTTCTTTACTTTTCCGAATTCTTCCTTTTCTGAGTAGAATACATATTTATTTATTCGGGCAATCCGTTTAATTTCATTCATAATTTTATCAGCGCATTTCTTGTAAAAGTGAAGTGCGAATTCTTTTGTTGTTGTCTCAGCAAGTCGTGTCTTTACTTTCCCAATCTGTGGATAGCGAAGAAACACTATTAGTGAAGTGCGTCTTTTTTGATTTAGCTTTTTGTTATAAGCGTGTGAAAGCGCTTCCGGTTTTACATTAAATAAATATCCTGCAAACAGATATGCATTAATTAACTTCTGCCTCATCGGTCCATTTTCTATAAATCTTCGTGCAGATGAAATTACTTTTGACGGAAGAATAGGAATGCTTTTGTTTCTAAGATTGCTCGCTGCATTACTAAAAAATTCCACATCTTCAAATCCGTTGCGTTCCCGGAAACCGTTAAGCTTTTCATAAAATGATTTACGAACAGCAATTCCCGAATCGCCGAATCGTGTAAAAACGGTATCATATTTTGAAAACGAACCACATATATCAAGAAGCCAATGGTTAATATCAAAACCGAGAAGGAATCGGCAGATACTGTTGTTATCATTCATAAAAAATTCGTCTAACAATTCAAAGGCATTATCCGGTAAAAAAGTATCTGCATGAAGAAATAGTAAAACATTACCGCTTGCTGCCGCTGCACCTTTATTCAATTGGTTGCCTCTTCCTTTACCGGAAGTAACAAGCACAACTTTTTGGCGTTTACAAATTTCAAGAGTAGTATCGTTGCTTCCTCCATCGGAGACAATTATCTCAAAATCGTTTTCAAACTTTTTAAGAGATTCCAAATTCTTCTCTATGAAATATTCTTCGTTAAAAGTCGGTATGATAATCGAATATTTAATCTTAACCTCAGTCTTACTTTATAAACCGCTCCGCCAGTCACTGTGATCGAGCAGATGCAGTTTTGTTATTTTATATAATTCATTGTCCGGATCAGCTTTAGCTAAACTTCCGAAAGAAAGAACTTGTGTCGGACAGTTAACAACACAAGCAGAGCATCTAACGCATTCAACATCGTTCATCGGAATTCCTTTGTTGGCAAAATTCATCACATCAATTCCCATGTGGCAAACTTTTGTACAGATGTTACATGAGATGCACTTTTTCTTTTCGGAAAGAATTCTGTACCGGGAAAAACGATTTACAATGTGCATCCACGCGGCAAGCGGGCATCCAAAGCGGCACCAGACCCTTCCGCTTAAAAAGAAATAAACGCCTACGCCTAAAACTCCGGCGAAAATTATATCAATTGTGAAGTGATAAAAATTATGGAGAAAATCTGCCGCGTAAGAAACGTGCTCATTGATGACCGGAATGTTGAAATCATAAAGTACGCTTAGCAATTTTAATCCCGTTACAAAAAATGCAGCTACCAAAGCCCACTGACCGAAATTCTCCCACTTCTTCGCATTAGCACCGTGAGGAGCAAGCGTTCGATATTCATCACCGAGAGTTTCTGCAAGCGCGCCGCAAGAACAAATCCATCCGCAATAAGCACCCTTACCCCATCTGTAAACGATGAGAGGAATAAAAACAAATGTTT
>Ga0210051_1006753_pt1 | contig 10781 bp, 10 predicted proteins | sample CryGey092014_all_FD_185464 | JGI IMG/M metagenome (GOLD analysis project Ga0210051, IMG submission 185464) | Groundwater microbial communities from aquifer - Crystal Geyser CG23_combo_of_CG06-09_8/20/14_all (SPAdes) (version 2) | ecosystem: Environmental > Aquatic > Deep subsurface > Groundwater...
AAAGGCGGATCAGCGAAAGTCCGGAATGACAGCTGTGCATTAAATTGTCGAAGCACTAGGCGTCTTTGATATTTCAAAAACAGCGTGCACAAGTGTTTGTAATCAACAGAACCTTGTTTTAAAAACCCAAACAAGCTTCTGTTGAACAAGTACTAGGAGATACTATGAGACTTTCTTTTATCATTATTTTCTTAATTATTATTTTAACTGGTGTTACAAAAGCTGCTGAAAACAGCACAGTTACGCTTGATCAAATATTAGAAAATGCTGTTAAACAAAATCCCTCAATAGCAGCAGCTTATTACGACACACAAGCTGCTCTTACACGTCCGGCTCAGGCAGCAACTCCACCTGATCCTGAGTTTATGATAGAGTTTAAGCAGGTTCCAATAGATACAATGGATGTAAATCAGGGCATAACAAAATACATGGTACAGCAACAGATCCCCTTCCCTTCGAAACTTGTATACGGATACAAAGCTGAAAAACATGCTGCAGAGTCCAAACAATCCCGTGAAAATTTGGCAGCCCAAGAGATAGTAAGAGAGGTAAAAGTTGCTTACTATGAAGCTTGGCGCCTTCAGGAAGAGGAAAAAATTAATCACCAGACACTTTCAATTTACAACCAAAACAAAGGAATATCGGAAACAGATTATGCCACACTACAAAGACCAGCCGCTGATCCGATTCGGGCATCTGTTGATTTAGGTGAAATTGAAGCACAACTTGTTATTCTCGAACAGGAACGCCTGCAAGCTTTTGCAAATCTATCCAGCATTATTGCAGAACCGCTTGATCCAACAACAAAGATTGCCCCATTGCCAGATCCTATACCTGTCGCAGGTCTAAACGAGCTACTGGAAAAAGCAAAAGCCCAAAGACCTGAAATTACAGAAGCCAAACATATGGTTGAATCTGAAAGCGCAAAACTGTCACTGGCAAAATCACAATATGCTCCTGACCTGACGCTCAGATGGGGATATATTAACATGCCCGGAAACCAGCAAAATGCATGGACTGGCAGAATTGGTCTTTCAATTCCCCTTTGGTCTGTTTCAAAACAACGGCATGGAGTTCGCGAATCAAAATCAATGTTAAACCGTGCGCGTTCTATAAAACAGGAAGCTGAATTAAACACTGAGGCAAATGTCAAATCCACATATGCAAAACTCGTTGGAGCAAAAAACTGATCAAAATATATTCAGGTTCAGTTATTCCACGTGCACGCCTGCTTGTATCATCTTCTAAAGAAGCATATAGATCAAAACAAGGCGACTTTTTGAGCATAGTTGATGCGATCCGCAGTTTAAACAATGCTGAAACCATGCTTGTTCGTGCAAAAGCCGATGAAGCTAAAGCAATTGCCGATCTTGAACGAGCTGTGGGAATGAGCATTAAAAAGGAGGAATTATAATGAAGCACCGTAATTTAATTATAATTGCAGCTATTATTCTGGCTGCAGGCATTGGCACTGCCATATGGTATGAGCATAATAGTCATGTGGAACAGAATTCTGTAAGCGAAAACCAAACAATCTATTACTGCCCGATGCATCCCAATTATACTTCAGATAGGCCCGGTGAATGTCCTATATGTGGAATGACATTAGTAAAGATGGAAAAAGAGATTCCAAAACATGAAAATGAAGAAATAAAACAATCCGATAACACATCTGTCACTATATCAGCAGATCGCCAGCAACTTATCAGAGTTAAAAAAGCAACGATCAAAATGGAAACAGCAACAAAAACAATCCGCACAGTGGGAAAAGTCGCATTTGATCCGGAGCTTGCAATAGCACAGCGCGAATATATTGAAGCCATGAAAGTGGGAGATAAAACCCTTGCTGATGCAGCACGGCAGCGGCTTATGCTTATGGAATTCGGTGAAGATCAAATAAAAGAACTCAAAGGCAAAGTACAACAAAACCTCTATCTGCCCGGCAAAACAGCATGGGTATATCCAATCATATATGAATACGAATTACCAAATATTGTGATTGGTCAACCAGTTGCAATTACACCCTCTTCCGGAGGAAAAACAAAGACAGGAACCATTCGGGCAATCGACCCGGTCATAGACCAAACAACAAGAACTGTCCGGCTCCGCATCGAAGTTCCAAATGAAGATGGCGAACTAAAACCAAATATGTTTGTCAACGCAAACCTTGAAATCAATCTTGGTCCAAAGCTTCTGGTACCTAAAGATGCAGTTATCGACTCCGGAGAACGCAAGATAGTGTTCATGATTCACAACGAAACAATGTTTATGCCGATGGAAGTAAAACTCGGAACTGAGCTTACTGATAATTTTGTAATAGAATCGGGTCTGAGCGAAGGTGATGAAGTTGCAACATCTGCAAATTTCTTGATTGATGCAGAGTCAAAGCTCAAAGCATCACTTGGAAACATGGCAGGACACAAACACGGAGAATAACAATGATTGAGCGTATCATAGAATTTTCTGCGCGAAACAAATACACTGTTCTCATTATGACCGCAGCGTTGGTTGTTATAGGTCTGTGGTGTTTAAAAAATGTCAACCTCGATGCAATCCCTGATCTTTCCGACACACAGGTAATTATATATTCCAAATGGGATAGAAGCCCTGATATCATAGAAGATCAGGTGACATAATAGTTACTGCCATGCTCGGTTCCCCTAAAGTAAAGGCAATTCGGGGTTTTTCCGACTACGGGTTTTCATATGTTTACATAATCTACGAAGACGGCACAGATATTTATTGGGCTAGGAGTCGTGCACTTGAATATCTAAATAAAATTTTACCAAGCCTGCCTGAAGGAGTGAAAACTGAAATCGGTCCGGATGCAACAAGCCTTGGCTGGGTCTTTCAATATGCATTGGTTGATGAAACCGGAGAAAATAATCTGGCGGATTTAAGGAGTTTTCAGGATTGGTATTTACGCTACTATTTGCAAAGTGTACCCGGAGTTGCTGAAGTGGCAACTGTTGGAGGTTTTGTAAGGCAGTATCAGGTGAATGTAGATCCTAACAAACTTATTGCGTACAATATATCTATCGATAAAATCGTTGAAGCAATTCGCAAAGGCAACAACGACGTTGGCGGAAGATTGGTTGAATTTTCAGGACGGGAATACATGGTTCGAGGTCGCGGCTATGCCAAATCCGTAGACGATATTGAAAAAATAGGCGTTGGTGTGGATTCAAAGAACAGCACACCTATTACAATAAAACAACTGGGAAATGTGGAACTTGGTCCTGATATCAGACGTGGCGTAGCAGATCTTGACGGCAATGGTGATGCTGTTGGAGGAATTGTCGTAATGCGCTATGACGAAAACGCGCTAAAGGTCATTGACCGTGTAAAAGAAAAGTTGAAGGAGATTCAACCCTCGCTACCAAAAGGCGTCAAGATTGTTACCACATACGATCGTTCTGAATTGATTTTAAAATCTATCGACACTCTCAAAGAAACTTTGATTGAAGAATTAATCATTGTGTCAGCCATAATTTTGCTTTTCTTATGGCATATCCCGTCTGCTGTCATTCCAATCGTCACCATTCCTATTTCCGTACTTTTGGCATTTATACCATTCTATCTAATGGGGTTTACCGCCAACATCATGTCACTTTCCGGTATTGCAATATCAATTGGAGTGCTTGTTGACGGTGCAATCGTGGAAGTGGAAAATGCATACAAAAAATTACAACTCTGGCGAGACTCGGGTCGTAAAGGCGATTTTCATGAAGTGCGCCTAAAAGCATTAAAAGAAGTCGGACCATCTGTATTCTTTTCACTTCTTGTTATTGCAGTTGCGTTTCTGCCCATCTTCACTCTTTTGGATCAGGAAGGACGCATGTTCAAACCACTCGCTTATTCCAAAACTTTTGCAATGGCAATCGCTGCTTTGCTTGCCATTACGTTAGATCCGGCAATCCGCATGCTTTTTACACGAATAGATTTCCGAAAATTCAAACCAAGATGGCTTTCATGGATCTATAACCGCACACTAGTAGGAACATACTATCCTGAGGGAAAACATCCGATCAGCCACAAGCTTTTTGCAGTTTATGAGCCGGTTTGCAGATGGGTACTCGCCCATCCAAAAAAAGTAATTATTGCTGCAGCACTTCTTTTCATGACTGCAATTCCACCTTTTATACTATTGGGAAGCGAATTCATGCCGCCCCTTAATGAGGGGACAATCCTTTACATGCCAACAACTCTTCCGGGCATTTCAGTAACAGAAGCACAAAAACTTTTGTCAGAACAAGATAAAATATTAAAAATCTTTCCGGAAGTTGAAAGCGTATTTGGAAAAGCCGGACGCGCTAATACATCAACCGATCCAGCACCATTCTCTATGATGGAAACCACTGTTGTCTTAAAACCAGAAAAAGAGTGGCGTGAAAAAAAACGCTGGTTCTCATGGATGCCGGAACATTGGAAGTTTTTCTTACGAAAAATCTGGCGCGATAAAATCACGTGGAAAGAACTAATCGCTGAAATGGATAAGGCAATGCAGTTTCCGGGGGTAAGCAATGCATGGACAATGCCTATTAAAGCAAGAATTGATATGCTCTCAACCGGAATCAGAACACCAGTTGGAATCAAAATTTTAGGTTCAGACTTTAAAGAGCTGGAAAAAATAGGCGAACAACTTGAAGTAATACTTAAGAATGTTAAAGGCACACGCAGCGTCTTTGCCGAACGAGCTGCAGGCGGTTATTTTCTGGATTTTGATTTAAATCGGGAGGAGATTGCAAGATATGGTCTATCAATAGAAGATGCTGAAAAAACCATCATGTCTGCAATAGGTGGTGAAAATATCGCAACTACAATTGAAGGCAGAGAACGATATCCAATCAATGTCCGCTACATGAGAGAATTAAGAGACGATATACCAAAACTATCCCGCGTTCTTGTATCAACACCAACCGGTGCTCAAATCCCGCTCGCTCAAATAGCCAACATCCATATTTCTTATGGTCCAAGCATGATCAGAAATGAAAACGGAATGGTATCGAGCTATGTTTTTGTTGATATGTCCGATCAGGATATCGGCTCCTATGTTTCTGCTGCAAAAAAAGCTGTAACCGAAAAACTTAAATTACCTACTGGCTATGCACTTCAATGGAGCGGACAATACGAAAACATGTTGCGCGTACGTGACCGGCTAAAAACAATTCTACCGCTGACATTCTTCATTATCTTTCTGCTTCTCTATATGAATACAAAATCAGCTGTAAAAGCAGGAATCGTTTTTATGGCAGTCCCATTTTCAGCTATTGGCGCAGTCTGGCTCCTTTACATTATGGGCTACCACATGTCTATTGCGGTCTGGATAGGACTAATTGCACTTATGGGACTTGATGCAGAAACAGGCATCTTTATGTTATTATTTTTGGATCTTGCTCATGATGAAGCTAAACGCGAAGGCAGGCTGCAAAACAAAAAGGATCTTGTTGAGGCAATTATTCATGGAGCAGTCAAGCGCGTACGTCCAAAAGTCATGACAGTCACGTGTCTTTTTATGGGCTTCTGCCTATTATGTGGTCCATTGGAACAGGCGCTGACATGATGAAACGAGTTGCAGCGCCAATGGTAGGCGGTCTTGTGACTTCATTTGCTATGGAGTTACTGGTATATCCGGCTATCTATTTTTTATGGAAGAAAAGAAAGTTACATCCCAATCAACAGGGTCATTCTTCAACATAAAATAAAATGAGGACATACAAGTAATTAATACACCAATTGATACGCAGCCTCAGCAAACATGCCACTCAATGTGCCATCAACTAAATTACGACCAGTGAAAAAGTGATACCCTCGGCTAATTGTTTGCCCAGTAAAGTAATCAGCTGCCATACCAAGAATTACACCACCGGCAAAACCAAGCCCAACACCTACTCCTGATCCTACACTTAACAATGCACCACGTGTGCTAAACCCTAAGCCTGCTGCTGATACAATCTCACCTGACCATGGCACTGTAGCATAAGTGGATAATGTTGCCAGCGCTGACGACAGACCTAAACTTGTAGCTGTATTGGCAAATTCACCTGTTCGTAAGCCAAGAAGATCCAGCCCAAAACTTATCCCTGTGTTCATTGCGTAAAATGATGCAAGACCGGGTAATACATGCCCTGCTGCTACAACAAATGGCGTGCCTGTCAGGACCTGAAAACCAACAAATCCAAAAATAGGAGAAGCTCCGACAATAACACGTGCAGCTATTGAAGCATGCGGGTTAACATAGCGTGTATATAAATATGTAGCTCCATGTGATGCTGCAACAATTCCTAAATTCATGGCAGTGCCGCCAAGGAATAGCCGACCGGTAATGGCTGGTGCAAAAGAACCTGCTGCTACACGTGAGGTTATAGGCTCTTCTTGAATTGCTTCTTCAGCTACAGCTGCAATTGAACCATCTGGCTGAATCTCAACGCGACTCATATCCAAGCGCACAGGGCGACCATTGTTATCTACTTCAACTGCGCTCATTTGGTTTTCACCATTTGTGCCATCTCCATCAGCAGCAGCTAATAATGCTTCTTCAATAGAAAGGCTTGGTTGTCGTTCAGATAAAGAATCTACGCCTTGTCCCAGTTCTCTGATGGACGGCTCAGAATCGTCAACACTTAAAACAGCAGGTCCTAAACCGAACCCAGATGCGGAGCGCATTGCCCTTGATGTTGTGGCGCGATCACTTAAAGGAGCAGATTCTTCAGAAGTAAGCTGAACCCCAAACACAGCTACATTTTTAGGAATGTTTAAAAACGCTCTTTGTGAAATGCGAAACATGCCATGATCTGCTTCAGGAATTTGCCATAAATCATCTGCTGGAATAAGTGCCATGTATCCTTTACGAGAGACTAACCTAAATATACCAGGACCTGTTTGATCTGAATCTGGTGCAAGTCTTACCACACCTTCTATTCTTGCAATCTGATCTGCCATAGCTGCTGGATCTTCTACGCGTGAGCTTCTTTCTACACTTTCCAAAAAACCTTGTGGGAGAAATGGACGTGGTCCTGCAGTCACCCTTAAGTTCTTTCAACATATTCATCATGTGGAACAGGCGCTTGTGGCAAACCTCCTTGAATTGGCACAATCTCGTTTGCCGCACTTCCAGCTTCTGGAGAGATCCAATAAAATGCAATATGTTGTGCTGATCTAGCAACTGGAGATCCATGATCAGTTGGAACAAGAGCTAAATTAGAATCTGTATCGTCAAGAGAGACTAGTCTATAAAGAGTGGGATTGTTGAGGCAAGGATAAGATTCATCTACTTCAACACCATCAACTGCCTCTAATTGTCGCTGAATATTTTCAAAGCCTTGTACATATCCTTCATCTACTATACCCGACAAAGATCGACCTTCTCCTCCAACGCCATTTGGACCACCTGTTTCACCTATTGAAAACATAAAGACCTCCAATTTTGATCTATTAAATAGTTTTTTGGATTAAATATTATACGGCATATAAGAGGATTAAAAACAAAGATCAAACATAAAAAACAAGGGAGAACAGGAGGCGAAAAGCCTGTTGTTTTCAGATTTATTTGGTTGTTATCCCGTGTTTTCAGCCAGAGGATGAAAGCATTATTATTGCTCGGTAGCCGCACCCTTTAGGGTGCGCAAATACACAGGATATATATGGAAGTTGTCAGACGGAGCAAATCAATTATTCGCAGGCTTCAGCCAAAAGCTGATCCGCCTCTGGAGGAAAAGCCTGCGGCTACCATAACGAACAACGAATCACGAACTACGATTCACGAATCACGAACCACGAACGACTATCTTCTTTAACCCTTGCATGGTTCAGCGGTTTATGCGTAAAAAGCACACCTATGACAGATAGAATTTATGACATCATAGTGATAGGCGCTGGGCATGCTGGGTGTGAAGCCAGTTTGGCAGGCGCTCGGCTTGGTTTATCTGTATTGATGATTACCGGTCGAGCTGACACTATAGCGCAGATGAGTTGCAACCCTGCCATCGGTGGTTTAGCAAAGGGGCATTTGGTAAGGGAAATCGACGCGCTTGGCGGTGAAATGGGAGCAGTTGCTGATAAAACCGGCATACAATTTCGCCGACTTAACATGAGCAAAGGTCCTTCTGTAAGAGCTACACGCTGTCAATCAGACAGGGTTCTTTATTCAGCTGTAATGAAAAAAACATTGGAAGATGAAGATAATTTGACCATTTTCTATGGAATCGCAAATCAGATAACTAAACCAAAAGAAAATCTTTTTTGTATTACTGTTTCAAAGACTGATGCTGCTCAAGACAGTCTTGTTACGTTTCACTCAAAAAAGGTTATTATTACAACCGGCACATTTCTTAACGGACTTTTACATTTTGGAATGGAGAATGTTCAAGGTGGAAGAGTCGGTGATTTTTCATCAACTCATTTATCATCTTCTTTGAAAAATTTCGGATTGCCCTTGAACAGGCTAAAAACCGGCACATGCCCAAGGTTAGCAAAAGAGACAATTGATTTTACGAAACTCGAAGAACAACATGGTGACATCACTGCTCCAAAGTTTTCCTTTTATAGCTCATCTGAATTACTGCCTCAGGTTTCCTGCTATATTACCTACACAACAGAGGAAACTCATAAAATTATTTTGGATAATCTAAAACATTCTCCTCTTTACAGCGGAAAAATAAAAGGAATAGGTCCCAGATATTGCCCGTCGATTGAAGATAAAATCGTCAGGTTTAAAGATAAGACAAGGCATCAGCTTTTTTTAGAACCTGAAGGGTTAAATACAAACTGGTATTATGTAAACGGGCTTTCAACTTCTTTGCCGCTTGATGTGCAGTATAAGATGCTCTCCTCCATACAGGGGCTTGAGCAAGCAAAGATCATTCAGCCCGGGTATGCAGTTGAATATGATTTTGTTCCTCCAACTGAACTTTATCAAACTCTGGAGACAAAAAAAGTTTCAGGTCTGTACCTTGCCGGACAGATAAACGGAACATCCGGATATGAAGAAGCTGCAGCACAAGGATTAATGGCAGGTATTAATGCATCAATGTCATTAACAGACAACCCCCCGCTTGTATTAAAAAGAAGTGATGCATACATCGGAGTTTTAATAGATGATCTTGTAACAAAAGGGACTGATGAACCATACAGGATGTTTACATCCAGAGCTGAACACAGATTAATCCTTCGCGAAGATAATGCTGACATGCGTTTAACTGAAACAGGAAAAACAACAGGATTGATAGATGATAGCAAGTGGAAGATCTTTCAGTGCAAAAAAGAAAACATCAGAAATACAATATCATACATACAAAAGAACAAAAATTTAATGCACGCGGCCCTTCATATTGAAGCAAAGACAAATCTGGATATTTTATTTAATAACATTGATCTGGGCAAAGATATAGTTGAAGCAGCAGCCATTGAAATTAAATACGCGGGTTATATAGAAGTTCAGAAAAAGATCGTATTGCGACTTAACAATCTGGAAGATTATAAGATCCCAAAAGATTTTCTTTATAGCAAAGTAACCAGCTTGTCTAACGAGGTCCGTGAGAAGCTTGAACATATAAGACCATCAAATCTTGCACAAGCATCAAGAATGCCAGGCATCACACCAGCTGCGATCTCAGTATTAATGGTTTATTTGAAATATAATTAAATAACTATTGCCTATATTTTGAAATAGCTATTATTATGTGTAACAGAAGTGGTTGTTTTTTTTCTAGATCCCATGGTCAAGAGACTGTGTCGTAATACCTTTTTGTTGTCATCCTCGCGTCCGCCATAGGACGGATCAGCCTCTGGCTGAAAGGCGGGGAACCAGAACATGTTGTTTTTACTGGATTCCTGCCTGCGCAGGAATGACAAAAAAGAGCAAAAAAGCAATTACGACACAGTCTCCAAGCCGAGGATGACAATGGTATTTTACGTCTGATGACTTCCCCCTTTGAAAAGAGGAATAGAGGGGCTTTTACATTTACGCAGGCTTCAGCCAAAGGCTGATCCGCCTCTGGAGGAAAAACCTGCGGCTACCATAACGATTCACGAACGACGAATAGGGAATTGAATTTACCATATGAATTTTATTTATATATTTTTAACTATCTTGTTTGTTGGCTGCATCATCTCATGCAATGGTGATAAAAAATATTATTACGATACCAATGATGCTCTGGTGCGTTATCAGGAGATAGAGCAAACAACTTTTACGCTCACAGGAAGCACAACATGCGGAACATGCCGTACAAGAAGTTTAAACGTATCAGCCGTACAAATAGAGGTTGTGCCTGAAGCTGATCCTTTAACCACAATTGTTGTTAATACATTTGGAGGACTCGGCCCGTTTTCTTTTAGAGAAATAAAATATTATTCTAAAGCCAAGCTAACTATTTATGGCAAGCTCTATTATAATAATGGTGATGATTTTATAGAAGCATCTACAGATGTGACGGTTCCGGATAATGATGGCAATGTTATTTCATGTGTTCTGGATTTTTAATTATGACGATTTTTAAGCTCCATATCTCTTGGCTCCCTCTTTGGTAAAAGCACTGAAATACCTCCTGATATCATAACATCTGCATTAAACACATCTCCGGTCGGATTTGGAATAGGATGCATGTAAGCATTCACGTCAAATCTTATAATTAGCCAGTACCATTTTGTATAGACCTTCATTCCCCCACCAATAACACCAAGAGGCTCAAAGCTTCCATTTATCCACATTGAACCAATTCCAAGTGTCAAATATAGATCTGCTTCCATGACTGATCCTGCAAAATCAAATGACCCACCAT
>Ga0210051_1006754_pt1 | contig 10781 bp, 9 predicted proteins | sample CryGey092014_all_FD_185464 | JGI IMG/M metagenome (GOLD analysis project Ga0210051, IMG submission 185464) | Groundwater microbial communities from aquifer - Crystal Geyser CG23_combo_of_CG06-09_8/20/14_all (SPAdes) (version 2) | ecosystem: Environmental > Aquatic > Deep subsurface > Groundwater ...
AAAACACCGTATCCCAGCCCAAATTTGGGGTGAAAAATATTTGACGATTAGTTAAATTGAAGTTCGAGCCAGCACTTCTGGCAAGATTTACTAAATCTTGCAGATTATTTTTGGAAGACGCGATTACCCGTGCCTGGAAGGCACTCAACATGAAGTTTTCAAAAGGTTCGAGCCAAGAAGATCCCTTTTCTTTAATCATTAGTATTTTATTAATCAAAGTTTGTTTTTGTTCTGAAATTTCTAATCTTTTTGATTTATATATTTCTTCATCAACTATCCCATTTAAGTAAGTATCCAAAAGTTTATTTTGTTTTTCTTCTAGACTTTTTGCTTCAAGTTCTAGCCTTTTAATATTTTCCTCTGACCTAGTTTCTTCTTCTTTCCTATCTCTTTCTAACCAAGTTAGCCAATCACTTCTCCACTTTTCCGGTAATGAAAGATTCAAAACTTCTTTTCGAAGCTGGGATTCTAATTCTTGTTCTTCAATGTATTTTTGAGTACAAGGCACAAGTTTTTTAGTACATCTGTAATAAATATACTTAACTTTTCTATCTGTCCCCTTGTAATATTTAGTGTGAGTTTCAGCGGTTATTGCTGCTTTGCACTCCCCACATCTGGCAAGACCTGAAAAAGTAAAATGGTGTCCCTCGTACCTGGGTCTTTCAATTCTTTTTACAACTTCTTGGGCTTTTTGAAACAGATCTTTGGAAATGAAAGTTTTATGTTTTCCTGCAACAATTTCTCCACCATATTTCATAGTCCCGATGTAAAAAGGATTGGTTAAAATCACTGATTTTAACTGCTCAATTTTTATTGGCTTTCCAGTGTAACCTTGAATTCCAAACTTGTGCAAAAACTTTGTGATATGAAGGAAAGAATAATTTTCGTCAACCAAAAGTTGGAAAGCCTTTTTAATAATTTTGCTCTTTTCGGAGTCTATATCTATTTCTCTTGTCTTTGGATTATTGATATACCCAGGTGGAGCTTTGGTCGGCCAAATACCTTGCTTTAATTTGTAATAAAGTCCTCTTTTAATATTTTGGCTTAAATTATCTACATAATATTTGGATTGGCCAAAAGCGATTGATAACATGAATTTGCCTTGCGGTGTATTGTCAAACCAAAAAGTTGGGAATTTTAAATCTTGTAGTTTTCCCGTATCTAACATGTAAATAATTCTTCCCCCATCGATTGAATTTCTGGCTAGTCTATCCGGATGCCAAGTAATTATTCCGTTAGCAAAACCAGACTCTATTAAGGAAATAACCTCGGCAAACTTTTCTCTCCCTGGGGATTTAGCAGTTCTTGCTTCTGCTATGACTTTAACAATTTCCAACTTTTCTCGCCTTGCAAATTCAGTTATTTCTGCAATTTGTTGTTCAATAGAAAGGACTTGCTTATCTTTCTCGTCTGTTGACTTTCGGCAGTAGGCTATGTACTTCATTTAATTAAAGTGATTCTGTTTTGTTCAAAAACTTTTGCATTTTCTTTAAGTTACTTTCGTCAAATATCTTTCATCCCAAATTTGGGCTGGGACACGGCTCAAACGCTTGGTGGCCGTCGCCATTCGGCCACCCAATTTTCAACTCAATCCGAGTCAGTGCTCTACTACGAAAAAACTCGTACCCAATTCCGCGACTCATGTTAGCTCGCCCCTGCGGGGCTCGCTTGCTTCAGGCTCAGGCCTTGCAGGCCTTCGCCTTACGCTAAGTGCTGGCTCTAATGTCTTCAGAGTTTTAAAATGCAAAAGTTTTTCGGTTTTGGAATACCAAAACCGCGCTCCCTATTTTTAATTTACCGCGTGAACTAATTTATTCAAGTAGATAAGATCGTTTGCAGAATGTTAAGAAAGTATTCTATAATTAACCTTAATGAAACTAACACTTAGTCAATTGTCCAATAAACAACTTATAAATGAAAAGGTTGCACGACAAGTTGAAGCTAAAATTGTTGATCGAATTTCCAAGATTTTATCTCCTCAGGATATAGTAACTTTAAATGAAATGATTGAAAGCGAAAATCCAGAATTAGAGAATTATCTTAAATCCAAATGTCCTAATTTTGACCAAATTGTTGAAGAAGAAATCGATAAAGCTAATCAAGATAAAACTTGACGAATTCTCTTACCTGATACTTCACCAACCACCCTCTGAAGCAGGTTTTTTAATTTTTCTTGTATTGTTTTCTCTCTCAACAAATCATCTTTTACTCTCTCGGTAATTTCCTCAGCCATTAATCTTTGCAATGAAAACACTCCCTGTGCGTGAGCGCCTACACTATCTTCGTTTCCCATACTAAAAGGTATACCTATGTGCAAAATATCAAATTTTTCATGAAAAATTCTCTTTTTCATTTGTTCAGATACCTCGCTTACAGAGACATCATCTGTAACTTTCCCCTCACCAAAAGAAACAACTATATCTGCTTCATCTAACAATTCTGTACTCATAATTTTGTCTTTTATTTCTTCCAACCCAAAAGATTTAAGAAGAGCTATTTTTTCTTCTCCATCACTACCGTTGAGAAAGATTTTAAGTTGTTTTCCTCCCAACTTTTCTACTTTTTGCAATATCATCTTTTTTCTAGATTCTTGTAAATTGAATGGTAATCCTCGAACTAAATTGTCTACAACTACTTGCTGTGTCTCGGAACTGGTTAAGTTTACTATTTGTTCAACTAATCGTCTAAATGGATTGATGGGTTTTTCTGTCAATATTTGTTCCTCACCACTTTCAAGATCCAATGTAGAATAAGCCTCGAAATTTGCCATGCTCTGCGCTATTGGAATTATCCTGGCATTATCACCCCGTTGTTGTCTAATAGTAATAGCTATATCTTCTAAGACTCTGTCATTGGGGGCTGCTAGAACAACAGTTTTTGCAGTCAAAGCCCCTGTCGGGCGCAAGACGTCTGTGTCGGTCACATTTAATTCCATGTCTGCGGAAGAAATAAAATGTCTTTTTTGAAATGCACCCCCAGGCTTTTGAGGTTTAAGACTTTCCTTACCATAAAGAGCGCTAAAGTAAAGATTTTTTGGCCCACCAGAAACATCTACTTGGCCCAAAACTGTTTTACCAACGACTCCTGCCAATGGTAGTTCAAGCCCAGCTGATAAAAACACTACCCCTTCCGGATCAACAATTGGCAATTCACCTCGTGTAATTTTACCCATACGATCAACGGTGGCGGTTCCAACCGTAAGAAGAGCAGCAAGACCAACTGTTTTTAATTCTCCTAATGTGGCGGCAAAAACTAACTGGTTTGCAGTTTCAGTACTACCTAGCAAAGCGTCTAGACCCCCGCTAAGATTCAAAACAGGATGTAAAGCTGCGCCCCACCAACTCATCCCTTCGTTCATTGCCGAATGTACAAAAGCCGCATAAATTGGAATCTGCAAACCGGCAACTATTTGAGTTACACGGCTTTCACCGGCTCTAATAACAGTATCTAACAAGCGATCAGCCACCTTTAGTGACTCGGGTTTAGTTGTTGAAGGAACTGATTCAGCCATAAATATTAGTTTGTATTATGTTTTCTTTCCCAGGACAGGCGCAAAAATTTTATCAATACCACTTTGAATTTCTTGGGGAGGCATATCCATTCGTAAAAACATTCTAACCGCTTTAAACCAACCATTGTAAATCTGTGCGCTACAAACTGAAGGGATATTGATTCCTTTTTCTTTGGCGAATTCTTCTATTTTGTCAACACCATCAACCTTATCAAATAAACCACAACATTTCTCAGGAGCAACCTGTTCACTACTTATTAAAGATTTTACTGTATGAGCAGTGTCTGTAGTTGTGGCATAATAGACCAACCGAGGGCTATCTCTGTATTCACCAGTCTGTCCCCTTCCAACTACTTGCCAATCCAAACTCTCCATCATTTTTTTGATTGTGCCAAAATATTCCTGATTGTCTGTGTCAAAAATTAAAGTTTGATTCTCTGTTGGTATACCTAGACTATCCAACCATGATTTGATACCCAGAATTAATGGTGCTTTTGCATCAATAACAATATCTGCTTCATGCAGTTGATTAACTTGCTCTCTTACCGTTATCTCAGACTTATCACCAAAAATAATCTTTTGCTGAGAATCTGCCAATAAAACAGTAATTACCTGGTCTGGTCTATCTTTCTGTTTATTTTTATTAGCAATCTTGGTCAGACTATCTTTGGCTTGGGCAACTTCAAGTAATGTTAAATCATTACTACTCTCAGATCCTAAAGCTAGAGCTTGTTCACCAACTGATGCATCTGCTTCGATAACCAAAAGTTTTTTATTGCCTTGAGTCTTTAAATACCAATCCGGTTTTACCCTAAAACCTTGCCATGAACTGGCCTCGCCATATTTTCCAGAAAGGACATGCCACATAAAAGGAGTTTTTCCCTGATTTGAATACTTATCAACCAAAGAGGCAATAAGACCTGGATCTTCGAAAAAGGGCAACATATGTTTCCCATCCTCCCTTAATGAAAGACTTGTAACGTCACTTTGGGTCCCGGCTAATCTCATCACCCTTTCTTTAACTCCTCCCGTTAGGAATTCTTCCCCTTCAGTAATTCTTTGTCTTAATGAAGCCTTTATTTCTCGACCAATACCCGACGCCTGCATGACTTTTGATATTCCCCAAAAACCAGCCAACACCGACCTTAAAGTGTAAAGGCCAGCTATTTTTAGTTGAATAGCAGCATCCGCAGACGTCTGACTAAATTGTTTCAAGGCATCTGTCCCCCCCGTTGTAACTAATGAAATCAATTCCGCTGGTCTACTACCCCAAATTACACTTGGTAACAAATTTTCTACCGCATATCGGAGAGCAAACTTTGAAAAAATAGGCTCGCCACTTAATAAGTGTGCCTCAACCATCCCTATCCCTCCAATAGCCAAGGTCAGAACACCTAAATCGCGAGCAGTTGAACCGGCCAATTCTTTTCCCGATAAGCCAAACCGCCTTAGTGCCATTTCTACTCTAGGTTGAAGCCAACTTTTACTAGTTTCTAGTAATCCTGGCTTTGGCCACTCCGATTGCCTACCTGCCATCTCTAATACTTGTGATCGGTTATCAAAATTTTCTGTCATCTTACAATTCTTTCATTAAGTCGTTCGCAATCCGCTTTATTGTTGGTTCTAATTTGTTTTCTATATTTGGAATTTTATCAACAGCATATAACCAGAGTCCATCATAATTCTTTTGTTGAATAAACAATTGTACCTGTGATTTATCGTTTTCAGGGTCAAGGTTTTCAAGAATCACAGCAATCATTGCTAATTGAACTGTTTCATATAGTTTGGCTAGAAGTAAATGTTGCTGTTCAGAATTTAGTGCCTTAAATTTATTCGAGGCTCGCAAATAACTATCTATCAGAGGTTTGTCCATATATAAGGTATTATAATATACGCTTTAAACTAAAGCCATCTTCTATGACGCGTTTCATCTTCAATAATGGCTTGGGCTAAAGTATCAACCTCTGCAAGTCTATCTTTAGCCACATTCAAACACGCCAAAGTCTTGTTATACCTCCAACCAGGAGGAAGATGAGATAAATTCTCCGTCTGGGTTTCTACATACTTTGAAACTAAAGATAAATCTATCCTTCCAGCCATATCGTTTTCCCTAATCCTTTGTATTTTGGTTTTGTTAGTCATGTAACTTTCGGTTATTTTAAAGGCAAGGACTTAAACAATCAAGGGCTTAATCCTAGTCAGTTTTTTCCCGCCGGCAGGCGGGATTCCTCTGTCCCCGCCCCCATCGGATAGTATTTGGTAAAAAGGAAAAAGCGTCAACGAAAACTTTCGCTTTACCACCCAATATTTATGACATCCTCCCCGCTCTAAAGAGCGGGGTATCCCTCCAAAGGAGGATGACATATCAGCGTTCAATTCATCTCCGCAGTAAACTGCGGAGTGTTCTTGAATGCTGTTATAAATGCTTTTTCCGCTAAATAAGCAGTGGCGAGAATGAGTTTTATTTTTTAAAAGCTAACGCCACTGCGCCAAACGAATTAAGTGCGAACGCTCGACGAGTATTCGAGGAGAGGTGAGCTGTTGGACACAGCATAAAGGGTAGAATAAAAAAGGCGGGGGCAGAAGAAAGGAACATCCCACGAAAGCGAGCTCTCATAATAAGTTACCCCAGAAAAAAGGCTTGTATCAGCGAAGCTCTTTTTCGGTACAAGCCGAGGAAGAGATTGAACTATGTATCTTAAGTTATAAAGGACTTGGGCAATCCCGCCCCTAGGCGGGACTAAGCGAGCGAAGTCGGGGTCGCCTTCATCATTATATTGGGTGGGTGGGCCATCAACCGTGGCCGTCACACCGTCAGACGGTGATATGGCCGATTATACGGCCAATTGACGGAGTTCACCGAGTACCCTACGGTAACCCGTCAGACACCCGTTAAAATATGTTAGAATTGCAGTTAAGGTTTGATGTTCTGTCCTGCGAAGCAGGACTAATCGCGTCTTTCCAAAAATGCGTAAGGCGAAGGCCTGCAAGGCCTGAGCCTGCCTGCCCTGCCGAAGCTGAAAGCGAAGGCGGGAAGCAAGCGAGCCCCGCAGGGGCGAGCTAATGAATGGCTTTCGCGTTTTTATGCAAGTGATGGCTCGAATTGTTTTCTGTTTTTAAAATACAAAAATTTTTCGACAGCGTCAGCTGTCGCGCTCCCTATTTTTATGTTATTGCGTGAAGTAGAAAGTTCAATAGTGAAATTGGGTTGTAATCTTTTAAAACTTTTTAGATAAAGGTCTTACAACCTCCGATGGAAAAGATAATCCATTAATCCAATCTTCTACACATTGCCTATTGTACTCTGGTTTATACAATAAATCTTGTTCAATTAACTCTTTTATTTCATTAGAAGTAAAAAATTTATAATTATCAATTTCACCTTCAGCTGGTTTTATTTCATCACTAACTATTTTTGCCCTAAAAACAAACCCAATACCTGTTTTTGTATCACCTCTGTCAATTGTATAAATTCCTAAGACATCAATAAATTCTATTTCAACTCCTATTTCTTCTCTTGTTTCTCTTCGTGCGTTTTCAAATGGATCTTCATGAGGAAACATCCCACCTGCTGGTGGACCCCATCTTTTACCTTTTTGCTCTGAAGATTGTTGAAGCAGCAAAAGTCTTCCTTGGTCATCTTCAATAAAAACAGCTGCAGAAACACTTACTGGTAGTCTCTCTCTACTTAATTCAACCATTTGGAGGTATTGTACACCAAATTAAAAGGAACGAGCTTCATTTAACTCTTTAGAATACATAACGCTTAATACTTCTTTTGTATCTTTTCCATCTCTTTCCATTAGTGCAGTTGCTAAGAAATATTTTAATCCTGCATCAATTCTACTCCCATGTTGCATTTTTTGTCCCGCTAAATAAAGCATAATTCCAAGAAGCCCATGTGTTACTCCTGTATATAAATTTTGATTTAACCTCTTATCAATTTGTTTTTGCGCAAAAACCTGATCATGAACTAAAGCAAAACCACCTAATAAATTTTCTTGACTCATGTTTTTTGGCTCAAAAGTAACATCAAATTTTTGATTTCTCTGAAAATAACTACCACGTAAACGGTCTTCTTGTTTTAATTGTGCTTCCCAAATTGTCCCTGCTCTTGGTGTTGCAATATGAAAGAGCGCATTAATTCCTAACTCGTTAACCCTATCAGCGGTTTTCTTAAATATAGTTTTATCTTGATTATCTAAACCAAAAACTATCGAGTAGGACATTGGTATTTTCAGTTGTCTTAAATAACTAGAGATTGGTCCAATATTTGCAGTAAGTATATCTTTTATACTGGCTCCAGGTTTTGAATTATATAAATCTTCTGTTCCTGCAAGTAGTCCCCAGCATCCAATTGCAAGGGTCTCCATTAATTTTTGATTATTAACTACTCGTCCAATTGTTCCTTCGCCAATCCATCTATGACCCATATCATTTATCATTTGAAAAACGTCAATTACATAATTTGTTGGATATGCAAATAAATTTTGGTCAAGAAAAAACATCCATTTATCAAGTCCCATTGTTAACTGACTTATTTCTTTTTCAACTACTTTTAACGGTTTAAAACTAGGTGAAACTTCACCTGTCTTACACCATGGACATTCCTCAGTACAGCCAGTACCTAAATAAAGTGGTTGAAATTTAGATTTCTTTAAATTTGGATGTTCTCTGTAAGGTCTTATCTCTGTTTTATAATATGGATCATTAAGGTTGTGTACATTTTGAGGAATTCCTCGTTCATAAGTATTTTTCTCAGTACCTTGCTCGTGATCATCTAGATATTGTTTTACTTCTCCAGAAGCAAAACCTTTTATAATTACCACATTTGGAAACTTTTCATGAATTATATCTTCTAAACCTTCTGCTCCATAACCTCCAAGTACTACTTGTCCACCATCGACTAATCTTTCAAGTTTAGGTAATACAACTTCCATTACCCATTCTTTAGCAATATCCATCATGGAAATCATTACAAGATCATATGTACCATCTTTTGCTTTTTCGATAGTATCTAAATCATACAAATCTCCAATATCAGACCTCACTCCATTATTTGCTAATTCGTCAGCAATCTCAAAAATACCTAAGTGAGGTATATCTTCAAATGTTTGACGTCTTGTTTCAAGATGATCGGGTATTAAATCTCTAGCAATTTCAGGATAACTTTCTTTCTTAAAATAATATCCTCTGGCAGTTAGAAGTAATGCTCTTGAAGGTTTTTCTTTATCGGATTTTTCAAGCAACTCTGGAAACTTTTGGAAAGGGTCAAATTCAGTAATCAATTTACCATCAGTGCCCGGTCTTCCAAATGTTTTTACTCCCCAGTCAATTGTTCTTTCAATCAACATATTTTGAGATTATATCATGCTTTTTGTTTTTTTCTGTCCATACACATGGCCGAAGGCCACACCCCTGCAAGCTCTGGGGTGTTTTGTGTTGGGCAGGATTCCTGTAAAGGGAACTTTCAGGAGCAATGGTTCTGTTGTTTTTGTCTTCGAACCAAGTGCTGTGCGAGGCACTTTGGAATTGTTTTCTAGCACTTGGGTAGTTGCCCTGAAAGGGCAAATTGCGACTGAAATGTGTGCTGCCGTACCGCAACCGCAAGCCATTAGCCGTACGGCTATCTGGCCATATTTACGGCCAGTTTACGGATTCGGTAAAGTACCTGACGGATACCCGTCAGACACCCGCAAGGGTGTGTTTGTGTTATTATTGTTTTATGTTCTATTTCCTGCGAAGCAGGAACAAAATCGCGTTTTTCCAAAAATCGCGGAGGCGAGGCCGACTTGTCCTGAGCGAAGTCGAAGGAAGGCCGAGCCGGAGCTAACGAATTACGAAATAGGGTTCGAACTTTTTCTTTTCCCTAATCATACTTTATACCTAAAAGCCATATCAGGTGCAGGCATTGTTCAAGTCAAACCCTGTCCACATCTAGATGCGGCAAGCGGGAAATGCCTAGCATTTCCAAAACCAGAGGTCTGCAGAAAAGCACCAGCTTTTCCCCACGAAGTTAAATATGTTTCTCCCAAATGCCGTTTCCCTACTGACGATAATACAAAAAAACTTTGGTTTGAAAACCAACTTTCTGCTATTTTAAATTCTAAATAAACTTCAGGATATAGAAAAAGAGGATTAAAAAAGATCCCGCTGCAATCAAAAGAAACACCGTCTTTTTATCCATAAACCCATTATATCAGCATATGACATTCTCTTGGAGCGGGAAGAATGTCATAGTATAATTCAAATGTTTACACTGAATTAGATGAAGTGCCTGGATAGCTCAGTTGGGAGAGCGTGCCCATGGTAAGGGTAAGGTCGCCAGTTCAATCCTGGCTCCAGGCTCAAAGACAATTGCCGAACAGTCAAATCTCTGTTACAATACCCTCATGGCTAAAAAAGGAGCAAGAGAACTGGTAGCTTTAATCTGTTCTTCCTGTAAATCACAAAACTACATTACGGAAAGAAACAAGGTTAATATGGATACTAAAGGCAAGGGAAAGCTTCAAATAAACAAGTTCTGTAAAAGATGCAAGAAGTATACCAGCCATAAAGAAACATCCAAGCTAAAGTAGTATGACATACTTCTCCGCACAACCTGCCCGCAACGCTTCGCGTAGCGAGGCGGGCGGGAGAAACCACAAAGTTAAAGTAGTCCTGGTGGGAGGCTGTTTCGATATTCTCCACTATGGCCACATTTCTTTTCTGGAAAAAGCCAAGAGTCTCGGCGACTGCTTGATCGTCGCCTTAGAATCCGATGAAAACGTCAAAAAATTAAAAGGGCCGGGCCGGCCGATCCACAATCAAAATCAACGAAAAAAAATGCTTGAATCCTTGCGTTTTGTAAATAAAGTTATCGCCCTTCCCCCGATGAAATCAGACTCGGATTACGAAAAACTTGTCCGCAAGGTCAATCCCGATATTATTGCCATAACCCAAGGAGACACCAAAAACACCTTTAGGGTCAAAACCATAATTATTCCTAAAATCAAAACCCCATCAACCACCCAAATCGCCAAACTTCTGAAAATTGAAAGAAACTGATATAATTCAGACATTGTAAGCCTGTGATGAAATGGTATCATGGCGGTCTCCCCGCCTGCCTTACATATATAGGTCCGTAGGTTAACGGTAAACCGAGGGTCTCCAAAACCCTTAATAGAGGTTCAATTCCTCTCGGACCTGCCCGTAGTGAGTGTGGGGGTCGACGAAAAAAATTTGTAAATAATTGTCACCTCTCTCCTGCCCGGAAATCATCAACCAGTCC
>Ga0210051_1006757_pt1 | contig 10778 bp, 8 predicted proteins | sample CryGey092014_all_FD_185464 | JGI IMG/M metagenome (GOLD analysis project Ga0210051, IMG submission 185464) | Groundwater microbial communities from aquifer - Crystal Geyser CG23_combo_of_CG06-09_8/20/14_all (SPAdes) (version 2) | ecosystem: Environmental > Aquatic > Deep subsurface > Groundwater ...
AAATTGAAAATTTATTGAAAATTGAAAATTGAAAATTTTATTTCTTGGCTCTCTCGGGCGCTACTTTTCTACCAAACAATAAAAACGGCGTCGCGATAAATAAAGATGACCAAGTGCCGGTGGTCACACCAACGATCATTGCCAACGCAAAATATTTAACACTCGCCCCGCCAAACAAAAAGACAGCTAAAATAACAACAATAGTTGTTAAAGAAGTATTTAAACATCTGACGATCGTTTCATTTAAAGATTTATTGACTATAAAAGGCAAATTATTTGATTTAGAAAAAAGCAAATTTTCTCTAATTCGGTCATAAACGACAATAGTGTCATTAACAGAATAACCTAAAACAACAAGGATGGCCGTCACAAAATTAGCATCAATCTCCATGCCCTTAAAATAACTTAAAAAAACGAAAAAACCAACCATTATTAAGACGTCATGGAAAAGGGCAATAATCGCTCCTAATCCCCAACGCCAAGATTCAGCTGCGCCAAAAAGCCGAGAAATTTTTCTAAATGACCAAGCAATATAAAAAATAATAGAGATGGTTGCTAAAATGATCGCCCACCAGGCCTTAGAAATTAATTCTTGGCTAATGGTTGGTCCGATACTGGTAAATTTTATTTCTTGAGGATCTCCTAAAGTTTTTAAAATTTCCTGATGCGTTTTTTCGTCTATTTCTTTTAATTTCAGAACTATTTTATTTTGTTCAGCCGATTTCACAATTAAATCGCCTAAATTTAAAGAATTTAATTTTTCCTTTATTTCAGCAGTTTCATTTTTTTCTAAAAATTTTACTTCCATTAAAGAGCCGCCCTTAAAATCAACCCCTGGCTTTAAACCCCAAAAAATCCAACCTAAAAGAGAAAAAATACAAACAATAATGGAGATAGCAATAAATATTTTTTGATTTTTGACAAAGTCAAACATACTATTTTTTACTCGTAATTTCTATAAAATTTTTTGTAATAATTATAGCGCTAAACATTGAAATAATTACTCCTAAACTTAAGGTGACAGCGAAACCTTTAACCATACCAGTCGCAAAATAAAAAAGAATGAGACAAACAATTAAGGTTGTTAAATTTCCGTCTCTGATGGCCAACCAGGCGCGAGAGAATCCATCTTTAATCGTTTGTCTTCTAATTTTTCCTAAAGCTTTTTCTTCTTTTATTCTTTCAAGAATTAAAACATTAGCATCAACGGCCATCCCAATAGACAAAATGAAACCAGCAATGCCAGGCAGAGTTAAAGTTACCGGAATTAATTTGAATAAACACAAATTGATTAAACAATAAACAAAAAGACTTAAAACAGAAAGGACGCCCATGCGGCCATAATTTAAAATCATTAAACAGGCGACACCCAACAAACCAATTAAACCAGCGATGATACTTGCTTTGACTGATTCTTTGCCTAAAGAAGCGCCAATATTTTGTTGACCAATAAGTTTAATTGGTAAAGGCAAAGCGCCGGCTGAGAGTCGTGAAGCTAATTCTTTAGCTTCCTCTAAAGTGAACTTGCCGGTGATCACTGCTTTGCCAGAAGTAATTGATTCCCTGACCGTTGGCACACTAATTGGCTGGTTGTCCAAAAAAATAGCTATTGGTTTGCCAACATTTTTTGTAGTTAAATTGCCAAATATCTCTGCTCCTTCTTTATTAAACTCCAAAGAGACTAGCGGCTCATTGGTTTGTGGGTCAAAATCAATCAAAGCGCTTTTTAAATATTTACCGGTTAAACCAGTGTAAAGCCAGGCCGCAGGAGTCTCAGCCCCTTCGGCTTCTTTTAATTCTCTAAAATCAAGAACTGGCGTGGCGCCAATCATTTTAATTGCTTCAGAAACATTTTTTATACCGGGCAATTCAACAATGATTCTCTGATTTTCACCAATTTTCGAAGTCTGGATGGAAGGCTCTCTCACGCCAAAGACATTAATTCGTCGCTCAATGACATTTCGCGCTCCTTCCACCGCGTATTCTATTTCTTCTTTTGGAATATCCTTTGTCTCTGCTTCATAAATTAACTGTGTGCCTCCTTTAAGGTCTAGCCCTAAATGAAATCTCTGCTGGCTAAACCATTTCGATCCTGGTATCCAGGCCAGCAGCTGAGGCAGATCAATTAAAAAACAAAAGATGGTCAAAAATAAAATAATGACGAAAGCTGTCCAAGGTTTCTTTTGAAGCATAGATTAATTTTAACAAAGTAAAAAATGGCGTCAACCCCGTTTAGAAGTTTGCGACAGAGATCCAAGAGATACTCAAAAATCATAATTAAACTTCCAAATCTCTCGCGACGCGCGTGGCCGAATAGGCCAGTCCGCCGAAGGCGGACAATGCTATTCGCATTAGCGCGTCGCCTTAAAACTCATTGGCAAGCTTCTAACGGGGTCAACAAAACAGAGCGCCCCGAAGGTGGCGCTCTGCCATTATTTTCTGTTTTTATCTTTTAAGGTTACCGACCTGCCGCCCCAAGTTTTCCAATGACAAAACTGCTAATTGCGTAAGCAAGAATTACAATGACTAAACCGATAATCGCATTGACGATCATTCCTTTTGCCTTTTTTATTTGTTCTTCGTTTCCGCCAGCAGTCATCCAGAGAAAACCACCATAAATAAGATAAATAGTTAAAAGAAAGCCAGAAAGACCAATCACTATCCCAACAATTTTACCAGCCACGGTGGCTAGTTCTGGCGCCTTTGCGGCAAATCCTGCAGCCGTGGCTGTTTTTGTTAATCCTGCCTCTATCTCACCTTGTGCACTGCAAAAATTTGGTAAAAGTAAAATAATCAGAATAATCAAAATTATCCCTTTCAAAAAAAATTTTTTTGAAAAGCTATAAATCATTTATTATTCTTGAGTTATACCGCCCAGTTGAGAAATAATGAAAGTGGCAATCGCGTAAGCTAAAATAACCAAAACCAAACCAATCAAACCGTTAATCATTAATTTTTTCGCATCAGCTATTTTTTCCTCGCTTCCACCGGAAGTCATCCACTTGAAACCGCCAATAATAACAATCACCGTGGCCACTAAACCAAGCAAACTAATAACAATTCTGACAATTCGACCGATGATTAGCGGTAAACTTGTCTCTCCTGTAATCCCAGCGCCAGTTGTAAATCCGAGCAAGCCCTCTTGCATGCCGGGAGTCGTAACTTGAGCACCTACCAATAAAGGAAGAGCTAAAGGAATAGCTAATCCTAAAATAACCAAACTAGGAAGAATCCATTTTTTTACCTTCATAAATTTTATTAAAAAATATTTTTTAATTATGTCGACCCTTTTGAAGTTAACTTATAACTTATTATAAGATAGATTAAAAATCTGTCAATGATTTATTTTATTCAGCGACTGCGCTTTTAGTCAAAGCATTAATGATAAAATTTGACAAAGCATAACTAAAAAAAATGATCGCCAACCCAAGCACAGCCCAAACCAAAGTGTCTTTCCCTTTTTTTATCTGTTCCTCTTTTCCGCCAGAAGTCATCCAAAGAATACCGCCATAGATAAACATCACCAAAGCTAAAACTCCAACCAGCCCAAGAACCGCTTTAATAATATTGCCAATAATGGTGGGCAGATCCTTGTTGCCTAATAAATTTGGCAAAGTAACTGCTCCTTCAGCATTCAAAATAGGAAAAAACAAGAAAAATAAGATTGAAAAAATTAGAACTTGTTTGTAAAATTTTTTCATAAAATTATTTAAAACAATTATCTCTTATGGTTGGCAATTTCCTCCGTACGGTACACAACTATCATTTTCTACGGTATCGCTACATTTTTTCTTACAATCCCGAGCAGTCATATTTTCATACTGCTTTTTCGTTCCATCTTCCTTTATCCAATCGCAACATCCTTTTGGTATTTTAGTACAGTTCTCATCACTTTCATCCCAATTCCATCCCAGTGAACAATCTTTTTCAAGAACATCACTTTTGTAATCTGAATAATCTGGTTTATAACAACAGCCCTCTAATGTTGAGCAAGATCCTTGTTTCCATGATGCAAGATTGCCATATGCTCTATCGCAATCTCGATTGGAAATATTTTTTGTTTGCTCTCCTGTATCCCTTTTTACACAACATCCTTTTGGAATTACCTGATCACATGTTTTGCTTTCCCATTTCCCTAATTGACAACCAGCCGGCGAAACATTGTCCTGGTAATCCGAATAATCAGTTTTATAACAACAACCCTTTTGACTTATTAGAGAACAAGTAGAAACATATGCAAACTTCCGACTTGGATCTTTTTCACAATTACTTTTCAACATATCCTCATAAGACCTAAAGGTTCCGTCCTCATCATACCAATAACAGCATCCTTTTAATCCGCCACATAATTGAGCCAGCCATGCCCAACCTTTTTTTTCACATTCACTTTTAGTTAACCCTTCTTTAGTTTGGCCTTCGAGGTTGTAACAACAACTTTTTATGCCGAGTGTTTCTGTTTTTACCTCTGGCTTAATTAAATATTCTTCTTTGACCCCCAAAGCTCCTTCTATCCATCTCACGCCCACAAAAGCAAAAACAATGATAATCAATCCGACGATGCCATTAGTAATCCATTTCTTTCCAGCCGCCACTTTTTCACTAGCGCCCCCTGAAGTCATCCACATTATACCACCAATGATAAAAACAACAAGCAAGGCAACACCCGCCCATTGCAAAACAATTTTCGCGATATTGACTCCTAAAACTAAAAAGTCATTCAATTGACAATCGCCGCAGCAGCGACACAAGTCGAGAGAAGAAAAAATTCCTTGCCCTGTTATTCCCGGGCATTCTACCGTTGTACCACTTTTACATGTTATTGTTGCCCCTCCAGCTACTCCACCTATTTCTGCCGCCTTACAGCAAACATTATCAGCTCCCCCTGGACACAAACCTGTTATTATTGTGTTAGAAACACAAGAACTTCTATCCCGACAGCCATACCCTTCTCCTTTCGCCGAACAATCTGCTTCTGTCGCCCAAACTGGCTTAGCTGTCAAAATAATTAAACAAATAAAAACAAATAGAAAGAGAAATTTTCGGCTCTTAAATTTTTGCATAACTTAATATAAAATTACAAATTACAAGCACCAAATTACAAACAATATCTAATGACCAAAATTCTAATGATCAAACCTGTTTTGAATTTGGAATTTGGAATTTGTCCCGATTTCATCGAGGATCCTCGATGACTTTGTCATCGGGATTTGTGATTTGTAATTTGTGGTTTGGGATTTTGCTTAGTATGTTAGATTTATTTTATCAACGCCGTATTTAATCGCTTTCCCAAAATCCATTGTTCCGTTTTCTATGCCCTTAACCATCTCTGCAAATGTCTCTTTAACTAAAGCATAATTTCCCCCTTTATACCAGGTCTTAACCGTCAGCGCTCCTTTGACAAATGGAGCCAGATCGTAATCAGCCAGTTGTTTCTCGATCAGCGCCCGATGAGCAGTGGGTTTTTTTGCTCTTTCTAAAAAAGTGGAAATATTCTCTGGCTGACTAGCAAAAAGAAGAAAGGCCCAAGCTTCATTAGGATATTTTGTTTTTCGTGAAACAGTTTCTACTAAATAATTACCATAATTAATCTGTTTTAAGGACCCTGTAATTTGCGGGACCGGAATAACATCAAAATTTAATTTAGGAGCCATTAATTTGATTTTTTCTAAATCTCCAGGGTAACCGAAATAAAAAGCCAGTTTTCCTCCAATAAATGCCTCCATCGAATTTGGCATTTTTTTATTCCAAGAATAAACTTCTTTGGCCGGATTAGCGAAATCAGTATAAAATCTCAAAGCTTCTTGCCCGGGAAAATAATGAGGATCAGTAGGAGAGGACTTATTAAAATTCACTTTATCGCCCTCGGTCATTGTCGCCCCATTTTGCATCATCAATAAAGAAAGAATGTCAACCAAATAATTAACATTATCGGCGCTGCCTAGGGATGCTCCTGAAGAGACAAAATTTCCTTGTCTATCAAGCAGAGTCAAAAGTTTAACATTTTCAACAAAGGCCTCCCAATTTTCCGGCGGGTTAGAAATGTTAGCATTATTCAAAAGATCACGATTATAATATAAAACTAACATATTCATTGAAAGAGGAAGGCCATAAAACTGATTATCAATTAGTATATCACTTGGCACGGTCTCCACATAAGTCTCTTTCAAATTTCTTAAAGTCAGAGTCGGCAATTTTTCTTCAATCAATTTTTCCTCTTTTTTTATCGTGCCGACTGTCACTGTTTTGACCATATTTAATTCTGGAGGCATTGGCAAAATTTTTGTTTTGTATTCAGAAAGCCAGCTGACTGGGATTGAAAAAATATCCGGTCCTCTATCCTCTGCCCAGGCTTCAAGCAATTGTTGCTTATATTCTTCTTCTCTAATAATTTTGACCGTGACCGCGACATGACGATAGAGATTCCTGAATCTATTAATAATCTCGCCAAAATCATCAGATTCGTCTTCCACTCGCCAGTAAACCAAATTAACAGGAGAAATTTTTTGGGCTAATTTTTGCTGTCCACCTTTACAACCTAAACCAGCTGTTATTAAAAAAATTAAGATTAGAAAGATCGCAAAAATTTTTATTTTAAAACCTTTTTCCATAGTTTATAATTAAATTACCTTAAAAATAGATCTGAGGTTTAATTTCCTGGCTACGCCGAAGCGCTACGCCAAGGCGAGCAAGGTTCCTGAGCGAAGTCCCGCTAAGCGGGACGAAACGAAGGGTTCTTATATTATATCTTGTCTCAAAAAGGAGTAAAGAGCCTGTACTGGTTCATGTTTTACTTAACACTAAATTTTATCCTCATCTGTTTAGTTTGGCGTCGTTAAGCGACATTGGCGGAGCGCTGTTTCTTGAATGAAGCTTCTTCCCCGCCATGTTTGAGCGAAGCGAGTTTTGGCGGAATTAATAGAGCGGAATGAAAGAAACAGAAAAAGCGGAGCCACAGGAGCGAGACGACCCAAACTAAAACAGAACCCCCTACCTTATTCCACAAAACTCAAAAAATGGCGAAATTTCTTTTTGAATTTCTAATAAATATTCTGCTCCATATGGTTTTATCTTTTGAAAAGAAGGGTCGAGTAACGGCTTGGTCTTGTTAAAATTTTGTAAATAAAATTTTTTAGCTGGTGATATATCTTTAGCAATTTGTAAAATGTCTTCTTTGGTATGAATTCTCGGCACGACGGTCATTCTAAATTCGTAATCAAGTCCAGAATTTTTAATTGTGGCAATACTTTTTTTTATTTTTTCTAAATCTATTTTTGTTCCCGTTGCCTGTTCATATTTATCTTTAAATTTTGAATTGTCATTTTGATTTTTGCATTTTAAATTTTGATTTTTAGCGCCGACAGGCGCCTTAATGTCCATCGCCACATAATCTATCAATTTTTCATCAATCAATTTTTTTAGCATTTTTGGGTTTAAACCGTTCGTATCAAGTTTCACTAAATATCCCAATTTTTTAATTTTTTTTATAAAATCTGGTAAATCTTTATTTATGGTTGGTTCTCCTCCGCAGATTGTAACTGCTTCTAATAATCCCTTTCTTTCTTTTAAAAAATTAAAAAAATCTTTTTCTGGAATCTCATTTTTTTTTATCTTTTCCGATAAAACTAACTCCTGCGAATAACAAAAAGGACAACGAAAATTACAGCCAACTAAAAAAACCGTGCAAGCAATCTTGCCCGGATAATCGATCAGAGTAGTTTTTTGAAGTCCACCAATTTTCATTTGAAAACATTGAATACTTTGTGAGATGTTTTCATCCCGAGCGGCAGCGAGGGATTTAAACTAATAAAATTAATGGGGCGTTTTAAATGTTTTTCTTTGATGATATTCAGTTTGCTTCCCAACATTAAATTGAGATACGGGTCTCAAATACCCCACGACCCTCGTATAAACTTCGCAAGGCTGTTTGATCGTGCATTTAGGACAGAAAAAATGTTCACCAGCCACATAGCCATGGGTTGGACAAATAGAAAAAGTCGGAGTCAAAGTAATATAAGGAAGACGATAATTTTCAAAAACTTTTTTAATTAAATTTTTAACAGTAGAAATATCGGAAATTCTTTCTCCCAAAAAAAAGTGAAGTACGGTTCCCCCAGTATATTTACACTGAATTTTATCTTGGAGGTCTAAAGCCTCAAAAATGTCATCGGTATAATTGACTGGCAACATTGTTGAGTTTGTATAATATGGGACTTTTTTTATTCCAGCCGTGATAATATCAGAATATTTTTCCTTATCTTTTTTGGCTAAACGATAAGCGGTGCTCTCGGCGGGTGTCGCTTCTAAGTTGTATAAATTACCTGTTTCTTCTTGATATTTTATCAATCTTTCTCTCATAAAATCCATTATTTCAAGAGTAAATTTTAATCCTTTTTTTGAAGCAATATTTTTTCCTAAAAAGTTTAAAAGAGCTTCATTCATGCCGATTAATCCAATGGTTGAAAAATGATTCGCCCAATAACTTCCTCGCATTGTCTTGACACCATAAAGATAAAACTTTGAATAAGGGTAAAGTCCTTTCTCCATAAAATCATTAAGGCTTTTTCTTTTTATTTCCAGACTTTCTTTGGCCAAATCCATGGCTTTAACCAATCTTTCAAAAAATTCTTTTCTAGTTTTTGAGAGATGACCAATTTTTGGCAGGTTAATGGTAACGACTCCCACTGAACCGGTTGAAGGATTTGAACCAAAAAGTCCGCCTCCCCTTTTTAAAAGTTCGCTGGTATTTAATCTGAGCCGGCAACAATTAAACGAAATTTGGCCTGAAGAGTGAACAAAAAGATGGTTTTTTGCAAGCTCTACATCATAAAATTCTTTTAATTCTTTAAAAATCTTCTTTTTTATTTTCTCCACTCTTACAAGATAGATATCGCTATTTTTTATCTTCAAGCTCTGCGGCGTTGTGGCAGAATATTTTTCAATCGTATCTAACCCTATCATCCTGCCTTTAGAAAAACCAGGAATCTCCCTGCCCCTGGCCATCCAGCCGGGAATCCTTTCTGATATAATGGGGCTATTTAACCAACCATTGCCTTCTTTTATTTTTGCCCTCGAGTGCTGGAGATATATCACCTGACTCTTTTTTCTTAACCTATAAGTAACGGGTTGACCAACTAAAGAATAAAGCAAAACTAAATCCCGGGATAATTCCAAATCATTTAAATGAATTTCTTTTCTTTTCGCATATCCATCGCCTCTAAAATGGAATCCTAAAAAACTTTTAATAACGCCTAACGGGGAATTAAAAACTATTTGAGGCAATCTTCCGTATTTTTTAAATCCAGCGTTATATAATTTACGGGCTAATTCTGAATTATAAATATAAAGATAATAAGTATTATACCTTGGATCTTGTTTTTCTTTACCCTCTAATCTAAAAACTTTTTTAATTAATAATTTAAGAATCTTTAGATTCTCGTTATCGCCGGTTTTAAAAGTAAATTGCAGCCCCCTGGGTTGACCAAAATAAGTATAGCCTTTTCGAGTTTCAAATAGATAATTACCGTCAGCAATAAAATAACCCAGAATTTTCGCTAAATCTTTATTCAAAAGAAAATTATCTATTTTTTGATACTCTTTTGACAAACTATTTTCCGCTTTTTTTAGAGAAACAAGATAATCGCCCTTTTTAATATCTTTTGACCATTTCATCGCTAATCCTTCCTCGGAAAAAACTGGAATTGGATGTCTTATTGAAAAAATGGCTTTCTTGCCATCCTCAGTGGTGATCTCTACGGCTTTGCTGTCTAAAACCTTTAAGAATCTTTTTATCGGAGACCACTCAGTTTTTAAGGTTTCAGGATTCAATGAAAGTACGCAAAGATTTTTTTCTTTTTTACAGTCTGCCCATCCCTCTTTGTCAAAATTTTTTAATTTATAATTTTCGGCTACTTCTTTAATCGGCAATCTCTTTATTTTCTTTGAGTTTCTGATTAAAATTTCTTCTTTAGCGCTAAGACACATTGACCTCACATCCTCCGGTTTCATCTCAGAATTAATAAAGTTTGAAAAGTAATTGATGCCATATTTCGCGGTTGCTTCCCACATTGGAATCAAATATTTTTCATCCCAAGGAAAATCTTTAGTAATATTTATCGTTGGGATTGGAAAAGTAAAAACTCGTCCTTTCGCGTCACCTTCTAACATCACTTCGTAAAAAGCTTGATTCAACATATTCATCTCCTCTTGAAATTCCCCATAGATTTCATTCTGCGGTTGGCCGCCAATAATCACTGGCTGATTAGCCAAAACCGGCGAAGGTTTAATATCGAACGTCAAATTTGTGAAAGGAGTTTGAAATCCCACCCTCGTCGGAATTGCGCAATTAAATAAAAATTCTTGCAACGCTTGCTTTACCTCATAATAACTTAACTTGTCAGCTCTAATAAATGGCGCTAATAAAGTATCAAACGAACTCATGGCTTGCGCACCTGCGCTTTCGCCTTGGAGCGTATAAAAAAAATTCACTATTTGTCCTAAAGCGCTTCTAAAATGTTTGGGCGGCCTTGCTTCAACTTTCCCAGCCACCCCGCCGAATCCTTTGATTAAAAGATCATAGAGATCCCAGCCCATGCAATAAGTCGCGAGGCTGTCTAAATTATGGATATGAAAATCTCCTGCCTCTATTGCTTCTCTAATTTCTTTAGGATAAACTTTATTTAACCAATATTTTTTAGTGACGGTTGAAGTAACATAGTGATTCAATCCTTGTAAAGAATAAGCCATATTAGAATTTTCTTTCACCTGCCAATCAAGCTCAT